>ENA-ORBV01001569-ORBV01001569.1-microbial-mat-metagenome-genome-assembly--contig:-NODE-1569-length-50504-cov-7.516787_pt1 | contig 50504 bp, 41 predicted proteins | sample MGYA00237777_ERZ505514 | MGnify/ENA primary metagenome ERZ505514 (study PRJEB26160, sample SAMN06269048) | microbial mat metagenome | isolation source: Oligotrophic lake microbial mat | place... | reverse complement strand
CATCTGGGTTTTAGCCGGACCGGTGAAATACAAGCAGTTGGAGGAAGACGATAGCGAACAGGAGGCCTTCAACAAAGAAATTAACGATCTCAAAACAGCTGCCTATGTTGTGCTCCCAGCTCAAGCGCACTCTGAAAATCAAGCTAATGGAGGCGTCGCCCCTAGGTTTTCCCAGGATCTTTCGGTTGGAAAAATACACAACGCGGCGGCACTTGCTTGTGAGGTGGCCTCACCAAGAAAATCTTTTGACTGGCGCACATGGAGTTACCTTAAAAAATCACTTTCTAAAGGAGCGCCCTATGGTGTCGTCGTCGTCGATAGAACGGGCCGGATTTTGAAAACGGAAAATGGAGATCGTGTTTTTACCGTGATTTATGGAGGAAAGTAAATTCGAAAATAGTCAACTTACCGAGGCGATTGAATCTGCCGCACGCCGGCTTGCGGCTGGCGAGTGCATCGCGTTCCCGACGGAAACCGTCTACGGGCTCGGTGCCGATGCGTCGAACGTGCAGCGGATGGTGCTGTCGGAAGGCGGCCGCCTGGTGCTGTTGGGCCTCGCACTGGGTGTATTGGGCGCGCTGGTCCTGTCGCGACTGATGCAGGGGCTGCTGTTCGGCGTGGCGCCTAACGACCCAGCGACGCTGGCCGGCGTCGCGCTCCTCATGGCGGCGGTCGGAATCGGCGCCTGTTGGATTCCGGCGGCACGAGCGGCGCGTATCGATCCGGGAGTCGCACTGCGGGGGCAATGAATTCGGCGAATGTCGTTCCCTTGCGCGACCGAACCGACTGCATCAAGAAAGCGTAGCCATTTACGCGAGCGCTCTTCGCGTCGGCCGAAGAATGCGAAATGGTGAAGAAGGAGCACGGGGCAGTCGAGGGCGGCAACCAGTCGTTTGCTCGGCTCGAAGCGTTCATGGAAAGAACCCAGCACGCTTCGTCGTAGCGTCAGTCGCCTAACGAAGCAGGGCCCAGGCGACTGCCTGGACCCCGCGACGTTTTCTAGGTGTTGTACTATCTGCTGAGCAGGATTTCGCTGCGCACGTAGATGAAGCGCCCGAGATATCCGAACGGCGACGCCCCCGGATAGATGAAGGTTCCGTTGTTGGTGTTGTCGGCGATTGTCACCTGATCGGGATAGACGTTCAGCAGGTTTCTCGCGCCGAGTGAGAGGTTGATGGCCGAAAAACGGTAGCCGATTTCGGAGTCGAAGAGCGTCTTCGCTCCGAAGGTTTCGATTCCGTCCACGCTTCCGTCGCGGAAGCTCCCGAAGTTCGAAAGGCGCCCCATGAGGTGCAAACGGCTGAGGGAGTAGTTTGTCGTCAACGACGTGCGCTGGTTGGGGCGGTTGCGCTCAATGGTGTTGATGGAGACGGGGTCGAGCGCGCTGGTGTAGATGGTGCTGGTCCCTCGAAGAATCGCCGGAAGTTCACCGATACGGGTAATGGCATTCTTCGTGAAGTTTGCAGCGACGCTGAAGTCGAGCGTGCCGCTCCCAGCTTGCATACGGTAGTTGGCGACCACGTCCACGCCGTCGGTCTTCGTGTCCAAGGCGTTGGTCGGGAACTGCACGCCGGCAATTTGCGTGAAGCCGGAGTCAAGCAGGATTTTGGCGACCACCGGGTCGGACGTGCCGTCGTAGGTCGTTCCGAGGAGGATGCGATCCTTGATGGCGATGCGGTAGTAGTCGACGTTGATGTTGAGGTTGTTCGTCGGCGAGTAAGCGAACCCGGTGCTCAAGTTGATCGATTTCTCTTCCTGCAGTGGCTTCGCGCCAAAAATCCGCGCCGCCCGATTGGTCACCGGGAAGTTGCCGATCTCGATGAGGACGCCGTTCTGAATCGCGGTCGTGGTGTGGCTGTACCAACTCTGCGCCAAGCTCGGCGCACGGAAGCCGGTGCTGGCCGCGCCGCGCACGACAAACTTCTTGGTCGGCTGGTAGCGCATGGCGACCTTGCCCGTGAAGGCTTGGCCGAAGTCGCTATAGCTCTCGACGCGAGTGGCGGCGTTGACCAGCACGTTTGGCGAGAGGTTGGTCTCGAGGTCGACGTAGCCGCCGAAGTTGGTTCGAGTATTCTGGCTGGCATCGCTCGGCGCGAAGCCCTGGAACACGGACGAGCCTCCTTGGGCAATGCCGGAGCTATCGGCGGTCTTGTGGTATCCCTGAATCCAAGACGCCCGCTCTCCCGCGATGACCTCGTAGTTTTCACGGCGGAAGGCGACGCCGACGGCGACGTTTACCGGGTTCGGAAGCCCCAGAACCATCGACTTGGACATGTTCACGCTGGAGTTGAACTCACCGCGGCGAAGGGCGCCGGCGTCGAACGACGTCTGGTTGGGAATGCCGGGGTCATCGGACGTACCGAGACGGCCATCGGGGCCTGGAGCGGTCGGCCTGGTCAGGCTTGGCCCGAGCGACGTATTGAGCGTGTTGCGCAGGTTGAAGCCGTAGCCGTTATAGCCGTAGTTGGCTCCGATATCGGTCGACCATCCCCCGACGATGGTACGAATGCCGCCTGCCGCCGAGTAGTCGATGACATCGGGACGGAACTCGGGGAGGAAACCCAATGGATAGATCTGCGCCCAGTTGCGCGAATTCCTCGGCTTGCGGAAGAAGCCGTTACCCGTTCCGTCGCGATCGGAGTAACCGCCGAAGGCGTAGAACTCTGTGGTGCCGGCGGCGTTGAGGGGGAGACGAAGGTTGGCAAACGTGTGGATGTCACGCTCGATGCCGAGGCCCCAGTTCACGTTAGGTTGCGGAACCCCGTTTCGCTTGATGACGACGCGGCAGTTGGCAACCGAATCGGCGATTCCGTTCACGTCACCGAAGCTTCCGTCGGGGCAGGCGCGGTTGCTGCGGTCGCGCTTGAGGAACTGGCCGAAGAGACTGAGCGAGCCGCGGCCAAGCTTGATGCCGACCCCGCCGTTGACGTCGTTCGTGGTGCCGTCGTTAGGGTAGCCCTTGCCCGGGCGGTACTGGCCCGTGCTGGTGTTGACGAAGGGCGAGAATTGCCCCTCCTTCAGCACCAGGTTCACGACGCCGGCAATGGCATCGGAACCGTACTGGGTCGAGGCGCCGTCGCGCAGCACTTCGATTCGCTCGATCGCGCTCGAGGGGAATGCGTTGAGGTCGACGCCGCTGGATCCCGGTGCGGAGCCGTTCGAGAACACGTTCAGCAGCGAGGTGGTATGCCGACGCTGTCCGTTGATCAACACAAGAGAGTGGTCGGGCGACAATCCGCGGATGGTGAAGGGACGTACGATTTCCGTTCCGTCGGTGACCGCCTGCTGCGGGAAGTTGATGGAAGGCGAGAGATTGGCCAGGATCTGGGTGGTCTCGGTGGAGCCCGTCCGCCTGAGTTCCTCGACTGTGAACACGTCCACCGGAACGGCGAGTTCTTCGACCGCCGCATGCCGGGCGCGGGAGCCAACCAGCGTCTGTACGGGCGCCAGCTGATAGGCCGAGCGCGAAAGCGTCACGTCAACTTCGGTGGTTTTCGAGGCCACCACCGTCACGACCAACGACTCGGGGGTGAACCCGAGGGCGCGGACGCGCATCACGCGCCGTCCGGCGGGGACACCGCCTAACGTGTAGCGCCCACGGACGGTGGACGTGGTGCGGAGCCCCGTCTGGTCCACTGTGAACATGGCGCCGACGATGACAGCTCCGGTGCTGTCCGAGACTTTTCCCTGAACGGTACCTACCTGGGCCACCAGCGAGCGCCCGCTAGCTGCGACAAGCAGCAGGGCCGCAGCGAGTATTCCCGAACGACGCACGACTGAACTTGGCATTACTCCCCCGTTTGCCTAGTGAAAATGGACGAAAATGAGGACGGTACCGCACTTGCGAACGACCTCCACAGAGCGTGCGCATATGTAACGGTGCAATTGCGGAGAACATGGCATCAATCGTGGAATTGCGACAGAGGCCCCTTGCATACGGTTGCTGCTGACGATCGGAATCGTGCCCGTACCTAAGGAATCGCGAGCCCGGAATCTAAAGCCGAGTCTGCTACAAACGAAGAACGCCAGGAGCACCCTCAGGCACTCCTGGCGTCGCGGTGCCTTCCTACTCAGCGAGCAGGGTCATCCAGCATTCCGATCAGGTGACCGCGCCGGCCAGATCCCGAACCGCACGCTCCAACATCCGGACTTTGCCCGCATCGCATGATCCACGCGCGTCGCTGTCCAACTGCGTCGCCGTTTGCGTGAGTGCGTCGCGGCGCTGGGCGCCCGACGCTCGCTCGGCCCCGGACAGCGCCTGCCTAACGGCGGTTATCCGGCCAACCGAGAGGCACTTGTTGCGCTCGAGCTGATCGACGAATGATCGTGCCAGCGCGAAGCTTGGCGGCCAGACGTGCTTGGGCTGGCCCTGCGCGTTGAGGTAGTCGAGGTGCACCGTCTTGGCCGCGTCGATTTCGTTCTGCGAGATGAACTCGCTTGGCGTGAGCTCGGCGATGTCGAGACCGCGGGCGATTTCGGAGCTGACGATGCTACCGTTGTACCAGTAGACCGACCAGGTGCCACCCATCGACATGCGCGTCGAGTCGGCGGGGCCGCGGTCGAAGTAGGCGATCTCCGTCGGGTTCTTCGCATCGGTCCAGTCGAAGATCGAGATGCCGCCCTGATACCACGACTGCACCATCACGTCGCGCCCCGGAATGGGGATGAGCGAGCCATTGTGGGCCACGCAGTTCTCCTGCGCCGTCTGCGCTGCGGGCAGCTTGTAATAGCTCTGGAACTTCATCTGCCCATTCTCGATGGTAAAGATCGCGTTCGCGCCCCACTCCTTCTTGTCGGTCACGCGGCACTTGGCTCCACCACCACCACCCCATTCATCACTGAACAGGACCTTGGTGCCGTCGTTGTTGAACGTGGCCGAGTGCCAGTAGGAAAAGTTCGAGTCGGCCACCGCGCCAATGCGAATCGGATTGGTGGGATTGCGAATGTCGAGCAGGAGCCCGTAGCCCTCGCACGCGCCACCGGCGATGCCTAACGCCGGGTAGACCGTGATGTCGTGACACTGTGTCGGCCCCGGACGCGGCCCGCTCCCCGACGGCGCATCACCGACCATTCTGGCGACCATGGCGGGAATTGCTGCCCGCAGAGTGGCACTGTCGGCAGACGTTGGCGCGCCGGTTCCGTTGCGAGCCTTGACGATGCTGTCGAGCATCGGCTTGGTGAACTGCGGCGGCAGGACCTGCTCGGCTCCGAATATTGTCGCCGTGAAGGCGCCCTTGGCCCTCGCTGCGGCGGCAGCCTTCGCTGCGGCTGCGACATCTTCCGGCGCCTCGCCGTGGCGCGCGGGGGCCGTGAGGTCGTTGAAGATGCGCGGAGAGCTCACGATGGCTGCCTGCTCGGGATGGGCCAGTGGCACCTTGATGACTTCGATGCGGAAGAGTGCCGAGTTGGCGTCCTTGTCGGGGGTGGCATTCACGCAACCGGGAAGTTCGTCCGTCGAACGCACGCCCGCCGAGCCCGAGATGTAGACGTAAACATTCTCTGTGTCTTTAGGGTCGGCGAGCACCGAATGCGTGTGTGAGCCGCGACACGTCTGCACATTGCCGACGTACTTCGGGCTGGCGATGTCGGTAATGTCGAAGATGCGAAGGCCGCGCAGCCGCTCCTTGCTCACGACGTCCTTCACCCCCTGGTCGCCGCAGTCGAGGCGCCCGCTGTTGCCCTCGCCCGAGACGAAGAGGAGGTTCTTGTAGACCGACACATCGCTCTGCGAGGCTGGGCAGTAGAAGGCCGTCTTGAGCACGGGCTTGCTGGGAACCGAGATATCCCAGATCTGGAAGCCGTTGTAGTTACCCTGAATGGCGTAGTTGCCGGTGAAGGCCAAGTCGGAATTGGTGCTCCCCAGGAACTTGGGCGGCGGCTGGGTTTTCGAGACCACTTTCAGGTTCCACGAGGCTTCGGCGGCGTCCATGACACCCGCGCGGAGACCAACGCGCGGATCGATACTTGGCCGCACCGATGGGGCGACGACGACCGACGGCGTGGGGCGAGCGCACGCTGCAGCCGAAAGGAGCCCGATGGCGAGCGACAGCTTCAACAGCGGACCGGCCGGACGAACCATCGACCGGTGAGCCTGATACAACGGTGTCATTGTGGATTCCTCTGATGTGGTGGAGTGGGGCAAACTAACGTTAACAAGCATCTCGTTCACGGGGAGCGTTTCTCGATCTCGAGGGCGAATAGCATTCGCTGCATGCGCGCGATCTCGGTGGACTGATCGACGTTGACGTCGGAGGCGAACTTGAACACGGTTTCGTCCTGGCCGGCGCCGTAGGTGGCGAAGAGTTCCGTCACCATGGTGACGGCGCCGCGGTGGTGCTGGATCATGAAGCCGAGGAAGAGCCGGTCGAACTCCTTTCCGGCCGCTTGGTCCAATTGTTTCAGTTGGTCCGACGTGAGCATGCCCGGCATCACCATCTCATGCTCCATCCCCTCCATCATCATTTTCATCCCGGTGGCACTTGCCTTGGGTACGGGCTGTCGGCGATCACGCAGCCAGAGCTCCATGATGCTGATCTCGTCTTGCTGGGCATTGATGATTCGCTCGGCGAGGATGCGCACTTGGGCGCTCGCGCCGTGCGTGGGGGCCCAGCCGGCGATCAGGATGGCCTGGTAATGATGGCCGATCATACCGGACATGAAATGAATATCCGCCGCGGTATAGGGATATCGAGCGCTGTCGGCTTTCGCCTTGGCGATCGGATCCATGACGCCTGAAGCCGGGCCGGCTGGGGCGCCGGTGTCAGGCTGGGGGGAGGTTTGCACCGCTGCGTGGGGCGCCGTGCTGCACGCCGCGCCGAGCATGGCTGCCGAAAGTGCTGCGAGCAATCCGCGCATCTGTGATGGTGTCATTTAGATCAATCTCCTCGACGTCGGGTCGGGCCGAGCCTGGCGATGTTTTCCTGCACGACAGAAAGTAGCATCTACTTCATCGGGACGGGGGAGAGGTGGTCGCCAATCCTTCGTGATCGGAGGCCGCGATGTTTCACGCCGACAGGTGTCAAAGTCGGACGGTATCGATGGAATCAGGCCGAGGGGCTGCCGGCGTTGTGCAGGTTGCCTGCGCGCGGGGTTTGGTGCGACTTTCGCACCATGCTCCGACTTGACGCCCCGTTTCCGCGACCACCCGAGCCTACTATCGCTAGGTCGCGCTCGATCATTCCCCTGTCGACGGGGCGCTCGTGACGACCGCCTCGGGCGGGTCGGCGCAGCACGCCGAGTCGGGTCGCCAGATCGGCTTTTCGACTGCGGCCTCGGTGATCATCGCCAACATGGTGGGCACGGGGGTCTTTACCAGCCTCGGCTTCCAGGTGCTGGGCACCCGCGAGGGCTTTGCGCTGTTGGCGCTGTGGGCGGTGGGTGGAGTCGTCGCGCTGTGTGGCGCGCTGTCATACGCCGAACTTGGGGCGGCGTATCCGCACTCCGGCGGGGAGTACGTGTACCTGGGGAAGATTTACTCTCCACTGTTAGGGTTTCTCGGAGGATGGGTGTCGATGACCGTCGGCTTCGCGGCCCCCATCGCATTGGCCGCGTTGGCCTTTGGCCGGTATGTGTCGGTGGTCACCGCCGTGCCCCCCCTGCTCGGATCGGTTCTCGTCTTGGTTCTGGTAGCCGCCGTCCACGCGTCCGATTTGCAGCTGGCGAGACGCTTCCAGGTGGGCCTGACGACGCTTGAACTCGCGCTCATCGCCGGCTTCATCGTTGCCGGCGTGGCATACCAGACCCCGGAGCCAATCTCGTTCGCGCCGTCGGCACAGGCGTGGCGCGAAATGGTGCAGCCGGCGTTCGCCGTCTCGCTCATCTACGTGTCGTATGCCTTCTCCGGTTGGAACGCGGCGGGGTACATCGCGGGAGAAATTCACCGCCCCACCCGAAATATTCCCCTCGCCCTGGTGAGCGGAACATCGCTGGTGGCCATGCTCTACCTCGTGCTCAACTGGACCTTCTTGCGCACGATACCCATCGGTCAATTGGGCGGTGTGGTCGAGGTGGGCGCCCTCTCGGCCAAGGCCATGTTTGGCCCTGCGGGGGGACGCTTCATGAGCGGCATGATCGCCATGCTCCTGGTGGCGACCATCAGCGCGATGGTGCTGGCCGGCTCACGGGTGACTGAAGCGGTGTCGCGCGACCTCGCCCGGCTTTCGATGATCGGCGCCCGCACCGCCCGCAATGTGCCGCGAAACGCCATTCTGCTTCAGGTGGGCATCACCCTCGCCTTGCTGCTGACAAACTCGGTGGAGCGTGTGATGACCTACGCCGGCTTCACGCTCAATCTGAATACGCTGCTCGCGGTCGTGGGCCTCTTCATTGTCAGACGACGCGAGCCGCATCGGGTACTCCCGTACCGCACGTGGGGATATCCGGTCGTACCGCTCGTCTTCATCGTCGTAAGTGTCTGGACACTCGGCTTCGTACTCACCGAACGCCCCCTGGCCTCACTCGCCGGCCTTGCCACCGTTGCCGCAGGCGTCGCGATCTATTGGTGGGACTCGAGAGGTGCGAAGGAGACGCACGACGGAGGGACGCGAAGCTAGTGGCACCTAACGGCTTCATGTCGGCCGGCAGGGTACGACGCTTTTACCGCAGAGGACGGGGAGGTACGCAGAGGAAAGGACAACCAGCATGCAGCAGCCCCACGAAATGACTCGCGCACCCTACGCATCCCCCCTCTCGTCTTCTCGTCTTCTCGTCTTCTCGTCCTCTGAAGTAGTCGTTTTCCGTAGTGCCCTGTACACCGGCACCCCCGTCGCGGCCAGCGCGACCCCGATCAAGGTGTCGACCGGTCGATAGACAATGGCACTGATCAGAAAGCCCGCCATGACGACGATGTAAACGAGCGGCGTGAGGGGATACCCCGGGGTACGATACCCGAGCGGCGCTCCGTCGCGCTTTCGCAGCCGGAAGATGGCCGCGACCATGAGAATGTTGGCCAGCTGCAATGGCACCACGAAGAAGTTCACCAACCGGGAGAACGACCCGAAGAATGCCAGCGCGGTTATGGATGTCAGGGCTGTAAACAGGATGGCGCCTGTCGGCACCGCCGTGCGGGGGGACACAACGCTGAGGGCGCCAAAGAACCGACGCGGGAGTCCGGCGGCCAATGCACCATGCGCGACTGCCAAGGTGTAAAACAGCCGAGGCAGCGTCATCACCAATCCGCCTAACGCTCCGAAGATCGACACGACAATCAGGCCGTTCAGGAGCGGACCACCGCGAGGACCATACGCGGCGGTGGCCACGGTCGCGGCCACCGCGGTGGGGGCCTCTCGCATGGCGGCGAGGGGGACGATCCGAAGGTAGGCGACGTTCACCACCAGATAGATCAGGGTGAGCGCGGCCACGCCCATGCCGAGTCCCCTGGGGAAGTCGCGCTGCGGATGGCGTACTTCTCCCGCCACATGCGAGACGTCGATCCAGCCATCATAGGTGAACAGCACGGCCGCGATGCCCAATCCGGTGAAGCGCATGAAGCCCGCCAGGCCCCCCGCTGCCCCGGTAGTCGTGATCGTTGCAGCTGTGGCGCCGGAACTAGGCGTAAGCGCAAACGCGGTCGTCGCCGGCGGCGCCAGCAGCAAGCCGCCAACGACAAGCGCTGCGATGCCGATGACCTTTACCGTCGTGAGGAGTACCTGCATGCGCCCGCCCCATTCCACACCGGCGAGGTTGACGGCCGCGAAGAAGAGAATCGCCGCCATGCCCCATCCCACAGCAGAGACACCAGACCACGGCCCAACAATGCCATGCATGAACGCTCCGAAGGCGATTGCGATGCCAGCAATCGCGCCGGGCCCGCTGACCCACAACTCCACCCAGACCAGCAGAAATCCCCAGAAGGGCCCGAACCCCTCGCGGATGATGTGGTAGCTTGCCCCCGCCTGCGGAAAGCGGCTGCACAGTTCTGCTAGGGTCAGGGCACCGCACAGAGTGATCACGCCGGACAGCGCCCAGATGAAGTGGACCTGCCACTGGTGCTGCGCGACGGCCGCGAGTTCGCCCGGCGTAAAGAAGACACCCGACCCGAGCATGTTGCCCATCACGATGGCCGCGACCGCGGCCAGTCCGAGATGGCGCTTGAGTGGTACGGCGACGGTCACAACGAGCGGAGCGCAGCGACCAGAGCCGCGACCTGGTCAGCGGCAATCCGATCGGTTGCCGCACGGCCCGTACGCAGCGACGTGCCCACGATATAGCCGTCGGCCAACGGCGCCAGCGCAGCAGCATTGTCTGGGCTCAGCCCACTCCCGATCAGCACTGGAATGCGGCCTGCACGTGCCGAGCGAAGGTCGTCCGCATTGGGGCCAATCCCGGTCTCGGTTCCGGTTATGATGACAGCGTCGGCACCCGCAAGCGCCGCCTCGAAAGCCGACTGCTCGATGGGCTTTGGTCCATCGGCCAGCGTACTGTATTTCACCTGAAGGTCGGCAAATATCAGCACCGACTCGGCCCCGATCTTCTCTCGGTACGCGATTATCTCAGCCGGTTCGGGCTCAATGACGCCGAGCTTGCTTTGCACCCGATCGACAAAAAAGTCCAACCGAATGAAGCAGGCTCCGGTAGCTGCGGCAACCGCCAGCGACGCGCGCCAGTCATTCAGCAGCACCTCCACCCCCACCGGCACTCGCGCCAGGCTCACGACTTCGCGCGTCACCCGCGTCATCGCCGCCACAATCTCGGCGCCACCAACAAGCGTATGCGGTTGGTCGAAATCGTTCTCCACTAACACCGCATCCACACCCCCGAGCTCCAGTGCACGCAGGTCCGCAAGCGCGACCTCAACGAGTGCATTCATCGTCGTGAACGCCTGGTAGCCGGGCAGGGGCGGCAGCGCGATCATGCCGATAAGAGGCTTGGAAGTTGGAAAGAGTGTCGCGAAGCGACTCATGACAACGTCCTATACACCCGTAGCTCCGAGGTGCCGAATGACCTGACTGGCGCGCAGCGCGCCTGCCCGCAGCGCGTCGGGAATGGCGCCCCGCTCGAAATACTCGACAGTGAATGCCGCCTGAAACGCATCGCCGCAACCCGTTGTGTCAATGCGTTGGTCGTGTGGCACTTCAACCGCAGGCTCAACGTACCGACGTCCATTGCAGAGGGCACTGCTGCCAAGCGCCCCGTGGGTGACCACGATCAGCGTCCGCGTCTGTGCCGAGCGAGGGATCAGGAGTTCGGCGGTTGCCTCGTCGCCGCTAATGAACACCAGATCGATGGTGTCGAGCACTACGTCGATTCCAGCGAGATCGTGCCCCAGATCCTCACCGTCGAGCAGATCGGCCACGCGCATAGCTCCTGCGGCCGCCTGCATCGCCGGCTGGAAGATATGTTCGACCTGTCGAAAATACGGCGCCGCGACTACATCGAAGGTGCGAATGAAGTCGAGGTCCGACGCATCGAGACTATAGTCCGCGAGCACGCCTGCCTTGTATCCACCCCTGGGGAAGACCCGCTCCCCGAGGTGAGAGAGCAGAACCTCCTGAGACGCCGTGGACCCGTGCATTACGCGCAAATGCGTAGCATCGACGCCTTCGCGCGCGACCTTGTCGCGAATCGCGCGAGCCGCGCCATCGGTGCCCGTGCAGCTGACCAACGCGACCTGACTAGCGCCGCTCCGCCGAGCGTTGACCGCAAAATTGAGCGATATGCCCCCCACGGACTCGACACCCAGGGCGAGGTAGCAATCGCGGGTACATTCACCAACTGAGACGAGCTTCACGTGGCCTTCGAGCCAATGTTCAAGGGAAAGCGAATGGTCTAGCGCTGAGAGTCGTTGCCCGGATCGACAGTGTCAATATCAGGATGTCCGTCAAATTTCCCGTCTTCCCGTCTTCTCGTCTTCTCGTCTTCTCGTCTTCTCGTCTTCTGTAGTATTCGTCTTCTGTAGTATTCGTCTTCTGTAGTATTCGTCTTCTGTAGTATTCGTCTTCTGTAGTATTCGTCTTCTGCAGTATTCGTCTTCTCGTCTTCGATAGCCATGCCCCACTCCCGCCGCTCCTTCCTGTCCGCACTCGGCGCGTATTCCGCTGCCGGACTCCTACCAACGGACCGCTGGCCGCACGGCCGTTCAGATACCTCCGCTGCCGCAGCCGGAGGGCACGTGCGAGGACTGGCAGCGGCGCCTAACGATTTTCTCTTCGCGCCCGGCCTCATCTATCTGCAGACCGGATCGCTGGGTCCTACGCCGCGTCCCGTGATGGAACGGACGATCGCCGCGTGGCACGAACTGGAGCGCGATCCGACGTTCCACGGCTACGGAAAAGCCGAAGTCGACATGGAGGAGGTGCGCGAGAAGGCTGCGAACTTTGTGGGCTGCACGCGGGACGAGCTGATTCTGACCAACAGCACGACGGACGGCATGAACTGGGTGGCGCAGGGACTGACGCTCGCGGCGGGCGACCGGGTGCTTTCTACCGATCAGGAACATCCGGGGGGACGCGCCTGCTGGGACTATCTGGTCCGCCGACAGGGCGTCGCGCTCGACATCGTCACCATTCCCCCGGGTGAGCACGACGCGCAAGCCATCGTGGACCGTTTCTCGACACAGATCACTGCGCGCACACGGGTGCTCTCCTTTGCCCACTTGCTGAGCTCTACTGGCTTGCGCATGCCGGTCGCGGAACTCTCAGCGTTAGCGCGAGCGCGTGGATGCATTGCGGTAGTAGATGGCGCGCAGGCCGTGGGCGGTATCGGCGTTGACGTGAAGTCGCTGGGTTGCCATGTCTACGCTACCAGCGGCCACAAATGGCTGCTCGGGCCCAAGGGCACGGGGCTGCTCTACCTCAGTCACGAGCTGGGCCCAGTGATCGACCCGATCGCACTGCAGAGTGGGCGCGCGGCGTACAGCGCCTCGTCCGGCGTCTGCAACATTCCAGGGGTGGTGGGGCTCGGGGCAGCCATCGACTACCTGTCTGCGGTCGGAACCTCACGCATCGAATCGTACAATCTCGGTCTGCGCAACCGGCTGTACGCGTCGCTCAAAGGCGTGCCACGGTTGCGCGTCGTGAGTGCGCCTCCCGGTCCCCTCGCTTCACCCCTGCTCACCTACGAGCTTCCACCCGACATCACAAGTAGCAACTTGCGCCAGCGCCTGCGCGACAAGTACCAGATCGAGGTGAAGATTGTGCCGAACAACTGGCTGAACGGGAACCGCATTTCGACGCACCTTTTCAACTCGGAGAAGGAAGTAGACTCCCTCGTAGCGGCGCTCACGAGGGAACTCGCCTAGTGTTGGCTTGCCCGAAGCCATGGCGCAGCAACGTTAGGCATACGTCGCGTGCGAGGCCACGCCATGCAGAAATGGACACCGAAGTCCCGAATACCACACTCTGGTCAATGGAGACCTCCATGAAGACAGTTCTGTCCCTTGCCGCAATGCTTATGGCTGCGTCGGTCGCCTCGGCGCAAACTCCGGCGCCGCCAGCCCAGCAAAACATGGGAGGCGGTAACTGTGCCGCGAACGCCTACAACTGCGCAGATGCGGTGAACCCGCTGCCTGCCGCAACCACCATCTGGCTCGAAGAGATGACCTGGATGGATGTGCGCGACGCAATGAAGGCGGGCAAGACGACCGCCATCATTGCCACCGGTGGAATCGAGCCGAACGGTCCCTGGCTTGTCACCGGCAAACACAACTACGTGCTGCATGCCAACTGCGAAGCCATCGCACGCAAACTCGGCAATGCGCTCTGCGGGCCCATCATCAAGCTCGTGCCCGAGGGAGGAATCGAGCCTCCCACCGGTCACATGACCAGCCCCGGCACCCTAAGCCTTCGCGAAGGAACCTTCCGAGCAGTGCTCACCGACGTGGTAGCCAGTCTCAAGGCGCATGGGTTCACCAACATCATCCTCATCGGAGACAGCGGTGGAAACCAGGGCGGCCAGCGCGCTGTCTCCGACTCGCTCACCGCCCTCTGGAAGGGCGCACCGATTGTCGCACACATTCAGGAGTACTACGACTACGCGGGCGTCGCCAAGCACATGCAGACGCGCGGCATCGTGGTCGCTCAGGCCGAGGGCCTGCACGACGACGCTGTCATTTCCCTGAACATGTTCATCGACGATCCACGCTCGGTACGCTACGACGAGCGCGTGAAGGCAGGAAAGGCGACCATCAACGGTGTGTCGCTGGCCGATTCCAAAAGATCTCTCGCGCTGGCGAAAGAAATCGTGGCCTTCCGTGCCGCGACCACGGTGGACGCGATCAACAAGGCGATCGCCAACAAAGGAACGCTGCCAGCACCACCGCGCCCGTAGCTGTTCCATCTGCTCGGCGGCTCCATCTCGGCGGCCTCGCGACGTTGCACAACCGTGGGTTCACAGCAGCGTCGTGAGAATGGTGCGGATCGGTGCGAGCGCGGCGGGGAAAAGGGAGGGCTGGTCGGGATCGGCGAAGACCGTCGCGAAGTCTGCTGCCGTGAATGCACGCACGAGGCGCGCGGCGAACGTGTCTCGCAGCAGGCGCACGTAGTGATCAACGGCATAGTCGCGGCGGTTGGTATCCTCGCCGGCCGTCGCGCTATCGCCGGGCTCCTCGACGACACGTCCGTAACCTCCAGAGGTGCGATACACGCGAACGCGCTCACCCACACTCCACGACGTGCGTCCGCTGGCCAGCATCGCCTCATAGGTCAGCTCACGCCGGGTGTCTCGCGTCTCGAGATATCGCTCCGGTGATTTGACGAGGCGCACACGCGACGATACATCAAATGTGGACAGTGCTCGGCGGCGAAGCTGCCCCACGGTATCGACATAGGCCTCGCGAACGCCGGCTACGTCGCCAAGCAACAGCCGCTCGATCGCGCGGCGGAGAAAGGCTTCGCCGAACGGCTCGGCCCGACTCGAGCGGAAGGCGACGCCACGCAGCACAAGCGCACCGTCGTGTGTCATGAGCGCGTAGTTCTTTGGCTCGTGCGAAAGCATGGCGCGGTATCGGCCCTCGAACTCGAGCTGCACCAGTGGCGGGAGGAGGGTGGCCACCTCCGCCACCACATTCCGTTCGTCCTGCTCGCTCCACGCGTCGGGCACCGCGAAGTACACGCCATCGGTGTCGGCTTCGAGTAGGGTGACGCCGCGTTCGGCGAGCGCGCGGCACATGAGCGTGAGCAACTCGCGTCCGTGTCGGGTGACGTCGTTCGCCGCATCGACGTCGGCGAATCGTGTCAGGCCGCCACCTGCGGCGAGGTAACCGTACGCCGAGTTGACGACGAGCTTCATTGCGGCCGACATGGCTTCGTGGGTGAAGCGTTCGGCCGAACCGCTTGGCGCGGCGCGCGCCAGGGCTTTCGCCTCGAGACGCTGCATAACGAGCCGGTCGACCAAGGCGAGCAAGGCGCCCAGCTGGTCGCGCGCCGGGCCAATGCGGTACGCGCGCATGAGCGATGGATAGAGGCTCGCCACGTCGGCCTTCACCACTCGCTGCGCGACCCCGCAGGCGAAGAGGTGCAGCGCCGCCCCGCTATGCGGGATGTCGCGACCCGGCTCGTGCGCCGGCAGCGCTTTGCCCGCGCGCAGGTATGCGCGCACCAGCAGCGGATCGATGACTCCGGTGGCCGCGCCGGCGTCGGCTAGCCGCTCGTAGCGCCTCGGCGCCATGCGGGCCAGCGCGAACGCCGCGCCGCCGAGGATTCGGGCCAACCCCGCCACTTCTTCCACGTCTGAGGTGGCGTAGCGCCTAACGCGCCCGGGATCGCGGCGGTACACCTCGTAAATCTGGTCACCGCGAATCTGCTCGCGGTCAACATTGGCGATACCGAAGTGCCGCGCCACCGCCTTGAGCCCGTGACCTGGGAGATCGCGCGCCGAGAAGTCGTGTCGCACCACCGCGTCCAGCGTGTCGATCAGTTCACGCCCCGGAATAATGAGTCGGACGCGGCGGCGCGCGTCGGTGCGACTCACCATTCCGCGGCGTGCCCCTCGTTGCAGGAATCCCGGGGGACCAGTCCGCCCGAGCGCGAGCGGTACCCCCAGACGGCGCGCGCGCACGTCGAGAAAGGGGAGGTCGAAGCCGTGCAGGTTGTGGTTCTCGATGACGTCCGGATCTATCTCCGAGATCCGTGTCACGAGACGGGCGATAAGGTCGGCTTCCGCTGCGTCGTTGTCGTGTCGCGCTTCGAGGATCTCGGTTGCACCTGTCGGGTCGCGCACCGCGACCATGAAAATACGATGCTGCTCGGGGTCGAGCCCGGTGGTTTCCAGATCGAACTGCATACGGTGGAGCTGATCGAACGTGAGATCGCGAAAGTACGTTCGCCCCGTTGCCACCAGATACTGCTCCTCCGGCGTGAGTACCAGTGCGCACTCCTGTCCCAACTCGCGCAGGTAGCCGATACGTCGAGCGAGCCTGTGTGAGGCGCCACGCAACACAGCGGTTGTCAGTAGGCGCCCATCGGTTGCGCTTACCAGAAAGCGTAGTGCACCGGGACCATCGAGTTCGCGATAACGAACCGGCGCCTGTGTGTCCCCTTCTGGTCCGAGTAACGCGCCCAAGTGGCGCAGGTCGTCGAGCCTGTCGAGCAGAAGCCAGGGGCGGAAACGCGCAGTCTCACGCACCAACTCGCCCGTCGCCGTCAGGCGACGCCACACGATGGCGTGTCCGTCTGCTTCGGCCCAGACGGACACGATTCCCGGGGTCGCATCCCAGCCCAGGAGCCACTCGTCTTCACGTGAAGGGGAGACCTCGCTTTGCGGCTGCACCGCCCCTACCGGGGACCCGGAGCTATCACTCGTGCGGGCTGCGCTACCATTGGTGGAGGACCGGAACGACAATCCGGTCGTCGCGTGCGAGTGAGTGCATAATTTTGGGCACGGGGCATACACTTTCGGCGGACGTGTATACGTTTATCATGAAATGTATACATGTCACCTCGCCCGCAGCCACGAAGTATGAGCAACCCCGGCCTTCGGTACCTGACCAGCCTGGAGCCAGCCAGATTCGAGTCGGCGGCGATTCTCAAGAAGTTGGCCTCGGCGAGCCGCCAACTGGCGGAGCTCAAGGGAGTTGCCGCGTCCATCCCCAACCAGGGCATTCTCATCAATACGCTGGGGTTGCAGGAGGCCAAAAACAGCTCGGCGATCGAGAACATCGTCACCACACACGACGAGCTCTTCCGCGATGCCGCTTTCCCAGAAGGCGTGAGCAGCGCGTCGGCGAAGGAGGTGCTTCGCTACCGACAGGCGCTCGTTGTTGGGTTCCAAGGCGTGGTGACGAGCGGTCTGTTGACGACGAACGACATTCTGCGGATACAGGCCGAACTGGAGAAGAATGGCGCCGGTTTTCGAAAGTTGCCGGGGACCGCGTTGAAAGACGGAACCGGAAGGACCGTTTACACTCCGCCACCGCACCCGTCCGAGATTTTAGCCCTGATGACGGACCTGGAACGGTTCATCAACGATGACACGGTGTTCGACGCAGACCCACTCATCAAGATGGCGCTCATCCACCATCAGTTCGAAAGTATGCACCCGTTCTACGATGGCAACGGCCGCACGGGGCGGATTATCAACGTGCTCTATCTCGTGAAGGAGGGGCTGCTCGACATCCCCGTGCTCTACGTGAGCCGACACATCGTACGCACCAAGCCTGACTATTATCGGCTGCTGCAGGACGTGCGCAATCGGGACGTATGGGAGGAATGGGTGATGTACATGCTGACCGCGGTAGAGACGACAGCACGCGAAGGGATCGCGACCATCGGCGCAATCAAGGAGGCCTTGCTGGACTACAAGCATCGTATTCGAGCGCACTTCCGCTTTTACAGCCACGACCTGATCAACAACCTGTTCACGCACCCGTACACGAAGATCCAGTTCGTGGAGCGCGATCTGAACGTGTCGCGCCTAACCGCGACGAAGTACCTGGAGGCGCTGGCCACGGCCGGCTTTCTCGTGAAACGAAGAATCGGTCGCTCGAACTACTACATCAACGTCTCGCTATATGCGATTCTGACAACGGACGCCATGCAGGCGGCTACCTCGCAGGACGTGTAGACATCGCCCATCATCGGCTGTTCAGTCAAGCTGGCAATCGAATGAACGCCAAGCTCCCGAAGAACACCGCGTGCTTCCACGCGGGCGAACACCACGACAGACTTATACGAAGCAGATACCTGCCCCGCACCCAGAGTCGATGCTAGCCTTCAGAAGCTCCACGCGTCGCGCAACCCAATCACACGCGACAACCGCCCCGCAGCGTTGGCGCCGGTGTCTGATTCGCCGACTCGATGCAGTGCCGCGGATTCTGCTAGCTGCCGCACTGGCGAGCTCCGTCGGTTGTTATCACTACTCCGAGGTTCCGGTCAATGAACTCGCACCGGGAATGGCGGTCCGCATGGAACTATCGGCGGTAGCCGTTGATCGCTTTCGAAAAGGCGCCGACTCGTTGGCCGCGCTCATCGACGGGTTCAAGGTCAGTGGAGCCGTGTCGCAGGTCGCAACAGACACCGTCCTTCTCGTCGTGACCACGAATTTCATGGAGGCGAATGTTCGCGCTCGAACGCAGACGCACGATCTGCCCCTCCTGCGCTCGGACGTGTACCGTGCGCAGCTTCGTCGGCTGGACACGAAGCGCACGACATGGCTTGTCGCAGCCCTCGGCGCCGTCACGGCCGCGTCGGTGTTCATCGTGCTCAACCACGGCGGCAAGTCCTCGGGCGGGAAGACGCCTCCCATCGATCCGGTCGACAGTCGCGTTCCGTACCAGCTCCGGTTGCCAATTCCGTAACCTTCTCGCTCAGCACCATCACACCGAGGATAGCCCCATGTTGCGCCACGTACTGATCGTTGCTTCGATGAGTCTTTCCGCCTGCGCGGTGCAACATGTACCGCGTCAGACCGCATCGTCCATGGACGACCACATGTCGCACATGAACCCGGCCGACCTGACGGTTCCGACAAGCAATCGCTCGACGTCCGCCAGCAGCAATCAGGGCACCCCGGGACTTCCCGCAAGCGCGCTCACGGCGGCGGCGCGACTCCAGGCCAGTCCGCGCCACGGCGAATGGGTCAAAATCGCGTGGGAGGCAGGTTCGACCGATTCGATGATGGCGTGGGTGGTCTATCCGTCTAGCTCGAGAAAGGCGCCGGTGGTCGTCGTGGTGCACGAGATCTTTGGACTTTCGATGTGGGTCCGCGCTGTCGCCGACCAGGTGGCGGCCGAGGGCTTTATCGCCATCGCGCCAGATTTTCTCTCGCGAGTGCGTGGCGGGCCAAGCAACGAAGAGCTCAAGTCCGACACTGCCGTCAGGCTCATTCGTGGCGTGAATGCCGCCGAGCGTAATCGGGCCATCACCGCCGCCGCAAACTTCGCCATGATGCAACCATCGGCGACGCAGAAGTACGCGGTGATCGGCTACTGCTGGGGCGGACAGACGACTTTTTTCCACGCGGTTGACGGCGGGGTGAAGGGATTCTCCGGCGGCGTGGCGTTCTACGGACTTCCCTACACAAGCGGTGGATCTCCGGCCACCGCGACGGCGGCGGCGGTTCCGGCAACGATCGTCGCCGATTCGCTCGCCAAGATCAAGACGCCGGTGATGCTGTTGAACGGCACCAAGGACGCGCGCATCGCCGCTGCCATGCCACAGCTCGATTCCATTATGAAGCGCCTGAACAAGAAGTATACGGCCATGAACTACGAGGGTGCCGTGCACGGATTCCTACGCGCGCAGAACGATCCCAAGGCAACCCGCGATGAAGTTGAAGAGGCCGCGAATCTCGCTGCTGCAAAGGACGGTTGGTCGAAGACGGTGGCCTTTCTCAAGAAGAACATGGACGTGAAGTAACTCACGACACATCAGCGTCGCCGGTCGAATCGGATGTCGCGACTCCGCTCATCGACGAAGACAGCGAAGCCGACGACACCCCCGGCCGCGTCGCGCGTGAACTCGACGGATCTGGCGAACCAGGCCGAGCTGCCGAAGTCGTCCTCCCACAAGTGTGTCAGCGTTATGATGCCGTGCCTGCGATGCCGCATGACGAGTGCGCCGTCCCTGACTTCCACGATGTACGAGGCTTGCAGTTCCCCACTCTCGTAGACACCTGCGAACTCCGCCAGCTGCGTTATCGCCTTCGGGGGCGGCTCGACAAGCTTCGGTGTGCGCCGTCCGCGATACACGAGCTGCACCCGTTCGCCCGCACCAGCGCGCGCGAAGGCGATCGGGGCGCTGTACGACTCGACCCAGAATGTGGTATCCGATTGGGCAATCATGGCAACCTCCGCCTCGCGCGATGCCTGCGCCCTGAGCGCGAGGCCATCTCTCCGGATGCGAATGTACCATCCCGGACCGAGTCGATAGATCCCCGCGTATCGCTCGAGGAGTGACGGAGCAATTGTCACCTCGGTCGCGGAGGCGGGTGTCGCTGGCGCTGCGCGGGGCCCCAACTCCGACTCGAGGAAGAGGTCGGCGATGTTGTGCGCCGAGCGCGTGGGATTGCTGTTCCCGCTGTTTGCCAGCACGATCACTCCAAACCGCTGTTGCGGAAAGTGTACCAGGTACGTGGCGAAGGAGGCCCACGATCCGCTGTGGCTCACCGTGGCCAGCCCGCGATACTCACCGTGTGAAATCCCGAAGGCGTAGGGTATGGTGGAGCCGTCGTTCAGCACCCCCCGCGTGCGCGTGCGCGCCATGGCCGCGCCTCCCCCGACTTTGGGGTCGTCGAAATTCATGACCCACTTCGCGAGGTCGTCCACCGTGCTGACAAGGGAACTGGAGCCTAACGCGGTGAGATTGTTCGTCACGCTCGCGTAGCGTCCGTCGGCCGTGCGCGCGTAGCCGAACGCCCGGTTCGGGATCACCACCGTGTGATCGTCGCGGAAGTGCGTATTGACCATGCCGAGCGGCCGAAAGAGATGGGCGTCGGTCCACTCACGAAATGACTGACCTGTCACTCGTTTCACCACTTCGGCCAGCAAGTTGTAGCCGGTGTTCGAGTAGGTGTACTCGGCGCCCGGCACGAAGTTGAGCGACCGCTGGTTGAACGCCATCGTCAGGATCTGCTCGAATGAAATCACATCATCCATGCGCCAACCAGCCAACGCGAGTGTGCCGGGCCAATCGCGGAGTCCGCTGGTGTGATGCAGTAGATTCTCGATCGTGATGGTATGGCCTACGTTGGCCAACTCGGGAATGTATGTGCGGATGTCGTCGGTGAGTTTGACCTTCCCCTGCTCCACCAGCATGGACACTGCGAGCCCGGCAAATTGCTTCGAGACCGACGCGACATCGAACGCTGTGGTCGGTGTGATGGGGACACGGTGCTCGAGGCTGGCGAGGCCATAACCTTTGCTCAAGAGCACTTTTCCGTCCCGCACCACGGCTACGGCAACGCCCGGACTGGTGCCTCGGGTGAATTCGGCGAAGAGCGAGTCAACTCGGCGCTCACGTAATGTGGCAGGCGCCTGAGCCGACGAGATTCCGCTCAGGGTGACCAGTGATCCGAGGCAGAGCAGGGAAGTCGCGAGTTGCGTCATCATTGGTGGGCTGTGGGAGAAGGAGATGGTACGTGCGGAGTGGCGGCGCGTCCACCCATGTCACGCCTCCCGTGTTGCAGATGCCCACCTGTGCCCACCTGCAACGCGGGGTCGGTGATGTTGGCGTCGGACATGCTATAGAAGTGCGATCACCGCCTGGCTATGGCTGGCTTCCTTCGCGGCGCGAGGACATTTTGGGCCGCATCCTCACCCGGAATCTCCGATGCCCCACGCTCCCGACCACGTCACTCCAGTCTCGCGGCGGACTGCGCTCCAGCGCCTGGCCGTTTCTGTCGTCGCCGCGCCTGCCATTCTGCGTGGTCGTCATCGACTCTTCGCCGACTCGGCGCAGGAGTATTCCGCCCGCGCCATTCGACTGGTGCAGGAGACGATCGTCATCGATCTGCTCAACCAGTTCCGCTTTGCCGACTTCGCCGAGCGTCCCCCCAAGAGTGTGCTCTGGCTCAGCAAATCGCGGTCGATGACGGCGGCGGACTTCGAGACGTATCGCACGTCTGGCAACAGGGTGATGGCACTGGGCCACACCCCCGGCGACTACGCGTCGGCCATTCGTTTTTTCGCCGACTGGAACGGCTTCGTGGCCGAGTATCCGGACTGGTTCATGCGCATCGATGATACCAGCGACTTTGAGGCGGCGAAGCAGTCGGGAAAGGTGGGGATCATGATCACATTCCAGAACTCCGATCATTTCCGCACCGTGGACGACGTGGACACATTCTTCGCGTTAGGCCAGCGACTCTCGCAGCTCACATACAACTACCAGAACCGATTGGGCTGCGGATTCCTGGAGGATAACGATGGGGGGCTGACGGTATTCGGGAAGCAGATTGTCGAACGGATGAACAAGGTCGGGATGGCGGTGGATATCTCGCACTGCGCCGATCGTACGACGCTCGACACGCTTGAAATGGCGCAGCGCCCCGTCGTCTTCTCGCATGCGAGCTGCCGCGCCTTGCTGCCCGGACATTTGCGCTGCAAGACCGACGAGATGATTCAGAAGATGGCGAAAAGCGGGGGCGTGATGGGGATTCCGTTTTTGCGAATGATGGTACGCGATACCGAGCCGGTGACGGTCGAGCATGTGCTCGATCATTTCGACCATGTCGCGAAGCTGGTCGGAGTCGAACACCTAGCGGTGGGCAGCGACATGGACGTGGTGGGAAACCCGAACCCGGTGAATGGCCCAGGCGCCGGCAATCCCGCAACGCCGAACTTCGAACGCTACCGTTTGCACGTCGATGCCAAGGGTCAGCGCCTGCTCACCATCGCTGGCCTCGATCATCCGAAGCGGATGTTCGATCTCACGGACGGACTCATTCGGCGGAAGTACAGCGACGCAAACATCAAGTTGATGTTGGGCGGGAACGCGTCGCGAGTCCTGACGACGGTGTGGAAGGGCTGAAAGTGGACTCGCGCCGGCCCCGGTTAATGAGTAGGTGACAACAGGCCTCACCTCAGTTTCGCGTTACAAACTCCTTCAGCTCGACCCGCTACTCCTTGGTGGCCGCGTCGAACGCCACGCGGTACGACGCGGGGTATCGCCCAGCGACCGCGTAGCGGGTCGGCGTCGAGATCGCCTTGGTCTCGTCCGGCTTGGACTCCAGGTATGCCTTGGTCGTCATTGGTTCGATGAAGACCATTTTTCCGTCGTAGAAGCCATACACCATGGTGTTGGTGAAGAGCTGACCGTGGAATTCGTGCGAGTCCTAATTGGTCCAGTGCGTACCCATGCGCGGGATCGCATTCGGATCGCCGATATAACGTGGAGGGGCCTGTTCGGCGAGCGGTGCCTTGAGCGCCTTCGCGGCGTAGGCCGGATCGGCGGGCGTCGTTGCATCGCGCGCCGAAATGGGCACCAAATAGAAGTGCACGTCAAAGTGCGGGTGCATGTAGACCATCGGCGGCGGATGCCCTTGGGGCTGCCAGTTGATCGCCACGTGGTTGAAAACGGATGCCGGTGCATCTGACGGCATCGGGATGATGAATTCTGTGCCCGGCAGGACCATCGGTAGGTTGGTCAGGGCGCTCTCGTTGAAGACGGCCCGAAATGCGAGGAGCTGATCGCCGCTGTCGAACTCCATTTCGGTGCGCGCCATTCCCGCACCGATGGCAACCGACGGACTTCGAAAGAGCTTGTTGGGCGCTGTGGTCGTGCCATCCGAGCAGGCCGACAGAGGTGCAGCAAGGACCAGTGCCGCGGCCGAGCGTAGAATCGTACTCTTCATTACAAGACTCCTTCGCAGGGTGATGCGCAGGAGTCGGCCTCGTGCCGGACACCCGACGCGGCGCTCTATGTAGCGACGTCCGGTCAGCCACCGGTGAGCCACCGGTTAGGGGACGGTCAGATGATGCCGCTTCTCCAGAATGCTGCGCCGCCGCTTCTCCGTAGCGCCGCGCCGCAGCCAAGCGATCGTAGAACGTCGTGGCTCGATTGGCGAGTCGGCGCCGTACTGGTGGTCGTCGCGATTGCGGCCGTGGTGGCCGTGGTGGCCATTGTGCGCCGCGACACTCTCCCATCGACTCCAACGGTCGCACTGGTGCCGAACCGTGTGGCGGTCGCCGTATTCACCAACCGAACGGGAGCCCGTGATCTCGATGCCATCGGGACGATGGCGTCGGACTGGGTCACGCGAGGGCTGACGCGCACCTCGTTGGCCGAGGTGTTCGACGTGGGCGGGATGTATGTCGCGGGCCGCGCGTCCAACGGCGAGCCGACCGATCCGCGCGTGCTCGCCCGCGCCAATGGTGCCGGAATCGTCGTCGCCGGCAACTACTACAAGGCGGGTGATCGACTCATGTTCAGCGTGCAGCTGCTGGACGTGGCCAGCGGACGCCTGCTCCGGGCGCTCGAGCCGATTTCCGCCGACCAGCACGCTCCACTGGCCGGCGTGGAAGAGGTGCGTCAGCGGGTGGCGGTCGCCTTAGGCAGGGTACTCGATCCGCGTACATCGATCATGGCGACGCCGGCCATGGTCCTACCCCGACTGGATGCCTACACGGAGTATGCCGCCGCCCAGGAGATCTATTGGCGGGGCGATTGGGAGAGCGCTCTCCCGCATTTCAGACGTGCCGCAGCGCTCGACTCTGGCTTCGCCAGCGCCATCGCGTTCGTAGGAGTCGTCGGCGTGGGTACCGGGCGATGCGGCCTCGCCGACTCGGTGGCCCGTGTGCTGCGCGAGCGGAGCGACGTCGACGAGTTGGACCTGATCACTGCCCAGATCAGTGTCGCGCGATGTGCCAGCGACCACCTCACGCACAACCGGCTTCAGCGAGAACGCGCCCAACTTCTCCCAGGTTCACGCTTCGTGCAGCTCTTGCTGGCGACCGGCTTCCCTGGCTGTTTTGGATGATTTGGGAGATTTGCCTGCGGTCCCCTCGCTCGTGGCGGGAATCAGCGGGCGTCTCAACCCGGTCGACCTGGCGACACCGGGATGGGTGATGTGGCAGATCGCCCTCGAACTCGGTGTGCACGACAACGCCGGTGCCGCACGTGTTGCTGCCGAGCGGGCGCTCGCGTGGTTCGAGCGGAAGGACACGGCAGCGCCCGCCCGCGTTGCACCTCGCCTGATCCGGGCACGAGTGCTGGAGTCTCTGGGGAGATTGGACGAGGCCCGTCAGCTGCTCGACTCGCTGGTTATTCTCGACAGCACCAGCATTGACATACGTGGCACGCGCGGAGTGATCGCGATGCGTCAGGGTGACACCGTGACCGCGCGGGCCACCGAACGCTGGCCACGACAAGCGGGAGGATTTCCGCCGGGATTACCCGGACTCTACCGGGCGCAAATCGCCACCGTCGGCGGCGAAGATGCCGGGGCATTGGCGCTGCTAGACGGTCTTCCGCACCAGGTACATCCGCTCGACATCCTGTTGTTTCACCTTGATCCGGCCTTCGGCGGCATTCGAAGAAGCGGCGCATTGAAGCGTTGGGTAGTGCCGGGAGCAGGGGCGGGGTAAGCAAGTCCCTCCCGATGTGATGGCGCAGTCAGCCACTCGAGGCCGCCGTGAGAGCAATTCGGTCGTGCGAACGTTTCTCCAATCATTCCCATTCCTACTGGAGGCGTCATGCACCGTCCGGCCCTGCTCCCCGCAGTCCTTCTCCTCGCCATTCCCGGCGTCGCCTCGGCCCAGATCACGCCGAAATTACCGCCGACCTCGACCGTCGAGGTCATCACCCTGCGCTCGGTGAAGTTCGACAAATCGACGTCGGCACTCCGCCTCCATTACGAGCGGGCTGGCACCAAGCCGCTCGAATATCGCGCGGCAGGCAACGCCGCCTTCACCGGTGTCAACTGGGTCCCCTTCACCGAAGGTGCCACCAAGAGCGTCATCGCTGGCCCGACGACGTGGATTGTCGGCTTCGTGACGCCGAGCAACTCGATTGGTGCGAGCGGCAACTGCGGACCAAACACGATCGTGCAGAAGGTTCACTTCCAGTTCCGCGGGAGGAACCGGTCCCTGCAATCGATCAGCAGCAACGTGGTTACCGACAGCATGTGCACTCCGTTCGGCTAAGGGTTTGTCGTGGTGCGGTGCGAGGTTGTTACGCACCGCACCGCGCACGTACAAATGCGCCAAGTGAGAATCCGGAATGCTCGGCTGCGTCCCTTCGCTTCATGACGCGCCCTCTCCCTACCACCCCTGTCAGGCTGACGCGGATGGCTGTATCGTCTCAGTTGCGGCCGCTGTCGCTCGTCCCCTCTGCCGCGCCGACTCCTCCCCCATCCAGGATGTCCGAGCCGATCCCGCTCAAGCGCACGCCGGAGCCCGACGCGAGCGGGACTTCCTCCCGGGCGCTGGAGCGCGTCGTGACGTCGTTTCGCGGCCTCCTGGAGGCTGCCTCGGCGCGCCTTCGCCTCGATCCTTCCGAGCGTGACGCGCTGGCCCAGGAACTTCGCATCCGCCTCTGGCGCGCGTTAGGCGATGAGGGGCGGATCGGGTCGGTGTCGGCATCGTATATTCACCGCACCGTCATGTCGGCCGCGCTGGACCTGTTGCGTCGTCGACGCGTGCGCGAACAGGCGCTCCCCGATGATGACTACGCCCCGCCGATGGCGTTGCGCAGTACCGACGGCGCCGACGCAAGAGTCGAGGCAAACGATCTGATGCAGGCGGTGGTGCGGGCGCTCCTGGCGCTTCCCGATTCGCGTCGCACGGTGGTTCGACTGCACCTGCGCGGCTATCATCGCGACGCGATCGCCCAACTCCTGGGCTGGACCGAAGCCAAAACGCGCAATCTGCTCTACCGCGGCCTCGACGATCTGCGCGCAGAGCTTGCCAGACTGGGGTACGACCCCGAGGCGCGCCAATGAACGACGACCGACTTCGTGCGGTGTACGACCAGCTGCTTCACGACCGCGCGCGCAGGCGCGAGGCGTCCGACGTTCCGCTCGAGGCGATGCAGGAGATTCTCGACCGGCGAGGAAGTGAGGTTCAGCGACTCGCGCTTCTCGATCGAATCATGGCGCACCCGCAGCTCGCCGAAGAGTTCGAGATCCTGCGCGCCGCGCACGAGGCGAGCGGGGTCGTCGCAAGCCGACGGATCCCCGCGTACGTTATGGGGATCGCCGCCACGCTGCTCGTCGCCGTAGGCATCAGCACCATCGCGCGGCGCGACACCGACCAGAGCGGCGACCCCACCCGCGGTCGACAAGTCCAGGTTCCTTTGTACGCACCGGCAGAAACGTCGCTCGCCGACTCGGCGCGACTCTTTCTGTGGGCGCAGCACCCTGACGCGCGGCAGTACGCCTTCGATCTCGGAACCAACGACGGAATGCCCCTGTACGCGGCCACCGTCGCCGACACCCTCCTCACCCTCCCGGACTCCGTGCGACTCGTTCCGGGCGAGACGTATCGGTGGTGGGTGCGCGCCGTCACCACCGACGGCGAAGTGGTTTCCACGCTGCGTCAACTCTTCGTGCGCATTCGGTAACCGAGGCTGCGCAGGCGCGCGTGGCAGGCAGCGAACCAGACGAGAGCCAAGGAATACATGGAATGCGTGGGGAGCCAGGATCGCGCGAGCAGATGCGCCGCGATGAAATGAGAAAACGAGGTAGCCCAGGGCGTCACTTGGGCTCCGGCTACAATGGGATGGTGTCGTGTACGCTTCACGATCGCGCGCGAGCTTCGGTTTGCGCATCTGGCTTCGCTTCTCGGTTCTGCTCACGCTATTCGTCCCGGTGGCGCTGCTGTGGGCGCAGGGAGGGAGCTCGAATCTGCCCCCGCAGCGCTCGCCGATATTCGGCGGAGCCGGCGGACGAAGCTTCGCGCTTTCTTGCGCGCCGGGGCGTGTCCTTACCGGGCTCCGCGCACGCGTCGACGCCTTCGTATTCGCAGTTGGCATCACCTGTCGCCCCATTCTCCCGGACGGCGCCCTAGGGCCGGAGAGTGCAGTCGGCGAACTGGCCGGAGGTACGAGCGGAACGCCGGTGGCGGTCGGGTGCCCGTCCGGCCACGTCATCGCGGCGGTTGAGGTGCGGGCCGCGACCTATCTGCAGGCCTTGTCGGCGCAATGCAGTGAGTGGGATGCGGCTCGGCGACGATTCCGTACGCGCCCCGTACAGTCCGTGACCGTCGGCGCGGCGGCGGCAAACGTTCCGCAACACGTTACGCGCTGCGAGTTTGGCTCACAGCCGATGGTGGGGCTATGGGGACGGGCAGAGAGCCTTGTCGATGCTGTCGGATTCGTCTGTGACGAGCCTTGACCGGAGCTTTTTGTGGGCCGCATTGTTGCCGTGAGGAAAATACTCATGGCGGGCACACCGGCGATGGCGCTATTGATGTGGTGACTGTGCGAGAAATTTCACACCAGCCTCCCCGCGCGTACCGCTGATCCTGCCTTATACCTCGTGACTGTCACCCTTTCCCTCCCACTTCTCATCCTCCTGGCGCTCCAGCAGCCGGTTGCCGCGTCGCGCGGGCAGGTGGTGCTTGAACCGCGTCGACTCTCGCTCCGCGTGCAGGAGGAGAGCGCAGACAAACGAGGTGATGCGTTTGTGCGGGAAGTGTCGCGGCAGTCACCCCGGGCTGGGCGATTCGCACAGGCCACCCTGCTGCGTCTGCGATTCGACTATCCGCTCGCCACGCGCGAGTACCAAGCGCTGCGCGTTATGCGCCCCCGTGACCAGTGGGCGCGTGCAGCCACATTTGGCCTCGCCACCGTGGCGCAGGCGCGCGGCGTGATGCCCGAGGTCGACCGCTGGCTTGGCGAGGTAGCGCGCGAAGCGACGGAAGACCTGGACTCGCTGGCCATGAGCGAAGTGGTGCTCGCCATTGCGGTGAGCGCGGCGCGCACGAAGGGGCCGCGTGCGGCAATTGCGCTCATTGACTCCATTCCCGTAGCGGCCCTGCCGCGTGACTCGCTAGCTCGAGCGATGATGTACTGTCGCCGCGGCAACGTCTTTTCGCAGGGAGGCGACCGCCGCGCCCGCGCTGAGTTCGCGCAGGGGATCGTTATTGCCCGTGCGCTGCGACTCGATCGCATTGAGGCCGAGTGCCAATTGGCACTGTATACGCACTATGTGCGAGTGGGGCAGCCCGATTCGGGTCAGCACCCCCGCGCTCGCGCGACGAAAATCCTCCATCGTCTGGGTGAGAGTACGGCGATGGCCGCGATCAACCAGTGGAATGGATACTCTGCCCTCACGCTCGGCGATCTGCGCCGAGCGCACGTGAGCCTGCGTGAGGCCGAGCGGCAGTCGCGCCGGAGCGGCAACCTCCTCGTGCTGGGATGGACCTCGCTCAGCCTCGCCGCGCTCTCGTCCGCATTTGGAGAATTTGCCGAGGCCGAACGCTATCTCCGTGATACGCAACGATTGGCCGCTGAGACCGGGGACTCGTCGATGGCAGAGCAGCAACTTGGAACTTCTGCAGCGATCGCCATGAACCGGGGAGACCTGAGCGCGGCGGCGGGCGCTCTCTCCGCGTTCCGCCGCGCCACGGAGGCGAGCGGGCGTCCCCACCTTATCCACGCGGCGATGACGAATCTGGCGCAGATCGCGGCGCGCCAGGGGCGGAGCCGCGAAGCGCTCAGCCTTCTCGACTCGGCTGCCGCGCTCCGCGTGCGTCGCTCGCTTTCCGGCTTTGAGTCATCCGAGCTGCACGGACGCATCGCCGCCTATTACTTCGTGGGGCAACTCGACTCTGCGACGGCGTTGGTCGAACGGCTGCAGCAGCGACTTGCGCCCGGTCAGTTTGCCGCCCGTTTCACGCTGCAGACGCTTAGCGCCGGCATCTTGGCCCAACGGGGCGACGCGGCGGGTGCGGAGATGCGGTTGCGGCTGGCGGAGGGCGACTATGAACAGTGGCACCGCGCCCTGACCGAGGAGCAGCATCGGCTGCGTGCCTCGCGGGTGAATGTGTTCGGACTTGGCGAATTGCGGGGGATGGGGTTCGTCTTCGAGGCCATGGCGCGTCGCGGCGAGACCAGAGACCTCTTCTCCTTTGACGAGCGTCGACGGGCGCGGCACCTGCGAGAGCAGCTCGCCCGCAGCGTAGAGCGCGGCGGGGCGGGCGCGTCGCCAACGGTCGGCGACTCGGGCAGCGCACGATTGAGCGGATCGGAGACCACATTGCGAGAGTTGCAGTCGCGCCTTCCCGATGCGCACACGGCCATCGTGCAGTTCGCCGCTCCCGTTACCGAGGAGCCTACCACCGTGCTGGTGATCACGCAGGACGAGGTGCGTGCGATTCGCCTCGCCTCCCTCGATTCGCTGGGGCCGGCCATCGAGCGATTCAGCATCTTTGTTAGGCAAGGCACGATTCCGGCGCCGCTCGCACTTGCGCTCGGGCGGGTCTTGTTGGGCGAGGTGACCACCCGCCTCCGGAAGGACATCACGCGCCTGGTGATTGTCGCCGATGGAGTGCTGCACCGCCTCCCCTTCGACGCACTGCTTCTCGCTCCCGGGGAGTACGTCGTCGATCGATACGCCACGTCTATTGCGCCCTCATCAAGTGTGGTGGCGACGCTCTGGTCGCGAGCGCGCCGACGCGACGCTGCCCGCCTGTTGGTGTTCGGCGACCCCGCGCTTCCGCTTCCGCGCCGCGACTCGGTGCAGCCGCCGTACGCGGAAGCCATCTTACGGAGTGGGGCGCTGGAGCGACTCCCGGCATCGAGGGGCGAGGTGATCGCCGTCAGTCGCAACGCACCGCGCAGCGTCGTCCTTACAGGCGTTCGGGCGAGCGAGCGGGCGCTCAAGCACACGCCGACGCGCGAGTTCCGCATTGTGCACTTTGCCACGCACGCTTTGGTCGACGACTGGTCGATTGCGCGGACCTCGCTGGTATTGGCGCCCGGCGATGGCGAGGACGGCTTCGTCACCCCGGGCGAGCTTTCCCGTCTCGACCTCGACGCGGACATCGTGGTCCTTTCGGCGTGCCGCACCGCCGCGGGGGAAATTGTGGGTAGCGAGGGGCTGCGAGGATTGACTGCTCCCTTGTTGGAGGCCGGCGCCCGGGCCATTGTCGCCACGCAATGGGATGTGCGCGACGCGACCGCCGCCCGCCTCAGCGGCGACTTGTACCGCGCACTGCGGGTCGGCAACCCGGTGATCGATGCCGTGCGACTCGTTCGCCTATCAGCTCGTCGTCGAGGCGACTCGTCGGCTGTCTGGGCGGTGCTCTCGGTCATTGGCGATAGTCACGCCTTGCCGTGGCCCTCGTCCCCCTAACTCACAGAGTTCGTCATCCGTTTTGATTCCACGTGGCGAATCCGCCGCGCAGGTGAGAATCCGGAACGGGGGGTGCGTCTCTTTCCGGCATGCGGCACCTCGTTCCAATCCTCGTTGCGTCGCTCTCGCTCGCCGTGCGCGCTGCGTGGCCGCAGGACAAAACAATGGATCGCGACGTGGCAACGATCACCGTCACCGCACACCCTCGGATGGCGCCGGGTGTGCGAGGTGGCGGTCCATTCCACTTCTCCCTCTCTCGCTCGCTTTTCGCCCATGACGGCGCGCTCGCCGTTGTGGTCGACGACGTAGATCTCGCGGCCTTCGTCCAGACTGTTGGTGCCGACTTGCAAGTGGTCCCGCGTGGGGCGCCCGTCGCCGCCGGACCGCGCGAGTTCGTATTCCTGCTCCACGCAGGAGGGCATTGGCGTGAGTTCGGTCGAATCCAGGTGCAGGTCCTCTTGGCTGGCGGCTTCTCCGAAGCGAAGCTCTCACCATCTGCCTCTCTCAGCAACAACGGCCAGATCACGGAACGCATCTCGGCGGGAGAAACGCCACCTCCGCGCAGCGTATTCCAGGACTTCTCGGGAAGTGCATCGTCGCAGCTCCGCCTCGTCCGCGGTGGCGTGTCTCTCGAACTTGCGGGCAACGTCCTTGGCGCCACGGCGCGGCCGCAGTCCTTGCGATTCGGCGTGCTGGGCGACGACGCGCCGCGCATCGACCTCTCCGACTTCGCCCTGCGCTTCGCAGCGCGCGGCATACAGTGGGCGTTAGGCAACGTGCAGCTTGTCGGGCACCGCTACCTCGCCGCAACGTTCGCCAGCCGCGGAGTGACCGCCAGACTCGGGCGCGGCCCCGTGACGCTCGATGTCGCGACCACCAATGGCGCCCCCATCGTGGGATGGAGCAACCTCACCGGATTGCGCGACGCCGACAACCGCGTGCGCTCCGCATCGCTTGGTATCGAGCTGCTCCCGCGCCGCCCGGGGGGACTACGCCTCGACCTGTCCTCCATCGGGACCGCACTCCGCCCGCTCACCGGCTTCACACGCGAAGCCCTCGTGGACGCCGAGCAGTCGTTGGGCGGGGGCGTGCAACTGACGGCTGCGTCGCCGGGGCAACGGGCGGTGTTCGTGGCCGGATACGCGCGTTCTCGCTTCGACAACCCCGCCGATCCACGCCTCGAGGGCGACACAGCCATCGTGCCGGTCGATCGCGTTCGGCGTGCCGCTCGCTTCGGTGAGCTCTCGCTCAACATCCTGCAGAACCGTCTGGCGCGTCCGACCATCCCCATTTCACTCTCCACCACTTGGCGTTACGAGCGCCTCGACCCGCTCTACCGCTCGCTCGCGCCGCTGCAGGCCGATCGCGACCAGCTCGGCGCCGACATCAGCGCGTCGGCGGGAGCCTTCGCACTCAATGCGCAGTACACGCGGCTGTACGACAACCTCGCCCGCCTTTCCTCCGCACTTCGCACGATGAACCGGACCAGTACCAGCAATCTGTCGTTGGTCACGCAGCAACTCCCGATCGTGAAGCGACTCGGCGCGCTGGCGCCGACGCTTACCCTCGCCACCTCGCGTACGCACGCGATTGCGGCGAACCAGCCGGACAACGGTAACTTCCGACCGCAGGACTTCCCCGACCAGGTGAGTCTCAACGCCGACTTTATCGCGAGCTGGCAGGCGAGCCGGTGGCGCGCCGAGCTCCGCATCAATCGTTCGCATCAAGACAACCGCCAGGTTGCTCGCGAAGACGCGGACATCACGTCACGCGTCATTGGTCCCACGCTGGCGCTAGTCATCACGCCCACATGGGAAGTCGTTCTCGACGGTGGCATCGAAACACAAGAGAGCCACGCGCAGCAGCAACGCAACCGACTGCAGCGCCTCGCGGCGACGAGCAACTGGCGCCCCTACTCCCTCACCGCCCTCTCACTCACGTCGACGCTCTCGCGGGGGCGCGACCTCCCCCGCACGCAGAAAAGCACGATGCGCGATCTGCGCCTCGAGCTCTCGCAGGGGGTCAAGTTCTTACGCACCGATGCCAGCGAGCGTGGGCGTCTGTTCGTACGTTACTACTCGCTCTCGCAGCGGACGCGCCGCTTCGTAGACGCTGCAGTGACCGACCCCGATCGTGCGGCACAGCGATGGAACGTGACGTCCGGTTTCTCGCTCAGGCTCTGGTGATGCGTTGTCTCATGCCGAACCACGCGGTGCGAATATTGCGAATGGCGCGAATGGTGCTTCCAGCTTGTCTTGACCGTCACGCGCATCATGCGCGCGTCTGCTGTGTCATGGCGAGCGCCATGCTGCTCTCGTCGACCACCGGCGCGCAGATCCGCGTGAACCCCACCGGAGTAAGCGTCAACTCGCAGAACGGCAGCACCATCTTCCTGACGTTTGGGAACGTGGGCCGGATGATCGCCATCGAGGCACTGTGGTGCGGGGAACTCATGCCCGCCGCCCCCGATCGAGGAAGCCGATGCGATCCGTCTACGCTGTTCGGGCGCCTCCCGCTCAGCTTCGACCGCGCGCGCGCGTCGGGGATTGGTGCCGTCACCGACATCATGGCGATCCCACCCTCAGTCGTGAGGCGCGCCTGGCAGGACGCGGCGCGCGGCGCGTTCGGGACCTTCTTCTATGTGCGGCGCTTCCGCGACCCGTTAGGCGGGGTCGACGAGTACGTCGCCGTGACGTGTCGCCTCACCGACGGAGGGGCCAATGTGCCGCTCTCGCTCAATGATGTCGCGCTTACCTTCGACGGTGCGGCAATGGTCGCCTACACGCCGAATGGGGTCGAGCCGCCGTCGCTCTCGGCGCGCATCCGCTACAACGGAACCGGACGACTCAAGGGGCGATGGGAGGTGGTGCGCCCCGGTGAACCCCTCCCGCACGAGTCGGACCGCCGCACCGAGGCCTCGTTGCCGCGCGAGGAACGCGGGACGCAGCAGCGCTACACCGAGGTCGGGCGCTTCAACGAGTTCCTAGCGCCTAACGGGACGCTCGAACTGCGCGGGCCGGACCCGGCGCGCTTCCCGGTAGACGTGGACGGGACGTACCAGGTACTCCTGCGCATCGAAGCCGACGACGACCGCGTCGGACTCTCTGACTTGGGGCTGTTGGGCGCGGGCGACGGAGTGCTCGCCAGCGGCGCGGTCGCTGCGTTCCCGCTTCCCGTGCTGCGCTACGTGGTGGGGGCCGGTGAGGCGGTCGCCGCCGCGACATCCTCGACGACCGTTCGGCTTCTGCTTCCGCTCGAAGGCACGGCGCTCCCCGATTCGGGAGATCTCTCGCTCGCCTGGGTGCCCGTACGGCACGTGGCGCGCGACCGAGTGGAAATCGACGCCGTGGCTGGCGGGCGAATGTTCACCGCGTTCGTTGCGGCGGGCGGAGGGCGCTACCTGCTGCCTCCGAGCGCACGCGAGCGCATCCGGGCGGCTGGCGAGGTACGGTGGCGCGTGGTCTCGCTCGACGCCGGTGGGCGGGTGCGCACGACAAGCGCGTGGCGTCGACTCGGAACGAAATCGTCCACGAACGTGCAGCCGTCCGGCCCCGCCTAACGAAGGTCGCGCGGCTCTCCCCATCGACCGTCGGCAGCTACCGAGCAAAGACGACAATCGCATGGTTGCTGGCAATCGCCACATGCTGTTGGCCGTCCACCGCAAACGAAATCGGCGCCGAGTTGATCAGGCCCCCGGTCTGGAACCGCCAGAGAGGGGTTCCTTTCGCCGCATCGAGCGCGAAGAACCACCCCTCCTTCGAAGCGCCGAAGACGAGTCCTCCGGTCGTCGATATCACTCCCGACCAAGGCGGTGTCTGATGCCGGAACTCCCACCGCAGTGTCCGGGTCGTTAGGTTTAGGGCGCGTAGGGCGCCGTACGCGTCGTCGCTCTCGAGCGCGCGTTCACCCCCTCCGTCACCTCGGCCTCACTCTGCGAGTTTCCCAACTGATGGATCCACACCAGACGCAGGCCGGACACATTGGCCGGCGTCAGCTCGTCGAGCGCCGAATGGCGATGCGAGTCGTATGTACCGGAGTAGGTAAGCCAACTCGCCGGTTCCCGCGCCGCATCGCGAATGCGTGTGAACGACACCTGCGCAGCGAGAGTTCCCGCGAGAGGCGCAGTGGTGACGGCTGCCGTCGCGACACACACGGCGCGGAGCACGGCGCTCATCGGCGCCCCTGCAACAATGCAAGGTAGGCGATCACGTCGTCGAGCTCCGCAAGAGTGAAGGTGCTCTGATACGAGCGCATGATGCTCGTCCCGGTATGGCGATCGAAGCTGCGCAGGGTTTGTTTGTCCAACGTGCGCACGTAAACCGCAAAGAGCATCGCCTCGCGCGGCGAGATCTGCCATATGCCGGGCATCCCTCGGTCGGGGATGCCTTCTTGTATGAGCGATACGAGCGCGGAGTCGTCGGGAGCGCGACGCAGTTGCGGCCGACGAAGGTTGGCTCCCATGCCGCCCGAGCCGTCAATGCCATGACAGCGCGCGCCTTGACTCTCGAAGAGCACGCGGCCACGCGACAGCTCAGCACTCGGCTGCGGCGTCTGGGCTCGAATAGGCAAGGCGACGAGCCCGCGCGCCATGAGCGAAACCGCCGACCGCAGAACGGGAATCGCACGCGAAGAGAGCTGATATTCGCCTTACAGGTCGGTTTACCCGCCGACGCGAAGCGAATATACGTGCTCCCGCGTAGGGGGCCAGAGCGGCGAACCCCCGGTAGTCCGTGCCACCCTCCGATCTTGCCTTACACGCCTACCGTCCCGCGCGGACGCGGACGGGCGCCGGCCGCACCGATCATGTCGGCAACGATCTTTCCGCTGGATATCACTCCGGGAAGTCCAGCCCCCGGGTGCGTACCCGCACCGCAGAAGAACAAGTTGGGAATATCCGACGACACGTTATGCGGACGCATGTAGGCACTCTGCCCCAACGTCGGTTCCAACCCGAATGCGCTCCCCAAATAGCTGTTGAGCGTTTGTTCGAAATAGCGGGGATCCACTCGGCGTTCGGTGACAATGTGCTTCGACAAATCGGGGAGGTAGCGCTCCTCCAGGTATGACATGATGCGATCGCGGTAACTCTGCCCAACCTTCTCCCAGTCCACGTCACCGCCCAGATGCGGCACCGGCGACAACACATACCACGCGTCGTGGCCGGGCGGGGCGAGCGACGGATCGGTGGCCGAGGGGCGATGCAGATAGAGCGAAAAATCGTCGGCCAGCACTTTTCGATCGAAGATGTCCCGCAGCAACTCACGGTACCGCGGGCCCATCAGGATCTCGTGATGCGCCATGTTGTCGTACTTCCGGTCGGTCCCGAAGTAGATCACGAAAAGCGACATCGAGTGACGGTACCGCGCGATCTTGGCGTCGCTCATGGCCGGTCGTGCAGCTGCCGGAAGGAGCGTCCGGTACGACTGCGAGATGTCGCCGTTGCACACCACAGCATCGGCCGCGAACGACTCGCCCGACGTTAGGCGCACGCCGGTCGTGCGCTTCATGCCGGCAGCGAGCGTGATTTCGGCGATCTCGCTCTCGAAGCGAATATGGCCACCCAGGTCCTGGAAGGCCTGGACGAGACCGCGAACGAGCGCCCCCGTTCCCCCCATCGCGAACAGTACGCCCCACTGCTGTTCGAGCTTGTGAATGAGCGCGTACATCGACGACGCCTGAAACGGATTGCCTCCCACAAGAAGCGGGTGGAAGGAGAATACCTGGCGCAGGCGTTCGTCCTTCATGAAGTGCTCGGCGAGGCGGGCGACCGAGCGGTCGGATCGAAGGCGGACGAGATCGGGGATGACCTTCAGCATGGAGCCGATCGTATTGAACGGCTTGTCGATGAGCGGCATCCCAACATTGAAGATTTCCCAGCATTTGTCACGAAAGCGCAGGTAGCCGTCTACATCGTCGGGTGAAAACTCGCGCACCTGCTGCACCAGGGCTTCGCGGTCCCCATTGTACCGAAACACCGAGCCGTCTTCGAAGCGGATGTTGTAGAAAGGGTCGAGCTTCACCAGCGAGACGTAGTCCTGCGTCGTGCGGCCAGTGAGGGCAAACATCTCATCAATGAGCCACGGGGCGGTAATAATGGTCGGCCCGGCGTCGAAGGTGAACCCATCCTGCTCGAACACGTACGCTCGCCCCCCCGGCTGGTCGAGCTTCTCGAAGATCGAGACATCGTGTCCCTGCGCTTGAAGGCGAATGGCGGCGGAGAGGCCTCCGAATCCACTCCCGATAACGGCAATGCGCATACTGGTCCCCACAGAGTGATATCGCTGACGCGGATCGCGTCGGCTCGACTACCGGTCTTGTTGCGACAGCTCTACTGCATGCCACATACGGACGGTGAGCGCGGCCCGCATCGCGAGCATGAAGGGGAGCGGCCTGGCGGCGGCAAGCGGATGCATGCGTGTGTTGAGACAACGGCTCGGGTAGGACCACTGGTTCCCCAGCCCGTCGGTCCCGCAGGCAGATGACGCCCTTACGATGTGCAACGCTGTCACACCTACGCATCACACCCACGCGTCACACTCACGCATCACACCCACGTATCACACCCACGCGTCACACCCACGCGTCACACTCACGCAACCTCGTGCCCGGCCCCCGCCTGCCAGATGCGGTACCACGCCTCGCGCGAGAGGGTGAGCGTGAGCGCGGCCACGGCTTCGCGCAACGCTTCGACCCGCCCCGACCCGGTGATCGGCACCGGTCGCGACGGATGGCGCAGGATCCAGGCGTAGGCGACCGTGGCTGGCGACACGCCGAGTTCGTTGGCCACTTCGTCGAGGGTGCGGCGCACCCGCTGCTCGACATCGCTGGTTCCATGGAGAACACGCCCACCGCCCAGCGGCGACCAGATCATGGGGCGGATGGCGAGCGTGAGACACTGGTCGAGCGTGCCGTCGGTGAGCGCCGACAGCTGCAATGGTGAGAACTCGATCTGGTTCGTGGAGAGTGCCAGGTGGTGGTGCAGGTGGTGGTGCAGGCGGTTGTGCAAAAGAGCGAGCTGCGACGGCGTGTGGTTCGAAACACCGAAGTGCAGGACCTTGCCCGCGTCGTGCAAGTAGCGAAAGGTCGACGCCACTTCGTCCGGATCCATAAGCGCGTCGGGGCGATGGATGAGCAGGAGGTCGATGTGATCGGTGCGGAGTGCGCGCAGCGACTGTTCCACCGACGCGACCAGGTGATCGGGTGACGTGTCGTACGACTTGACGGCGTGGGACGGCCGTTGGCGAGAGATGAGCCGAATGCCGCACTTGGTGACCAGTTGTACCCGCTGACGCAGTCCGGGGCTGGTGGCCAGTGCGTCGCCGAACATCTGCTCGACGGCGTAGTCGCCGTAAATGTCGGCGTGATCGAAGCTGGTGATGCCTAGGTCGAGGCACTGTTCGATCCAGCGAAGGCGTCCTCGCACGTCGAGGTTCCAGCTCGCCATGCGCCAGGCGCCGGCCACGATGGGTGACAGCGGCGCGCCGCCAGGTGCATCGGGGATGGTGGGTTCTGGTAAGGTCATTCGGTTGGTTGGAGGTCGGAGGCGTGGACCGGAAGCGTGGAATAGTGAACATGCAGCCTACGTGCATTGCCTGGAACTCGCGAGGTGGGGCACGTGCCGGCGGTCGCAGATGTAAGGGAAATACCGACAAGGCGCCGGATCGCGCCCGACGACGGAAGATCCTCGACAGGGAAACATTACTCGCCACCTGCGGAAATGGCCGATGCACACCGCGGCGGCCGACACGCGGCGTGCGGCATTACTCCACCGTCGAGGCCCCACTAGATGACCGGACCAGAGAGCGTCCCTGCCCGAGGTGTCGCCGCCGCTGCGACTCGGCTCGAGTCGTTCAGCTACGATGACGCCATCGTACGCAAGTTCCTCTTCGCTACGATCCTCTGGGGTGTGGTCGGCATGCTGGTCGGCGTCATCATTGCCATCCAGATGGCGTACCCGGCGTCGAACGTCGCGCCATACCTCACCTTCGGGAGGCTGCGACCCCTGCATACGAACGCGGTCATCTTCGCGTTCGCCGGGAACGCGATCTTTACCGGGGTCTACTACTCGACGCAGCGACTGCTCAAGACGCGGATGTACTCCGACGTACTGAGCAGTCTTCACTTCTGGGGGTGGCAGCTCATCATCGTTGCTGCGGCCATCACGCTTCCGCTTGGGCTTACACAAACCAAGGAATACGCCGAACTAGAATGGCCCATTGATATCCTCATCGCGGTGGTCTGGGTGATATTCGCGATCAACTTCGTTGGTTCGCTCATCAAACGGCGCGAGCGGCACATGTATGTCGCGCTCTGGTTCTACCTGGCGTCGATCATTACCGTCGCCGTGTTGCACATTTTCAACAATCTCGTGATTCCTGCCGGACCCTTCACGAGCTATAGCATCTACGCAGGCGTGCAGGACGCGTTCATGCAGTGGTGGTACGGGCACAACGCGGTGGCGTTTTTTCTCACCACGCCGTTCCTCGGAATGATGTACTACTTCATGCCCAAGGCGGCGGAGGGGCCGGTCTTCAGCTACAAGCTGTCGATTCTGCACTTCTGGACGTTGGTGTTCATGTACATCTGGGCCGGCCCGCACCACCTGCACTACACGGCCCTGCCCGAGTGGGCCTCCACGTTAGGCATGCTCTTCTCGATCATGCTCTGGGCACCGTCGTGGGGTGGCATGATCAACGGTCTCCTGACGCTGCGGGGTGCGTGGCACAAGGTGGTCGACGACCCGGTCCTCAAGTTCATGGTCCTCGCCCTCACCGGCTACGGCATGGCGACCTTCGAGGGACCGATGCTCTCCATCAAGTCGGTGAATGCGCTGTCGCACTACACCGACTGGACCATCGCCCACGTGCACTCGGGGGCCCTTACGTGGAACGGATTCTTCACCTTCGCGATGATCTATTGGCTCGCCCCGCGCCTGTTCCAGACGGACATGTACAGCAAGAAGCTGATGAATACGCACTTCTGGATCGCGACCGTCGGCGTGGTGCTCTACATCCTCTCCATCTACTCTGCTGGTGTCACACAGGGGCTCATGTGGCGCGCCTTCGACGAGACGGGTCGACTGCAGTATCCGGACTTCGTCGAGACCGTGGCCCGCCTTGTTCCGATGTACTGGGTGCGTGTGGTGGGCGGAACGCTCTATCTCGCCGGCGCCGTGCTCTTCGCCTACAATATTGTCAAGACGTGGGCCAAACGTCCGGCAGCTTATACCGTGCCGGTTATTCAGGCCCCGGCGCTTTCGAAGACATTCGTCCCGGAGCCGCTGCGACCAGGCGTGGACGTGCCGGCCACAGCGTGGGGTCGCTTCGTGAACATGACCTTTCACCGCGCGTGGGAGCGGATGCCGGTCACGTTCTCCGTGCTCACGCTGGTCGCCGTGGTGGTGGCCTCGCTCATCGAGATCATCCCGACGTTCCTGATCAAGAGCAATGTTCCGACCATCGCATCGGTGCACCCGTACACGCCACTGGAACTGGCGGGACGCGATATCTACATACGTGAGGGATGTGTCAACTGTCATTCCCAGATGGTGCGCCCGTTGCGCTTCGAGACGGAGCGCTATGGCGAATACTCCAAGCCCGGCGAGTCGGTGTACGATCATCCGTTCTTATGGGGATCGCGCCGCATCGGGCCCGACCTGGCGCGTGAAGGGGGGCTCAAGAGCAACCTCTGGCATCTTCGCCACTTCGAGAACCCGCGCGAAGTGAATGCGAAATCACTCATGCCGGCCTACACGCACATCATCACCAACGACATCGACTTCGCCAGCATCCAGAAACGGGTGGACGTGATGGCGATGCTCGGCGTGCCATACGGCGACGCGGTGGGCAAGGCACCGGACATGGCGAGGGCGCAGGCGAATGCGATTGCCGACGACCTCGTGCAGACCGGAGGCGCGAAGGGGTTCGCAACCAAGGAAGTGGTGGCGCTCATTGCCTACATACAGCGTCTCGGAAAAGACATCCAGGGAGGTCCGCAGTCGGCGACGGCGAAGGGAGGCTATTCCCGTTCTCCCGCTACACCTAACGCTCGGCAGATAGCCTCTCCGATACCCGCGGTTCCCTCCACCATCGCCCCGTCGGGCGGGGGGCGTCCATGAGCCTGACCCAGATCATGAGTGGCGCCAACCTGGACCACTATGCACAGGTATCGCTCGTACTCTTTCTCTTCGCGTTCGTCCTCATCTGCTGGCGCGTCTTTTCCCCACGCTTCAAGGCCACCTACGACCGGGCGGCGCGCATGCCGCTGGATGACGACAACCCTCAGACGCCGCGCCGGGGCGGAGAGTGACCGTGACGACTCCAGAGAACGACAAGCACCTCATCGATCACAACTACGACGGGATCCAGGAATACGACCATCCGCTCCCGCGCTGGTGGGTCTACCTCTTCTATGCAACCATTGTCTACTCGGTTCTCTACTATTTAAACGTTCCGGGACTTGGCATCGGCAAGGGACGTGAAGCGAACTATGAGGCAGACGTCGCCGCATGGAAGGCAGCACACCCGACGCCGACTGGCGGCGCTTCGCCCGAGCAGCTCGCCGCCCTGGCGACTGACAAGGAGGCCCTGGTCGGTGGGAAACAGGTTTTCACCGCCAACTGTGCTTCCTGCCATCGCGCCGATGGTGGCGGCGGCATCGGACCGAACCTCACCGACCGGTTCTGGGTCCACGGTGGCACGCTCCCGGACATTCACAAGATCATCGACCAAGGGGTGCTTGCCAAAGGAATGCCTAACTGGGGCAAGCTTCTCAAGCCCGATCAGGTGAACGCGGTGACCGTGTTTGTGGCCTCGCTGACGGGCACCAATCCACCCAATCCGAAGGCGCCGGAAGGCGTACCGCCCACGCCGTGACACCTGCTGCCGCACCGAAGCGCATGGGGAGAGTGCTCCCCACCATGCACGAGGACGGATCCAGGCGCTGGATCCGTTCGAAGCCCTCCGATGGTGTCTGGTTCCGCCGTCGGCGCGTGGTCGCGTACGCGCTCATGGCCCTCTATGTCGCTATCCCGCATCTGCGCATGAACGGCATGCCGCTCGTGCTGCTCGACGCGCCCCGCCGTCACTTCACCCTGTTCGGCTACACCTTTCTGGCAACAGACACGCTGCTGTTCATGCTGCTCCTGGGGACGCTCGCCCTCGCAGTCTTCACTTTTACTGCGGTCTTTGGGCGCGTCTGGTGTGGGTGGGGATGCCCGCAGACGGTGTGGATGGAATTCCTCTTCCGTCCCATCGAACGGTGGGCAGAGGGCGGCAGAATGGGGTCGATGAACATCGACAAGACGGGCAAACACCTCAGTCCGCGCCGACTCGCCAAGTTCGCGATCTACTTCGTGCTTTCACTCGCGCTGGCTCACACATTTCTCGCCTACTTCGTCGGCGTTGATGCGCTCACGGTGTGGGTGACGCGCTCGCCGGTGGAGCATCCCTCGTCGTTCGCCGTCATGGCGATCACGGCAATCCTCGTCTACCTCAACTTCGCCTACTTCCGCGAGCAGACGTGCACCATCGCCTGCCCTTATGGACGCTGGCAGTCGGTGCTCCTCGACCGCAGTTCGCTCGTCGTGGCCTACGACCATGGGCGCGGTGAGCCGCGCATGAAGGGGACGAAGGATCGTGTTGCGAACGCCGGGGACTGCATCGACTGCGGAGCGTGCGTCGCCACCTGCCCGACCGGCATCGACATTCGCGATGGACTACAGATGGAATGCATTCACTGCACGCAATGTGCGGATGCGTGTGATTCCATCATGGAATCGGTCGGCAAGCCGAAAGGTCTCGTGCGCTACACGTCGCGCGAAATTCTCGCCGGTGAAAAGACGCACATCGTGCGCCCGCGCACGGTGCTGTATCCGGTGGCGCTCGCCGTGGTGTTGGGCGCGTTTGTCTGGCAACTGGAGCACAAGGAGGAGGCCGACGTCATGCTGCTCCGTTCGATCGAGACGCCCTTCACCGAGAACGCCGACGGAACGGTCTCGAACCAGGTGCGCATCAAGATCGCCAATCGAGCGGGCGTCGATCGGCGCTATCGCCTCGATGTCGTACGCGCCGAGGGCGCGCGTGTCATCATCCCCGTCAACCCGTTCCCTGTCGCCAAGGGTGCCACGGCGACGGTGAGCATGTTCGTCATTCTACCGCGCAGCGCCTTCGTGGACGGCGACCACATGATCACGGTGCGTGTCTCGGACGGGGTCGACTTCTCAAGCACCTTTCCCTATCGGCTGCTCGGTCCGCAGGGTGAGACGGGCCTGGCCCGCGAGAGGCGCGAGGAAGACGAGGCGGAAGAAGCGGCGGAGCGAATGGCCAAACGGGGCCTGCGCCCCAAGGAGCGGCAGCGATGAAGCACGGCATGCAATGGCCATTGGGGATTGTCGCCGTGCTGGCGCTCTCGGCAGGCGGCCAGATCTGGTTTGCTGTCGTGGCCAGCCGAGACCAGGCCTTTGCCGTCGAAGGGGATTATTATAACAAGGCGATCCGCTGGGATGTCGAGCTCGCGCAGAGACAACAGAACGCGCAGCTCGGCTGGCGCATCGTCCCCGCATTGCAGCTGGACAGGGAAAAGGGCGAAGGCGCGCTCTCCATCGAACTGCGCGACTCCGTCGGCTCGGCCGTTACCGGAGCAGACGTGCAGGTGCTCGCCATGCATAACGCACGCGCCTCGCGTCAGCTTTCCGTGGCCCTGACGGAGGTTGGCGGCGGAACCTATCGCACGCCGCTGTCGGCCCAGCGCTCGGGCGAGTGGGAATTGCGCTTCTCCGTGAGGCGAGGCACGCAGCGCTTTACGGCAAGCGAACGAGTGGACGCGGTCGTGCGATAGCGCATGCTGCTGGTTATCGGAGTACTCGTCGCTTCGTTGCTCGGGAGCGTGCACTGCGCCGGGATGTGCGGCGGCTTCGTCTGCTTCTACGCGGGCGGCGCCGGCAGCGGGACGCGCGCGCACGTTGCGTACAACGTGGGGCGACTGGCGTCGTATCTCTTCCTCGGGCTCGTGGCCGGAATGGTGGGGGCGACGGTCGATCACTTCGGTGCGCTGGCGGGGCTTTCGCGCGGCGCGGCGGTCCTTTCCGGCACACTGATGGTCGCGTGGGGATTGTCGACGCTGCTCGCCGCGCGGGGCGTACGATGGCCCCGCCTCGAGGGGCGTTTGGGGGGGCAGAATCCTTTAGGCAAGCTCCTCGCCCATGTGCGCGGCCGATCGGCTATCGTGCGCGCGTCGACCACCGGACTTCTCACCACCCTTCTCCCCTGCGGCTGGCTCTACGCCTTCGTTGCAGCAGCGGCCGGCACCGGGCGCGTAGACCGCGCGCTGCTCACGATGGGTGTGTTCTGGCTGGGGACACTCCCGATGATGTTGGCCGTCGGTTATGGTGTGCAGCGGCTCAGCGGCCCGCTGCGCACTCGCCTTCCGGTGGTCACTGCCACCGCGGTCGTGGTGATGGGACTTCTCTCCATCGCCGGCAAGCTGCGCATCGAGCCGCAGGTGCAGGTGCGGGCCGCCTCGTCCACGACGACGACTCCCACTGCGTCGCATGGCCACTAGCTCTCCCGTGATGGGCCCGACTGCGATTCAGACGAGCGCCGAGAGCACGGGCGCCGAGAGCGTGCTGGGTGAGGCGGCGCCGGTTGTCGCGCCGCGCACCGAGGCTGCATGCACGCACTGCGGACTCTCCGTGCCGCAAGGATTCGTCGAGCCCGATGCTACGCTGCACTTCTGCTGCGGCGGGTGTCGTGCGGCGTTCGGCATCCTGAGGGAGCATGGGCTCGAGCAGTATTACGGCTTCGCCGAGCGACGCACGAATCCGGTGCGGCGTTCGGGGCGCACGTACGCCGAGTTCGATCACCCCGCGTTCCGGTCGCTGTACGTGCGCCAGGGGCACGGCGGACTCTCGCGCGTCGAGCTCTACCTGGAAGGCGTGCACTGCGCCTCGTGCGTCTGGCTGGTGGAACGGGTTCCGCTGCTCGTGCCGGGGGTGGCGCGTGCGGAGCTCAACGTACCCCGCGCGCTGGCGGTCATCGAGTGGGATGCCACGCAGACGCCGCTCTCCCGAGTGGCAGAGCGGCTTGAGTCGTTAGGCTACGCGCCGCACCCCTACCGTGGCGTGCGGCGTGACGAGGTACGCCGAAAGGAGGACCGCGCGGCCATCGTCCGCATCGGGATCGCCGGTGCGATCGCCATCAACGTCATGCTCGCGTCGCTGGCCCTCTACAGCGGGTGGCTCTCCAACGGCATCGACGCGGACTTCGAGCGCTTTTTCCGCTGGATCTCGTTAGGGCTGACCGTTCCGGCGATCGTGGGGCCGGGGCGCGTGTTTTTCGTCGGGGCATGGGGCGCGCTGCGTGCCCGCACCCTGCACCTCGACCTTCCCATTGCCATCGCGCTTGGGATCGGCTTCGGGCGCGGGGCCATCAACACCATCCACGACTCGGGTCCGATCTACCTCGATGGCGTCTGCGTCCTCATCTTCCTGCTCCTCATCGGCCGCTATCTGCAGCAGCGCGGGCAGCGTGCCGCCACCGACGCGTCGGAGCTCCTGTACTCGCTCACGCCGAACGGTGCGCGCATCGTGAGTGCCGACGGCGGTGTCGAAGAAGTGCCCGCTGCGGCGCTCCTCCCCGGAATGACGCTGGACGTGCGCGCCGGTGAGACTATTGCGGCTGACGGCGTCGTGCTCCTCGGGTACTCGGCGGTCGACCTCTCGCTACTCACGGGTGAATCGCGTGCGGTCACCGTACAGGAGGGCACGATGGTCTACGCGGGTACGCTCAACGTGTCGGCTCCCCTTCGGGTGCGCATCGAGCGGGCGGGCGAAGAGAGTCGAGTGGCGCGCATCCTGGTGCAGGCGGAGGAAAGCACGCGCCGCCGCGCCCCCATCGTGCTGCTCGCCAACCGAATGGCGGGACACTTCGTCGTGGTGGTGCTCGCACTGGCGGCGGTCACCTTCGCCGTCTGGTACGGTCGAGACCCCTCGGATGCGCTGGACAACGCCATCGCGCTACTGGTCGTCACCTGCCCCTGCGCCCTCGCCATGGCGACTCCGCTTGCCGTCACCGTCGCGTCGGGGCGTGCGGCGCGACGCGGGATCTTCGTCAAGGGAGGCGACGCCATCGAGGCACTGTCGCACCCCGGGGTGATGTTCCTCGACAAGACGGGCACGATCACCGAGTCGCGCAGCGCGTTGGTGCAGTGGGAGGGAGAGGAGTGGGTGAAGCCTCTCGTTCTCGCCCTCGAGAGAGAGTCGACACACCCGCTGGCCGGCGGTGTCCGGCGCGCCTTCGCAGGAATCGAGGCGCCGCCGGTGGAGTCGTCGGTGCACGTGGTCGGAGGGGGGATCGGCGGACGGGTGGCCGGGCACGACGTGCTGATTGGCTCTCCATCGTTTGTCGGGACAGGCGCACAGCGCGCCGGCCTGCCATGGGAGGCGTCGGTCGGCGCGACGCGCATGGAAGCGCCGACACCCACCATCGACGAAACGCTGACGCCGGTGTGGGTCGCGGTAGACGGCGTAGTGCGTGGGCGCGCGGGCTTCGGCGATCCGATTCGCGCCGACGCCAAGGCGAGCGTCGACGCTCTTCGCGCGCGTGGCTGGCAGGTGAAGATCCTCTCCGGCGACGCCCAACCCGTGGTGCTCGCCGTAGGGCGCGCACTCGGCCTTCGGGACGAGGATTGCATAGGCGAGGCCTCGCCCGAGGACAAACTCGCGCGTGTGCTTGCGGCGCGTGTATCGACATCGTTAGGCGTGGTGATGGTCGGCGATGGTGTGAACGACGCGGCGGCAATCGCTGCGGCAACGGTGGGCATTGGCGTACACGGAGGCGCCGAGGCGTCGCTCGCTACCGCCGACGTCTTCATGAGCAGGCCGGGCCTCGGGGCGCTCGTCGAATTGGAGGCGGGCGCGACCAACACCATGCATGTCATCCGTCGGAACATCGCCTTCTCCCTCATCTATAACATCGTCGGCGTCGCTCTGGCGGTGACGGGGACCATCACCCCACTATTTGCTGCGATCATGATGCCGCTCTCCTCACTCACCGTCGTGCTCGCGTCGTGGTACGGGCGTACATTCGATCCCGCGCCATGAGCGTCATCTATCTGGTCCTCCCGTTGGCATTGTTCATTGTCCTCGCGGCCGTGATCGCCTTCGTGTGGGCGGCGCGCCACGGGCAGTTCGACGACATGGAGACGCCCGCGCTGCGTATGCTGCACGACGACGACGACCCACCCTCGCGCCACGAATAACGCGCGCCGCATGTTCATACCCGATTGGAAATCGCGCGCCGTCGCACCTGCGGATGCCGTCTCGCTCATCGCGAGCGGGACGAGGGTCTTCGCACACGGGGCGGCGGCGACGCCGTTCGCGCTATTGGAGGCATTGGCGCGCCGCGACGATGTGGTCGACGTGCGGCTCTATCACATGCACACCGAGGGTCCGGCTCCGTGGACGGAGCCCGATCGCGCCGCGCGTGTTCGCTCCGTCGCGCTCTTCTGCGGCCCCTCGTTGCGGGCGCCGGTGGACGACGGGCGGGCCGACTTCGTTCCCGTCTTCCTCTCCGATATTCCGTCGCTCTTCACGAATGGTGTCATTCCGCTCGATGTGGCAATGGTGCAGCTATGTCCACCAGACGCCCACGGCTATTGTTCGTTAGGGACGTCGGTGGACTGCGCCCGCGCGGCGGTCGATTCGGCGCGTTTCGTGATCGCCGAGATTAATGAGCAAATGCCGCGAACCCTCGGCAATACGGCCATTCCGTTCGAGCGCCTCGATGCCTTCTGCGTCACCGACCGACCCCTTCCCGAGCACCGGCCGGGAAAGGAGAGCGCCGTGGAGGGGAGAATCGGTGAGCTGGTTGCCGCGCTCGTCGAGCATCGCGCCACGTTGCAGCTGGGAATCGGCGCGATACCCGACGCCGTCCTCGCCCGCCTGCACGACAAGAAGGATCTCGGCATTCACACCGAGATGTTCTCCGATCGTGTCGTCGATCTCGTCGAGTCGGGCGCGGTGTCCAACCGGTTCAAGCAGATCCACCCCGGGCGCATCGTGACGTCGTTCGTGAACGGGAGCCGTCGCCTGTACGATTTCGTGCACGACAACCCGCTCGTCGAGTTTCACCCCTGCGACCGCACCAACGACACCGCGATCATCGCCCGCAATCCGAGGGTCACGGCGATCAACTCGGCCATCGAGGTCGATCTCACCGGGCAGGTCTGCGCCGATTCGATGGGGCACCACATCTACTCCGGTATCGGCGGGCAGATGGACTTCATACGTGGAGCCGCGCGCTCGCGGGGGGGCAAGCCGATTATCGCCCTGCCGTCCACGGCGCGCGCGGGGACGGTGTCGCGTATTACAGCGGAGTTGACGCCGGGGGCGGGGGTCGTCACGACGCGCGGGCACGTACACTGGGTCGTGACCGAGTACGGGGCGGTGAACCTGCACGGGATGTCGCTGCGCGAACGAGCGGACGCGTTGATTTCGATTGCGCACCCCGACTTTCGCGCCGAGTTGACGTGCGATGTGGCGCGGATACGGGGGCGGGTGGAGTAGGCGCGCGGACCGCGCCGCCTGGATTCGTCGGGGAGCGATGGCTCAATAGTTCGTGTAGAGCAGGAGGTTCGGCGAGCCGCGACCGGCGCTGGTGACCACGTTCGCCGTGGCGTTCGCCACCAGCGCGTTGCGTACCGTCAACGGCGAGGCGCCCGGAGTTCCCTGCAGGAACAGCGCGGCGACGCCGGCCACATGCGGGGCGGCCATCGACGTCCCGCTGATGGTGCTGGTGGCCGTGTTGCTGGTGTACCACGACGAAGTGATGGACGAACCCGGCGCGAAGATGTCGAGGCACGTGCCGAAATTCGAGTACGAAGCGCGCGCGTCGGTGGTGGTCGTCGCGCCCACCGTGATGGCGGCGGGCGTGCGGGCCGGCGAGAACTTACAGGCATCGCGATTCGAGTTCCCCGCAGCGATGGCATACGTCACGCCGTCGTTGATGGAGTTGGTGACCGCGTTGTCGAGTGCCGTAGACGCTCCCCCGCCGAGGCTCATGTTGGCGACCGCCGAGGCACCCGCCGCATGGTCCGAGGTGACCCAGTCGATGCCGGCGATGACGCCTGAAGTCGTTCCGCTTCCTGCGCCGTCGAGTACGCGGACCGCCACAAGCGAGACCCCTTGGCCACGCCGTACGTTGAGCCACCCGTCGTCCCCGCGACGTGCGTCCCGTGCCCGTTGCAGTCATCAGCCATTCCGCCATCGACCGCATCGAAGCCGCTGGTCGCGCGCCCACCGAACTCGCTATGCGAGAACCGGATACCGGTGTCGATGATGTAGGCCTCCACGCCGGCCCCGGTGTTCGAGTACGTGTACGTCGTGCTCGGCGGAAGCGCGCCCTGGTCGATGCGGTCGATCCCCCACGTGCCGCCGCTCTGCGTGACGTCGATCGTGACGACCTGGTCCTGCTCCACGTACGCCACGCGTGGATCGCGGGCGATGCGGGCCGCCTCGGCGTCGGAGAGATTGGCGGCGAAGCCCTTCAACGCCCTGCTGTACTCGTGCCGAACCGTCGACACCCCCAGCCCAAGCGCCACTTCGGCGGCGCGCGCCAGCCCGGGGGCCGACTTCAGCACAACGATGTACGACCCCGCGATCGCCTTCCCCGCGCCCTGCACCGACATAACCGACGCTTCGGCCGCCTGCTGCGCCATATCTGGCGCCAACGGGGGAACAGAGGAGGGATGGCGCAAGCTGCCACCGCCATCAGGACCAAGCTACCTGTCACGACACGCTTCATGGCGATTCCTTCGGCCGCCGGACGGCCACTGGGGGAGACGTGAAATCGGACTACTAATGGATCAGCGGTCCGAACAAAGGGATGAATCGTTCGCGTGCTACGGTAGAAGGCATCGGCTGTCTCTGGAAAGAGCCTGATCTCACAAATGCGCAACCAATCAGAAGTTCCTGTGATTGCTGACTCGCGGGGATTTCGGCATCGCGCACGTAGTGATGGTCGGGGCGACCGTGGCTCTATCCGCAACTGGCAAAGAAACTCGCCAGCACTCGCGCGGAGTTGCTGCTGGCCACCGAATGCACCCTGGCGAGAATCACGGCCCGGGTTGCTGCGGGCACGCTCTCCGGCCAGGGTGCGATTGGCGTGCGCGTGGGCAAGGTCGTCAACCGCTACAAGGTCGCCAAACACGTCGCGCTAACGATCGGCGACCAGAGGGCTCCGCCCTCCGCGCATTCATACTCGAGCCAACCCGGCTCGAGCCAACCCGGCAATATCTGTCTCTTATACACATCTGACGCTGCCGACGAATAGAGAGGTGTA
>ENA-ORBV01001568-ORBV01001568.1-microbial-mat-metagenome-genome-assembly--contig:-NODE-1568-length-50520-cov-13.351426_pt1 | contig 50520 bp, 42 predicted proteins | sample MGYA00237777_ERZ505514 | MGnify/ENA primary metagenome ERZ505514 (study PRJEB26160, sample SAMN06269048) | microbial mat metagenome | isolation source: Oligotrophic lake microbial mat | place... | reverse complement strand
GACACTTCGGAGCGAAGAATCTGCCTGTTCCTGGCGCTCCTTGAGCTTGCACTCAGCGGAGAAGTGCGAATCGATGATGAGGAAGCGGTCGACTATAGCGTGCGGCTGTGCAGGGCATGAGCTTGGCAAGACCCGAACAGCTCTCTACGGCGAAACCGTCGACGAACGGGAGCACTTCCCATAAAGGGGAACCTGAACTGTGGTTTTGATCATTCAGGTATCTTTCCGTCAACTCGTTGAAAACTATGGCCCGCGGTGTAGCGACGGATGGCGATAAGTTTTTTTCATGCCGTTCGGAGCAGGCAAATGCCTATCTTCCTTCGTCGCTCTTTTTACACAACCTACACAGACTACATATACTAATTACTAGATGCAGCTTGCACAGTCTAATGAGACTAGGTAGTCTAGTGAGGAAATGAACATTACCCTACTCGCCAAGAAAGGCGGCGTCGGCAAGAGCACCCTCTCTATTCTTCTCTACGAGGCTTTTCGGCAAGCTGGCAAGACCGTCTCGGTGCACGATTGGGACGCGCAGGGAACCAGCAGCAAGGCCATGGAGCTTATTAACGGTCGCAAGCCAGATATAGACCGCAACGCCGACATCACCATCTTTGACACACCGCCCAATCTGGAACATACCGCGACCGCCACCGCCGTAAGGAGCGCGGATATTGCGCTCATCATCACCTCCCCTTCCCCGGCTGATGTCTGGGAAGCCGAGGAAGCCGTCCGCTTCGTGCAAAGTCGAAACCCTAACGCCGCCGTTCGGGTGGTCTTCAACAAAGTGCGCAAGAAAACCGTGCTGGGCCGACTTGTGGCCGAGAGCGCAAAACAAGTCAGCGTCCCTTCTCTGCCGGTTACCTTGAGTGCCCGCGAGTGTTATCAGCATGCCGTCGCGCAGGGTTGGAAAGCCCTCGACGGCCCTGCCCGCGAAGAAGTTCTCCATCTCGCCGTCGCCTTACTTTCCCTGAAATGATGTATACTACACACACAACATAGTCTCAACAGATTAATTACTATGAGCACTAAAGTCAGCACCAGCAACGTCAGCGACCTCTTGGCCGCGATTCAGCGCAAGGTCCCCAACCGCCCGTCCGCTGCGCCCGATCCACCCAAACAGACCGCCGTGGCCATTGTGGAAGCCGCGGCGCCCCGGGCGGCGGCCCGACGCACAGGCCCCACCGTCCCCAAGAGCAGGGTAGGGAAGCCGGTTCAATTTTGGCTCCATGAAGAAGACCGGCGTTTAGTCCGCGAGTTGGCCGCATGGCTGGCTGGGCAGGGGCTTCGGTCAACCGACAGCTTAGTTATCCGCTCCGCGCTTCGCACAGCCAAGACTGGAGGGGACCTCCTTGAAGCCTATCGACAGGCCGCTCAGCTCGATGGTAGATTGAAGCAACATAAATTTACTGAGTCTGTGTAGTCTCATGAGTCTGTGTTGACGCCATATACTAATGGAGAAAGCTAGCGACATCTTGAAGCGCACCCTGACTGGAAAAGGGGTTGCCCCGTCCTCGACCGGCAAGCGCAAGTCCGCCCAGAAGACCGACACCAAGACCATCTTGGAACCACAAGGCATATTCGCTCAGATGCGCGCTGAGCCTGATGCCACTCCTGTAACGACTATTACGAGACATCAGACCAAACTCATCGAAGCCGCCAGTCAGATCATGGAGACATGGCCTGGCCGAGACGAGCTGGCTTACATGGCTAAGCACCTCGTTCAAGTCACGTTGCCCCACAGCAATCCCGGCGACGTTTCCGCATGGACGCGCACGAACGGCAATCTCACGCTGGTAATTACACGCTCCAATCTCGACATGCGTACCGGCAAGATGATCGGCTACCCCTACGGGACGATTCCTCGACTGCTTTTGTATTGGCTTACCAGTGAGGCCGTCAGAACGAAGCAGCGCGTCTTGAAACTGGGCAGCTCGCTTTCCGAATTCATGCGCGAGGTCGGACTCAATCCTGATACCGGGGGAGGGAAGCGCGGAGACGCTTTCCGGCTGAAGGAGCAGATGAATCGGCTCTTTGCCGCGACCATCAGCTTTCAGTACGCCGACATGAGCCGCGGGCATTTCGAGCAGCGTCTTAACATGAACGTCACGCGCAAGACCCAGCTCTGGTGGAATCCAAAAGATCCCAGCCAGGGCAGTCTCTTCGAGAGCTGGATCGAATTGGGCGAAGACTTTTTCGAGTCCATCACCAGTTCACCCGTGCCCGTGGACACTCGTGCTTTGAAGGCCCTCAATCACTCCGCGTTGGCTCTCGATCTTTACGGATGGGCGACCCACAAGACCTATTCGGTAACCCGAAGACGTGAGCAGCAGTTCATTAGCTTCAAAGCTCTTCAAGCCCAATTTGGAGCGCACTACGCCAACGGCAAAGACTTCAAGAAGAAGTTCCTAATTGCGCTGAAGCAGGTGGAGGTCGTCTATCCAGCCCTCAAGGTCAGCAAAGCCCGTGGGGGCCTCATCGTCCATCCGAGCCGCCCATCCGTGCCGGTGAATGCATTAAAAGAGATCTCCTGACGGTGAAATGGCCCCCTTTGGAGTCCAAACTATCTGACGGTCGAACCGCCTCCTTCATACTCAGCCACGCACGGCCACTAGGACGGTGAAATGGTCCCCTTTCGCGAAACGCTCGTTTTCCACAAATCCCTGTGGATTCAGCTAATTATCCAGGGTGAAATGGCCCCCCTTAGTTACGGTGAGATGGCCCCCTTTGGACGGTGAAATGGCCCCAAGGCTACGGTGAAATGGCCCCCTTTTTGCCCCGTAAGTTGTTGGCGGTTATGCTCGAACGCCCTCCATAGTTTTTTCCTATACGAATAGACCAATCCTGTAGTAGCTTCGCCTACGGCTGTTGATAACTTACCCAACTACAGCGGTTCGCACTGAAAACCAGTCGCAGCAGGGGCAGTCAGTACTGAGCGCTCCTGCTGCGACCACTAAAAACCGGTTACTGTAATCCAGCACTTCTCGTGAGTGCCGCGGGACGGATGCCAATAAATGTCCGACGGGGTGACCGCTCCCGTGAGCTTGTCGGCTTCACCAGATACGGCTGAAGCAAGTACGGTCGAAATCGATTCGACACGAGGATCTTCGTCGCCCAACACTGTTTCATCAATTCTGAGTTCGCTACTCTGATTTGGCCCCTTTCGATGGCTTGAAATGGCCCCACCTGTGAGGCCGCCGGCTAGTACTCTGTGACGCTGGCGAGATGAACAGGAGGCAGAAAGTGGAACAGTTCGAACAGATCCGGCGCGACTACGAGGCCGGGAAGACGATTCGCCAATTGGCGAAACAATACGGCGTGCACCGGCGGATGGTGCGCCAAGCGCTGGAGGATGCCATGCCGCCGGAACGGCGCAAGCCGCTGCGCGATCAACCGCGGATCGGTCCGGTAAAAGCCGTTATCGACCAGATTCTCATTGACGACCAGCAGGTGTGGCGGAAACAACGCCATACCGCACATCGCATCTGGGAACGCCTGCGCGATGAGCATCCCGAACACCCGATCGGCGAAGCGACCGTGCGGGAGTACGTCCGCGAGCGCAAGTTCGAAATGGACATCCAGCGGCGAGAGATATTCGTGCCGCAGACGTACGCCCCGGCGCAGGAGGGCCAGGTGGATTGGTTTGAAGGCGATGTCCGTTTGGATGGCCGGTTGAGCCGCGTGCAGATCTTCGGCATGCGCAGCATGTTCAGCGGCGGCGCGTTCCACCGCGCCTATACCAACGCCACTCAACAAGCGTTTCTGGAAGGCCACGAACACGGCTTTGCTTACTTCGGCGGCGTTTTTCACCTGCTGCGGTACGACAATCTGGCCAGCGCGGTAAAGAAAATTCTGCGGGGACATCAACGCGAAGAAACGCGGCGGGTGATCGCGTTCCGTTCGCATTGGGGTTTCCAGAGCGATTACTGCAATCCCGCCTCCGGTCACGAAAAGGGCGGCGTGGAAGGAGAAGTGGGGCGGTTCCGGCGCAACTGCCTGGTGCCGGTGCCGGAGGCTGGCGACATCGAGCGGCTGAATCAGTTGCTTTTGGAGCGATGCCGGTTGAGTGAGCGGCGCACCATCGACGGCCGCACGACAACGGTGAGGGAGGCCATGACGACGGAACACCCCTGTCTGTTGCCGCTGGCCGATCAGGGATTCGAGATCGAGGAGACTGTTTTTCCGGTCGTCAACGGTAACGGCTGCGTACGCGTAAAAACGAATAGCTACTCGTCCCCGCTGCCGGCGGGCGCGCGCCCGCTGGTAAAGGTCTGGCCCTTGCATGTGGACATCTATGAAGACCTAACTCGTGTCGCCACTCATTCCCGCTGTTACGGACGCGGTCACGAGATTCTGAATTTGGAACACTATCTGGACGTGTTGGAACAGAAGCCGGGCGCGATGTACAACTCCACACCGCTGGCGCAATGGCGCGCCGCCGGCCGGTGGCCGATCTATCTCGACGAGTTTTGGAAAGACCTCGATCAGCGGTTGGGCAAGAATCGCGCGACGCAGGAAATGATTGGGTTGGTGCGCGTCGGGTTGGCCGAAGGCTGGGATCGATTACTGGTCGCCGTCCAGGAGGCGCGGCGGTTGGGAGTAACCGACCCGGCCGCGGTTCAGCACATTCTCCGTGTCCCGGACCCGGAAGCTCGGCGCTTGTACGCGCTGCGGCTGGCCGAGGAACTCGCCGAGTTTGAACGGCCCATGCCGCTCATGGACGAATACGACATGCTGCTGGGCGGCGATATGGGGGTGATGCCATGAAGACGCAGACACAACCCTTAGAGCAAGCCAGTGTGAAGCAGCACTGCAAAGCGGTACGGTTGCCCACCGTCGGCGCGAATTTTGTATCGCTCGCCGAACAGGCGGCGAAGGAAAACCAGAGTCATATACGGTATCTGGAGGCGCTGTTGGCGATGGAGTGCGAAGAGCGTGACCGGCATGCGATTGAGAATCGGATCCGGGACGCGCAACTGCCTCGGATCAAGACGCTGGAGGAATTCGATTTCGCGCAAGCGCCGCGGATACCGGCGGCGAAGATTCGCGAACTCGCCGAAGGAGGATACATCGACCGTAGCGAGCCCATCATCTTTATAGGCGATTGCGGAACCGGTAAGAGCCACTTGGCGACCGGACTCTGTTTGGCGGCCTGCCGGCAGAAGCGGCGCGTTCGATTTATCACGGCGGCGGCGTTGGTCAATGAGCTGGTCGACGCCAAGCAGAACGGGCAGGTAAAGCGGATGATGGCGCGATGGATGAAGTACGACCTGATCGCGCTCGATGAGGTCGGCTATGTGCCGCTGGCCGACATCGGAGCGGAGTTTTTGTTTCAAGTGATCTCGGACCGGGCCGAACGCGCGGCTTTGATTTTGACGACGAACCTGCCGTTCTCGGAGTGGACGACGGTGTTCCCGAATCCCCGATTGTGCAAGGCGCTGCTGGACCGGATTACCGACCGGGCGCATATTATTGAGACCGGAACAGAGTCCTTCCGTTTTCGCCGCACGATGGAAGGGAGGAAGCCGCGGTGAGGGTCGCGCCGTTGGATGGCCCCGGCGTCCGTTCCGCCATTCCGGCCTCGCCCTCCGGGCGAGACCTCCAGGCTCCACTCCCGCCGGGGCCATCCAACATTTCCCCATCCAGATGGGGCAAACTACTAGTACAGGTGGGGCCAAATTAGACCATCAAAAGGGGCCACGCCGGGCTGGCGAAGTCATGCTGGATCGCATCGACAGCCTCTTCCTGGATTTGGACCTGATCAGCAGATGCTCGGCTGCTGCGGAGAAGCTAGCAGCGGGGATTTCAGAATTGCGGACCTACATACGGAACAACCGGGGATCGATCCCCAACTATGGGGAGCGGTACCGGCAGGGAGAAAGGATCAGCACGGCGTTTGTGGAATCGACCATCAACCAAGTGGTGAGCCGCCGGTTTGTGAAGAAACAGCAGATGCAGTGGACGCTGAAGGGAGCGCACTTGCTGTTACAGACGCGGACGAAGGTTCTCAATAACGAATTGGAAGACGTGTTCCGGCGCTGGTTCCCCCGGTTTCGCCCTAAGGCTCAAACGGACAGTTCAGAGCAGAAGGCCGCTTGACCCCCGGCTTCCTGGCGCTCTCTTAATAATCCATTCACAGCGAGAAAACCAGGCTTGCCGCCGTAATCCCGATCCTTAATGAACGCTCGCTCATGAGAAACTAAAGGTCGAAGCGATTTCAGCGCCCCGTCTCCCTCTTCCGCCATGCCAACCGTCAGTGTCATTGTTCCCGCATACTCGGTTACCCAGTATGTTGCCGAAGCGATTGACTCTATCCTGCGGCAGACCTGCCAGGACTTCGGAATCATCCTCGTCAACGATGGTTGCCCTGACACGGTGAATCTGGAGCGCGCCTTAGCTCCTTACCTGCCCCGATTGCGTTATCTTCGGCAGGAAAACACAGGTATTTCCGGCGCCCGCAATGCTGGGATACGCGCCGCTACCGGCGATCTGATTGCGTTTCTTGATTCCGATGATGCCTGGGAACCCACGTATCTTGCCGATCAAATTGCCTATTTGGATCAGCATCCGGATATGGACGTTGTCTATTCAGACGCGGTTTTTTTCGGCGAGGGTCCGCTGGCCGGCAGACGGTTCATGGAGTTTTCCCCGTCCGTGGGAGAAGTCACTATCGCCAGTCTGGTCGCGGAGCGCTGCACCGTATTTATTTCAGTACTGGCACGGCGTCAGGCGCTGTTACGCTCCGGCTTATTTGATCCGTCCATGAACCGGGCCGAGGACTTTGACCTCTGGTTAAGAGTGCTGCGAACAGGCGGCCGGATTGGATACCAGTCCCTGCCCCTGGTGCGTTATCGAAAGCGCGCAACGAGTGCGTCCGTCGATACACGCGGCATGATCGCAGGGCGACTGCATGCGCTCGATAAGCTCGAGGCAAATGGGGAACTCTCAAGCGAAGAACGAGCGGCTGTCGCGGCCGCACGGAGTCTGTGGACGGCGCAATCACAACTGGAAACCGGCAAGCGCCTACTGCTCGCCGCTGACTATCCGAAGGCGATCGCCGAACTCTCCGCGGCCAGCCGGTTTTTTCGCTCGCGAAAGTTGCATGCCGCCGTGTTTTTGTTGCGCATTTCGCCTCCCCTGGCGCGATGGGCATTTGCTCGTTTCGGTTTGGTTTAGAGTTGCGTCCCCCTGTTAGGGAGACGGGAACTTGCCATCGATAACCTCCCAACCAGGGCATTGATTGTAAGTATGGACGCCTAGCGCTCCGTGAATCTGGCTGGGCGAAACTCTCCGGACCAGGCGTTCTTCATAATGCTCTGCGTCGAGGGTAACAATCTCGTGCACGCCAAGCTGATAACCATAGGAGCGGCTGCCGTCCTGGGAAATTCGATAACGCCGATCGCCGGAGAGCAACACTGCTCCTCCCGGACGGCAATCGGTAATGGACGACGAAACGGGATTCGCCGGGTGAGCTTGCCAAGGCCCGAGCAAATCGCCGGCGGAAAAGAGCCATAGCTCAGGTCCCGAGCGATGCGGCCCATACAGGCAAGTGAACATCCACCAATGGCCATTTTCCTCCCAGACAACCGTGTCGACGGCTAGAATCTCTTCCAGGAGATTACTGCAATGAGTCCAAGGTCCTGCCGGATGCGGTGCGGTCAACAGCTCCACAACGCCCGAGCTGGCCGCCTCCGGGATCATCCAATACTGTCCCGCATGCCGGAAGACATGGGGGAAGGAGAGGTGGCTCGGCCGTTTGAGAATCGAGATCGGAGTGCTCATACCGCCGGTGGCCGTGAGACGCGCGGCGAGCAGTTCTCCCAGGCGGGTTGCATAATTGTAGTCTTCAAAAAAGATCCAGGGAAGGCCGCCTTCCTCATCGGCAAGGAGGAAAGGGTCGGCGTAGAAATGGCCAGCCGGCGCTTCCAGCCAGCGGAACTCCGCAGCCGGGAAAGATTCCGCCAATACAGCAGATGGTGAAACGGGTTCGGAACGGCGAACAGCTATGCGCCAGAAGTCCCCGGCGACACGGGTGCGGCGCAGGCGCCGCCCAATATTGCCGGCCAGGCGGGGAGCCACAAACCGGCATATCTGGGTGTTATCAGGCCGTTTGTAAATGTGGCTGGCTGAGGCCGTGGGGCGATTAGGCACCGCATGCTTCTGGAGATATTCCCAGCCATTTTCATGCAACTCACGGAGTTTCCGGGTGACAAATAATGTGCCCAACCAATAGGGGTTGAACCGGTTGCGCACCAGTGAAATGCCTTGCTCGGTACGCACCAGTCCTTTGGCCAACACCACGCCGCCATCCAGCTCTTCCGTAAGAACTTGCAACAACACACCGGTTAGCGGGGCGTTCTCCACGAGTTCCCAAAAATGCGCAGGCCCGCCCCGGTAAACATCGTTATCGCCGTGGTGAAAGGACCATACGCCGTAGCGCGCCGCCTGCAGCACGGGTCCGCGAAGAATATTGAAGCCGAAACGGAGCAGCACATCAGGCGCCCAGTCAGAGAGCTTTTGCAGGTCGGGCTCACTGAATCGGTGGATCATCTTTCCCGGCAAGGGAGTGGCCCGCAGCCGGGGCAGCCCATCCAGGAGGTCGGAACAGTCGATGCTTTGAAATGGATCCATTTCACCGGGTGCGGCATTGCGGGAAGAATCCCACTGCAGATAGCGATCGTAGAGCAGATGGCGTCGTCGTAAGGGATCCTGCAACACGCCGAGCCAGCGCAGCGGCGCAGGTGCTGGCGCCGCCGCGGGCGAAGCGGGTGAAACACGCTCGATCACATAGCTGAGCTCGGCGAAAGTACTGGCGGCAATACTCTCTAGAATCCGCCGGATCCAGGCAGGTAATCGGAGGGAATCCACCATCACACCGATCCGAAGCTTGGGAGCCTCCGATCGGGATTGAAGGGCCAAGCGCTCCTGGAATAAGAAAGAAGTTGGCATTAGGAAGGAAGGGGCTCTTTTGACAGCCGGTTTCGCCGCGCCTCAATTCGACGCTCCTGTTTCTCCAAGCCGTCAAACCGTTCCTGGGGCAGGATATGGGGCCGGGCCATGAGGCGTGCAAAGACCTCCTGGGAGGTTAGCGGCGCCAGCGTGAAGGGACTGCTGGAGGAGGGGGCTATTTTGCGCAGACGTTCCACCAGGCACCAGGTTGAACGGTAAGGAATCTCCAGTTGACGTTGCAACCGGCGGATGGTGAGGCCTTTGGACGTCGACGTCAGCGCCTCCACGGCGCGCCACCAGATGGTCAGCGGCTGATGCGTTCGCTCAAGCACTGTGCCAAGCGTTACGGTGAACTGACGCCGACAACCCGCCGCCCGGCAGCGATACACTCCTTGTCTCGCTGTGACGGCTCCCGGCGCCTGCCATCGGCAATGAGGGCAAACCGGGCCGTGCTGCCACCGCAGATGTTCGAGCCATGTTCGCAATTCTTCTTCAGCCGACACTGCGGATGATAGGGCCAAACTCCATTATGAAGGATGCAGGAATTGTTAGTAAAGGGAATCGCCTGATTTTGAAGTGATTTATTTTCAATACTTTGTGGCTATCACATCGTTTGTTTCCAGGTCCGGGCCTGTAGTCTGAAGACGTTCGCCGGAGCTTCCGGCAGACTAGACTGGGAAAGGATTCCAACAATGTATTTAAGAACTTTCGGAGCGCTGTTAGCTTTGAGCTCCACGGCGGGGCTGCTGGCACAAACGCAAGTGGACCTTCGTTCACAAACCAAGCAAGTAGATTTTTCAGCGGCACCGGCAACGCGGCCGGTGAAAACGGGAACAACCGCACCTGCCACTTGTGCGACCGGCGACTTATTCTTTCGCACGACGGCCACTCCGGGACAGAATCTGTTCGGGTGTGTAGCTGCCAACACGTGGATTCAGTTGAGCGGCGGCGCCAGCGGCGGCAGCGGCAGCGGCAGCGGCAGCGGCAGCGGCAGCGCGACGCCTTGGAACGATCTGGCTGTCGTCCGGGTGAGCGGCACACTATTGATGATCGGGAGCGCCTGCACAACGGCTGCTCCTTGCAACATTCGCTTTGGGAATGTTGTGACTGTGATCGCCTCGCCGATTACGGTGACGATTGGAGCTGGCACAGGCACAGGTTTGGCGCGTATCTACGTTACCGATTCCGGGGTGGTGCTGGTTGACCATTCGCTATCGGCTGGAGTCACACTGACCTGCACGGCGGGTTGCAGCACCCAGCAAAGCGTTGTGCCGGTTTATCCGGCCAATAGCATTCCGCTGGGAGAGGTGCTGATTACGGCCGGCGCGTGGTCCACGGTGACTGACATGCGTGCGTTGCTCCATAGCCGCGCGCTGACGGCGGGGCAGGGAATCTCCATCACCGAGGCGGCTGGTGTCGCAACCGTGGAGATTGACACAGGCGATGTGCCGCGATTGGGGGGGAATAATGACTGGACCGGATCGAATGACTTCGGCGCGGCCAGCATGTTTAGAATGCGCAATGGGGCGGGCGTCCCAGCGACTGGAGAATGCAACGCCGCCGCGCACGCGGGCCGATTATATGTGCGCAACGATACGGGTGCATCCAATGCGAGCTTCTATGTCTGCGCCAAAACGGGGGCGAGCGCCTATTCCTGGGAGCTACTCGGCGGCGGGGGCACAGGGGGCGGTTCTTCAACGATCGACTGCATGAGCGAAGGCGCCGTGTGTTTGAAAGATGATTTTCCCTACACAGGTTCGGGCACCGGCGGGTACTCCGAATTGAGTTGGCGGACGAACGGAAACCCGGCTTATGCCGCCTGGTTCAACAGCGGAACACGTGTGGGGGTGTTGCGGTTTATAACCGGCGGCGCCAATGCGGTCAACTCCATTTATCAGGACGCGGGCGGGGCGAATGTCGGATTTTTGAATCTCTCGCAGCTTGCTACTTTCGAGCTGGTTTTCATCTGGCAACCAGCTACATTGACGGCGAATTATCAATTCGCCGTGGGTGTGTCCTCCGACGGCACGATGAATGGACCCGGCGGCGCGATGTTTCGTTTGGCCAATTCCACCGGCTGCACAACCAATTTCGCTGAAGGCGCCGTTCTTCACTACATCACTCGCGATAGCGGCGCGGCAACAGCCACGAGCAGCGGAATAACTGTATCCGCCGGCCAGTGGTTGAAAACACGGGTACGCAAACTGTCCGGGGAGACGCAGCTGCGCTTCGCTGTTAGCGTAAACGGCGCTGCCTACAGCGCTGAAACGACGGTTTCCACGAATCTGCCTTCCACAAGTTTGCAGCCTTTCTTTCAAGTGACTTCCTGCGACGGGAACGATCAGGTTCTCTACTTGGATTACTTCCGCTTCTCGGCTACGGGGGTGGCGCGATGAGAACTCGACTTTTATTTACGCTGTTGCTTATGCCGGTTTTGGATGCTGCCTCCGCGGTCCGGAGTGTTTGCAACACCGGCTGCACATACAGTGATTTGCAGACCGCCATCAATGCCTCGGCACAGTATCAGGACAATACCACCTGTGAACAGGTCGTGCTCACGCTACAGGCGGGCGAGACTTACACCGGGGCATTCACGGTGCCCGCCAAGGCTTGCCGGAAATATGTGAATATCCGGTCAAGCAGACTTGCTGAACTTACGCCTGGCGTGAGAGTTTCGCCCTCCGATACGGCGAAGATGCCGAAGATTATCAGTCCGCCCGGCAGTACGGACCCAACGCTTGTCACCGCCGATGGCAGCGGCACCGGTTATTGGGCATTTGAAGGGTTGGAGATCACGCAGCCGGACCTTGGATTGACTACCAAGTACTCGCTGATGCAGATCGGCGTTACGAGCGCTGCCGAAAATAGGGCCGATAAAACACCGCATCACTTCCTGATCGACCGTAGCTATCTGCATGGCGTCCCGTTCCGGGAAGGGCCGGTGCGCTGCCTGGCCTTGCATGCCCGGAACATGATCGTCACCAATAGCTATATTTCCGAGTGCAAGAGCGGCAACACGGACGCCCAGGGCATTTGGATGGGGCAGAGTCTGGGTCCGGTACTTATCATCAATAACTATATTGAGGGTTCGACCGAAAACTTCCTGACCGGCGGCGGCAATGGCGTCGGTAACTCGGAAATGTCGTTGCAGGGTCACGCGCAACGGGATCTGCGTTTCATCGGCAATCATTTCCGCAAAAAACCCGAGTGGCGCCGCACTTCCGCGGCAGGTGTCCCCGCTCGGGTTTGCATGGTTGGGGAGTATCAGCTCGACACCACTGCATCGCAATGGTACGTCTGTTCGGCGGCTCCTTCGACCTGGAGTGTTTCCGGCATTACGCCACCCTCATTTTCTGTGAAGAACATCTTTGAACTAAAAGATGGCCAAGGCGTGTATGTTTACGGGAACACGTTCGAGAAAGTATGGGAATCCGGCCAGTATGGTCCAGCATTTGTTATCAATCAAAGCGGCGGCTATACTCCGAACTACAACGTGCGGGATGTCCACGTAATCGCCAACAAAATCCAGGAAGTGAACTCTGGCTTTGGGTTCGGAAATCTCAACTATCTGGCCTCGCCACCCGGCAACACCCTTACCCGGCAGGTTCGCATTGAGCATAATCTCTTTACCTTGGTAGCGGCTCCCTATGTGAACACCAACGCTCTCACAGCCCGGTTTCTAACGACCCACAAGAACGAAAGCGTCGTCTTTCGGCACAATACGGTGTACAACTACCCAGGTTATGGCAGCAACGGCTTGATTGGCAGCAACGAAGATGACAATCCTTCGCTGAGAGGGTTTAACTATATCGGAGATAACATTTTAGATTCTACCTTCACCGGGTATTTCTACGGTTTTTCGGGAGGACTCGCGAGCCATTGCTGGTGGCGCAACGTGGTAACCGGTTTTGGAGGGGTAAGTGATATGCGGAAAAACGTGTTCACAACTCCAGGTTCGTTGGGCGATACCTGTAGCGGGGGAAGCGGGCCGACCTTTCCGGCTGATACCGTGCAGATCGGGGCAATCACCAGCGTGTTGGAAGACCCGGCCGGCGGAAACTTCCGCGTGCAGGCAGCTTCGGCTGCCAAAGGCACGGCGACCGACGGCCTGGACATGGGCGTCGATGTAGATCTCGTGGACTGGGCCACAGCCGGGAGCGTAAACGGACAGAATAATCCGTTCCTTGCGTTTCGGATACGTGGACAGCGCGCAACGGCGACAACGGTTACGCTGTGGATCTCCGCGCCTGGAACCGAGGCCTGCACCGTAACAGCTTCGTCCAATCAATCGCTCACACCGGCCGATGGCAGTGTGACGATCGTTCGGACGGGAAGGAGTGTCCGGGCCGATGTGACCGGGCTTTTAAATGATCGCATCTATTATTACCGTGTGACGTGTGGGGGGTGGTACACCGGCGGAGTTTTGCGAACAGCACCCTAGGGCCATGGGGTGAATAACCTCCTTATGATTGCCGATCTACTCAAAGGGTCAAGTTGCGACTATTTAGACAGTAGTAACAGGGTCCTTTGAGTAGGAGTGCAATACAACAAAATATGGTTGATGCCTCACGTACTGCTGCCGCCCATTTTCTATTGCTGGGCTTGGTTTTTACCTTGCCCGCTTGTTTGAAAAGCCAAGTCAGCCGGCGATCGGGTAATGCCTCCAGTCCTTCCAAGGGCCGATCCGATCGCTCCAGGACAAATCATAGTGGTGTCCGGCTCGGGTCTTGGACCCTCACAAATCGTGACGGCGCGCGTAGGTAGTGACGGGGAAGATCATGGGCAAACTGCGCCTCCGTTGACGCAACCCACTGCGCTGGCCGTCGAGGCGGCCGGAAAGCCCGGTCTAACCCGGGTTGCACGGAATCCAACAGGCGAGCCGACGGCGCGTCACGCGCTTACTTCGATATACTACTAATTGTGTCAACGCAGGGCAGTTTTTGGCGAAATCTAACGCAAAAGGCCGTTGATAAGCTGGGTCTAGATCTTGTCCATATCCAAACCCGCTACGGGAAAGTATTACTGGACTCCGTCGAATCCGATTCGTACTGGCTTGACATCGGTTGCGGCCGCCAGCTCTTTCCCTCCTGGGCGATGCCTTCCCAGGACATCCAGAAAATCGTTGTGACACCCAAGAGAATCGTCGGCATCGACTTCGACAACGCCATCCTCGATCATCCACATATCCACGACCGCACCATCGGCTCCGGCTACACCCTTCCATTCGCAGCCAATAGCTTTCATCTCGTCACTGCCAATATGGTTATGGAGCATCTCGACCAACCCCAAACCTTCCTTGCCGAGGTGGCTCGCGTCCTCAAGCCTGGCGGCAAATTCGTCTTCGTCACGCCCAACAAATACAGTCCGATGATCCAGTTGGCGTACCTGATTCCCGACGGACCCAAAAAACGCCTCATTTGGTTCATCGAACGGCGTCATGCCGATGATGTTTTCCCTACTTACTATCGCGCTAATCGTCTGGGCGATTTAGAGGAACACTCCCGGCGGGTTGGCTTGGCTGTCCACCGCCTCCATTACGTGAACTCCATTGCCACCCTCACTCGCCTGGGCCCTATCGGCTTCTTTGAATCGCTCTTCATGGGCTGTCTCCCGAAGGACCGCCGTACCAACATTCTTGGTGTCTTAGAGAAGCCTCTTCGCCCAGCGTCCGCATAGACGTCAGGGCTTAGTACACCAGTTCAGTGACGCTCCGTATCCTCATCGCAGGATCTTACTCCACGCCTCCCCTGATGCTCCTTCTGCTGCTCGCTTCGCTCCTCGCACAGTAGTAGGGGTTGTGGGGTGAAGAACCTCCTGATGATTGCCGATATACTTAAAGGGTGACGTTGCGACTATTTAAACAGCCGCAACGAGGTCCTGTGAGTAGGAGTGCAATACAAAGTATGGTTGATGCCTCACGTACTGCTGCCGCCCATTTTCTATTGCTTGGCCTGGTTTTTACATTACCAGCCTGTCTGAAAGGCCAAGTCAGCCGGCGATCGAGCAATACCTCCAGTCCTTCCAAGGTCCGAAACAGCACACAGGTGGTTTCATCGACCCGCGGAAAGGCGAGCGAGGCCAGCAGAACGGCTGAATTGCCGCGTGAGTATGTAAACACGACGTGGATTCCGTCAACCGGCCGGATCCTGCAGGTTCGGGCCGGAGAAAATCTCCAGTCTGTTCTCGACAATGCCCGGCCGGGCGATGAAGTGGTTCTGCCGGCTGGCCAATCGTTTAGAGGGAGTTTTTTGCTGCCCAATAAACCGGGCGATGGGTGGATTACGGTACGGTCAAGCGCTCTTGACCGCCTGACCGAAGGGAAACGCGTAAAACCTTCCGATGCAACCTTAATGCCAAAGATTATCGCTCCGCGCGATTTGCCTGCATTTCGGACGGAAAACGGCTCCGCACGATGGCGATTGGCGGGTTTAGAGGTCACTGTTGACCCAAGTGTGCGCCTGAATTACGCAATTATCAGCTTGGGCGACGGCCAGGAAACGACTTTTGACCTCCTGACTTCCGACATCACGTTGGACCGGATGTATATTCATGGCGCACCGCAATGCCAATGCCGCCGCGGGGTTGCGATGCATGGCGCCCGGCAGGCCGTCATCGACTCCTATATTTCTGAAGTGCATGTGCAAGGCCAGGACTCTCAGGGAATTGCTGGCTGGAACGGCCCGGGTCCGTTCAAGATTGTGAACAATTACTTGGAAGCGGCTGGCGAGAACATCCTGTTTGGCGGATCGGACCCCATGCTCGTTTTCCGAATGACGGTAAAGGAGGGCGCCACAACAACGCGAGCCACGCTTGTCGATGTCCCCCCATTTAGTGCGGGAACGCCGATCATGTTCACGGTTGGTGGGAAAACCGGTCAGCACGCCTATACGGTCCTTCGTGAGGTTACGGAGAGCGAAGTCACCTTCGACGAACTCTCTGCGCCTCCCGACGCGAATTCGACGGCCACGGTGGGCGTCGTGCCGTCTGACCTTGAGATTCGCCGCAATACTTTTTTCAAGCCGCTGACCTGGAAGGCGGATGACCCATCCTTCGCGGGTGCGCGTTGGAGTGTCAAGAATCTGTTCGAGTTGAAAAGCGCGCAAAGGGTTTTGGTGGACGGCAATTGGATGGAGAACTCCTGGGTTGACGCGCAAGCCGGTACTGGCGTGTTGCTCACCTCGACTAACCAGGATGGAGGCTGTTCCTATTGCGTCACGCAGGACGTCACCTTCTCCAACAATGTCGTGAAGAACACGTTGCAGGGACTGGTGTTGATTGGTCATCAGTCATCCGCCGGCGCCATGTCACAACCGGCGACGATTCAGCGTGTGAACGTGTACAACAATCTGTTTTATCCCACTTCTCGCCTGTTCTCTTTCTTCCATCAGGCGGGCTATGTGACGGTGGAAAACAATACCGGATTTTCGACCAATGTTACTTTGGTTGCGGTCCCGCAGGAAGAAGGTCTTTTACCTGGCTACCAATTCCGCGGAAACATTCTCGAGCGGGCTGTCTACGGTGTAGGCGGGGAAGGGAATGCGTTTCTCACTTCCTATTTTCCAGACTTCGTCTGGGATAAGAATGCACTCGTTAACAGTTCCGGAGGCACCGATCAAGAACGTTCGAACGATTTTCTAAAGAACGCTTACCCCCCTGGCACGCTTGTTGTTTCGAGCAGGAGCGGAGTGCGCTTCGTCGACCTCGCCGGCGCCGATAAAGACTATCGCGGCTTAGCCTTGGCGGCCAACAGCCCCTTGAAAAACAATGGGCTAAACGGGAAAGACCACGGGGTGGATTTCACCGAACTCTCCTCCAAGCTGCCTTCTCCAATTTTCTAAGGATTCCATGCTAGTGTCCTGTCTCTGAAGTCCGCGCACAAAAGTCGGTCGTTTTGCGAGCCAGCGGCGGATCATCGCTGTTTTGTGGGTGCCGTAGTTGTCCATGATCAGATGGATTTCCAGCGGCGCAGGCGCGGCCGGGTCAATGGTGTCGAGAAACTTGCGGAACTCAGCACTCCGGTGCCGCCGATGGCACTCGCCGATCACTTGGCCGGTTTTCACATCCAAAGCAGCGAACAGTGAGGTTGTGCCGTGCCGAGTATAGTCGTGCGTGCGTCGCTCGGCCTGCCCAGGGCGCATGGGTAACAGGGGCTGCGTCCGGTTCAGCGCTTGAATCTGGCTCTTCTCGTCCACGCACAGCACTAACGCACGATCGGGAGGGTTCAAGTACAACCCCACGATATCCCGAACTGTTTCGATAAATAGCGGCTCCTTGGACAGTTTGAACGATTCGCTCCGATGTGGCTGCAACGCAAAGGCGCGCCAGATGCGGCTGATCGTGCTCCGGCTCAGTCCGATTGGGCGGCTGCCGCACGAGTGCTCCAATGCGTGGCGTCTTTGGGGGGGGGACTCCAGCGTCATCGTCAGCACGCGCTCGACGTCTTTGTCACTGACCTTGCGAGGTGTGCCGGGACGCGGCTCGTCCAACAATCCGTCCAGCCGCCGACCCACGAACCGCTGTCGCCATTTGCAGACAGTTTGGATTCTCACATCCAATTTCATTGCCACGTTCGTGTTGGTTTCGCCGGCGGCGCAGAGCAGAATCATCCGAGATCTCAGCGCCAGTGCTTGGGCTGATTTAGGTCGTCGAACCCAATTCTGTAGCACTTCGCGCTCCGCTTCGGTCAGACTAAGTTGCGGGATTGGGCGTCCGGTTCGCATCTCCGTACTCCTTTGTACTAGAGACGCTATCTCTCTGCTACTTGTTATGAGAACTTACGAGACAGGACACTACGGCTAAGAGGCTGTGCAATACAGGTGGCCCTCGGCAGCACGCTCCGCGTTCGCAGGCGTGATCGCCGATGCCGATTCGATGTGCCTGATATTGGTGTACCCCGAGGCGGTCAGATACGCCACGATGTCGGTGACCTTGCGACGTTTATCCGCCATCGTTTCCCCGTGCATTTCAAGGTAGAGCGCGGGCTTGTGCCGGCGCAGTGTTTCAGCCGCGCCCTGGAGCACTTCCAATTCCAGCCCCTCTACGTCGACTTTGATGAGATCCGGCACCGGCGCGTTCTCATCATCGAGGCGTTTCACGATGATAGTTTCTATGGTGGCTTTCGGGTCCGAGCGGATGCTCTCAGCGAGGGTGGGGGCAGCGGTCGCGCCACCCGGCATGAGCGGCGAATAGACCAACTCCACCTCAGCATCGGCCGACGCGAGTCCGTACGGCCGCACGGTTACATTCTCGATTTGGTTCAGGCGCAGGTTTTCTAGCAGGCGCTTCCTGTTGGCCGCAGTGGGCTCGAAACTTATCACCTGGCGGGCCGTCCGAGCAAACCAGAGCGACAATAGACCGTGAAAGGCCCCGACGTCATAAATCACCTTGTCGCGCAAGTCCAACGCTCGCCAGAAGGCCTCTTCCGGCGTGTCTGTGTGCGCCGTTGGAATCCACCCGAGTCCGCCCCTCCTTCGCATTCCCGTCAGGAGCCCGTGCCGAACGGTGTACGTCAGACCGTCGCAGAACTTCGTGCTCACAAACGCTGTAATCCGATGCTTGAGGGTGTAGTGACGATGCGACGGTCCTGTTGTATTATTCATTGTCCCGTATTGTAACGTGTCAGTGCTACCGTTCAGGCTACGGCGTGTGCGAGAAACCGCGGCTAGATGGCGGCGTTTCATGATTCCACGTGAAGGATAACATCCTGTGCGGGCGCACGGGGTGGCGTCGGCGTAGTCGAAGCCACCCGTCTAAATCCTTCGCGCTGATGCCGCCTCGAGCCGACTCTGACAGCTATGGGCGGGGAACTGGAGGTTAAACAGGGCTTACCCGGCGCGGCGCGTACGCAGCTTAGCGTCATCCCCAAGGAAGCTGGCCACGGTTTCGAGCTCTCTGTCTATGGGTGCCCTCTCTCCCCGCTCCCACTGCGCCAGCGTCGATGGATCAACTCCCATCCGCCGCGCCGCTTCCTTCTGTGATATCCCCAGCGTGGTCCGCTCCCACACCAGACTTCCGGCGGAGTTCGCATACTCCGGGCTGCACCTCGCAAGCCTCAGTGGTTGTAGTCGACGCCAAACGATAAAAGATGTCCCGCAATACTGATCCCGCGGCCGCCACTGTAGCGTTGACTCACCTGGTTGAACCCGGTTATTCCCCGCTATCTGAAGCGCTCCCCGCGCTACAACTCCCGGATGGAGCCATTGCCGCAACGCCGGCAAGATTCTGATTCTCACCGACGGAGGAGCTATCGACGGCAGTCGGCCGCGTGCCTGGAAATCGGAACTGCAGTCGCTACTATCCAACCCTTTTGGTCTCACTGTTACCGTGGCCCACTACCCCACCGGCAATTCCAAATGGAATCCGATCAAACACAGGCTGTTCTCCGAAATCTCCAAGAACTGGTCCGCCGAACCGTTGACCAGCTACCAACAAGTTCTCAACTTCATCCGCACCGCCAGTATCAAGACCGGCCTCGCCGTTTCTGCCTGCCTCGACCGCAAGAAGTACGACAAGGGCCAGTCTCCCGACGCTGAAACCTGGGATAATTTCTGCCTCGCTCGAGCCAAGATACTGCCGTCTTGGAACTATTCCATCTCGCCCCAAATGTGAATTTGTTTTTACGTGGATCCCAAGGTACAGTAAGAACATCTCTAATGCCAGCCGTGCAGACTCTTGGCAATGTACTGCGTTTGTGCCTCCGGCGTCAGAAGCTGCCGCGCTTACCGTTACTGCTCACTTACTTGTCGCTGCTTGCCCGGCAGGCGCTTGGTCACGGCAACCCCGGCGCGGTCCGTATCCTCGGGCAGACGATCCACTGCGGACGGCTGTCCGACGTTATCGCAGTTTTTGAAGAAATTTTCATTTACCGATATTACGACATTAATGCCGGGACGCAGCGGCCGCGCATTATCGAGGGTGGAGCGAACATTGGCCTCGCCGTAGCGTATCTAAAGCTTATCTACCCGGACGCCCGGATCGATGCGTTCGAGGCGGAGCCGAAAACCGCTGCCCTGCTCGCCAGCACCATCCGGGCTAATGGATGGCCGGACGTGACGTTGCACCCCTTTGCCCTGTGGTCGGAAGACGCCCTGCTTCGGTTTGGCACATTTGACGAACACGCCGGCAGCCCCGTCGCGAGCGTATTCGATTATGTGTCTGGGCAGCAGCACACAGCCTATGGAGAGATTCCCGGAAAGCGGCTGTCGCCGTTCGTTGACTCGGCCGTCGACCTGCTGATTCTGAACATAGAGGGAGCGGAGTGCGCGGTTATCGGCGAACTCGCCGCGTCGGGCCGCCTGAGCCGCATCCGCCAGATGATTATCGAGATTCACCAGGATAATGGCTCTGATAAAGATCTTGTACCCGGTCTGCTGGAGGCGCTCACGGGCGGGGGCTTTGGTTATCGCCTGCACGTTTCGGGAGTTCCGTTCACACCCGACAGGTTTCAGAACTACATGCTGTATGCGTACAATGTGCGCGACTTTCCGGCAGAGGCCGGAACCCGGGTATTACAGCCGCACAATGGTCGGTGAATCGAATTCCCGCAGGTTGGTACACCGGCGGGGTTTTGCGAACAGCACCCTGGGGCCTTGGGGTGAAGAACCTCCTTATGATTGCCGATATACTCAAATCCAGGAGGTTCATTCAAACGGTTTCCGACACGCTCGTTCCCACTGATCCCTTTTTATTCCGTACGCTGGGCTGGACCTCTTTAGCCTCTGTAGTCAAAGCCAAACGATAAAAGATGTCCCAAAATACTGATCCCGCGGCCGCCACTGTAACGTTGACTCGCCTGGTTGAATCTGGTTATTCCCTTCTATCTGAACCCATCCCAGCGATAGAGCTCCCGGGCGGAACCATTGTGAACACCGCGCAGAAAGCGACGCGTGATTTACTGCGGCTCTGGTGCGGCCCCTCCACTACCGACGGCACGCCAGACTGGAACCCTTTGGGCGGCCTGATTCAAGCAGGCAGCCGCATTGTCATCAAGCCCAATTGGGTGCTGCACGAAAACCAATCCGGGGCGGGGCTGGAATGTTTGGTGACACATCCGGATGTGCTCTGCGCGGTGCTGGATTATGTCTTGCTCACCCGGCCGGCCGGCGTCATTGTGGGGGACGCGCCGGTTCAGTCTTGCGATCTGCCCCGCCTGCTGGCGGACCTGCGGCTCGATACACGACTGGAAGAGTATGCCCGCCGCGGGGACCCGGTTGCGTGGAGAGATTTTCGCCGCACCATTCTTGCCAGGGAAAAACGAGAACATTGCGCGCCGGCCGAACGGTATGTTTTGTTCGATCTCGGCCGGGAAAGCCTGCTGGAGCCGATCACAACCGGACAGGAGCGGTTCCGTGTAACCATGTACGATCCCGATCTGCTGGCGCAACGCCATGCGCCCGGCCGTCATCAGTATCTGATTGCCGCCGAGTTGTTGGAAGCCGATGTGGTCGTCAATCTGCCCAAGCTCAAGACGCATAAAAAGGCGGGTGTCACGGGCGCATTGAAAAACCTGGTAGGGATCAACGGCAACAAGGAATTCCTGCCGCACCACCGTCGTGGCGGCGGCGCGCGCGGCGGGGACTGCTACGTCGGCGGCAGTTGGTGGAAAGAACGGGCCGAAGATCTGCTGGATGCCGCCAACAGGCGGGCCGTGGGCGGGGCGCAAGCCCGCCTGAGCCGCGCCGCCGAGGTATTGACCAGCCTGGGCCTGTGGATGGGCGCGGAGGATCAGGATCTGGAAGGCTCCTGGTTCGGCAATGATACGGTCTGGCGCATGTGTCTCGATCTGCAGCGCATTCTCCGGTACGGCACCGCCCGGGGCACCATCGAGAGCCGTCCGCAACGGCAAGTGCTCTCGATCACCGATGCCATCGTCGCCGGCGAGGGCGAAGGGCCGCTGGCCAACGTACCGGCGCCAGCGGGATTTCTGACGGCGGCCGCCAACCCGGCGGCGGCCGAATGGGTTCATTGTCATTTAATGGGCTTCAATCCCGAACTGATTCCGCTTGTTCGCGAGTCTTTTGGTGCGTTTTCCTATCCCATAGCCAACTTCCCTCCTTCGTCCATCGCCGTCCGCACCGCGGCGGGAACGGTTACACCGGACGCGCTGGCTCCCGTGCTGGGCCGGCCGTTTACCGCGCCATCGGGCTGGCTTGGGCACTGTGAACTGACCCCTGCCGGGATGCCGGGATGAGAGAACTGCTGAGCCGCCTGTGGTGGCGGCGTTACTTGCGGAACAATGCGCTGGATACTACACCGCTCGATGAGTTTCTGACGGCCAGCCCGGCCGCCCAGCTCCGCGGAATCGCCGGGCGATTGCAGGTGCAGATCCAGTATTTTGGCCAGCGTGAGGACAGTTTGCCGGAGTGGAAAGAGGCGGCGCGCATTGCCGATCCTGACGAACTGTGGCGCATTTGGCCGCAGCTTCCGATCGTCACGAAGAAGATGCTGCAATCGCAATTTGCCCCGGACGACATGGCACGGCGGTTCGGTTTGACAGGCCGCATTGATGCTTCCGGCGGATCGACCGGTGAACCCGTCCGCTTCTTTCATGACATGCCGGCTCTACTGGCGGCCACCTCGCTCAACACCTGGACAAGAGAGCGGATGGGCTGGCGGCCGGGTATGGCTACCCTCGTTGTCTGGGGTTCGGAGCGCGACATCGGGAAGCGGTTGTCAAGACAAACCCGCTTGAATAACTGGTTGCTCCGCGACTTTATTCTGGATGGGTTCCAGCTTCGCCGGGAAACGGCCGAACGGCTGGTGGATCTTTTGCAGGCCCATCGGCCAGTGGCTATCTACGGATATACCTCAATGCTGGAATCCCTGGCGCGACAGGTATTAGATGCCGGTTGGCGTGTCCCGCCCGGCGCGGTGCGGACGGCCTGGAACGGCGGGGAGATGCTATTCCCGGAACAGAGCGACCTTTTCCAGCAGGCCTTCGGCGTACCGATTCTCAACCGTTACGGGGGCCGTGAGCTTTCCGTGATTGCCTGCCAGTTTGGCGCGGGCGAGCCGCTGCGGGTTCTCCGTCCGTGGCAGTTCGTCGAGATCGTCAACGACGCTGGTAAGCCCGCGGCGCCCGGCGAGGCGGGCCGCCTTCTTCTGACCAGCACGCTCGGCCGCGGCACACCGTTTCTGCGCTATGAGATTGAGGATCTGGGTTCGTCCGCCGCTTCGTGCCAGGATGAATCGGGCATCTTTGCGTTGAGCCAACTGGAAGGGCGAGTTGCGGGCATGCTGCGGCTGCCCGATGGCCGTATGATCAACAACATCTTCTGGAACCATGCCTTCAAGGAATTCCGGGAAGTCCGCCAGTTTCAGGTACGGGTAAAGAAAGACGGGGCGCTGCACATTTTGCTGTGCGGAGCGTCCATGCCAACGGGTCGCGAACAAGAACTATTGGGTTTGCTGCGCCATTTGCTGGGTGATGTGCCGGTTACATTGGAGTGGGTGGCCGAAATTCCCCCCAGTAAATCCGGCAAGCTCCTGCAGGTGGTGAAGGAATAGCCTATGGCTCAGGTGCCCGCCATGGCCTGGCTCCTCAGCCGGTTCCCAGCCCACAATCACGCTTTCATGCTGCGCGAGATAGAGCGGATGGAGAAACTGGGATTTTCTATTCTTCCGATCGCTATTAGCGATCCTGACCGTCCGCCAGAACAGCTTACAGCCGGTGAAAATGCTGCGTTCCGGCGCACCTGGTACTTGAATCGAGAGAGTATCAGCTCTATTGCAACGGCACAGATACGTGTATTGGCGCGAAATCCCGGGGGTTGGCTGCGCGGCCTCCGAACGGCGTTGACCTTCAGTGGCTGGGAGTGGCCGCGCATTCCAGCGAATCTGAAGTATTTCTTCGGAGCTGTGATGATCGGCGATCGTTTGGAGCGGCAAGGCATCCATTGGGTGCATTCACACTACACGTCGACAGTAGCCTACTTGCTTGGGGTTACATTCGCCGGGCGGATCGCCTACTCACTGACTGTTCATGGATCAGGGGAATTTGAAGATGTCCGCGGCTTCCGTCTGGCGGAGAAGATCCAGCTTGCCCGTTTCGTGATCGCGATCAGTTCGTTTGGCCGTAGCCAGATGATGAAGATAACGCCACCCCAGGAGTGGCATAAACTTCGTGTCATCCGGCTAGGTATAGACCCCGCCCTTTACCGGCCAGCCACGCCCGATCCATCGGCGCCGTTCACAGTAGTTACGGCAGGAATGCTGGTGAGCGTGAAGGGATATCCGTTGCTGCTGGAAGCCATTGCGGCGCTACGCCGGCAGGGACGGTCTGTGCGTTTGCGCCTGGCCGGGGACGGGGTGGACCGGCCGCAACTCGAAGAGCAGGCCCGCCGGTTGGGCTTGTTGCCGGATGCGGTGGAATTTCTGGGCTGGGTGGCCGGGGACCGGCTGCCGGAGATCTATGGAAGCGCCGACGCGCTGGTTCTATCGAGTTTTGCCGAAGGCATTCCCGTAGTCCTTATGGAAGCGATGGCGATGGGAGTCCCTTGCGTGGCGCCGGCCATCGGAGGGATTGGGGAACTGATTGAGAATCGGGTGAGCGGATTGTTGGTGCCGGCGGGGGACGCCGATGCGATTGCCACTGCAATCGGCATGTTAATAGATTCACCGCCGCTGCGCGCCGCGATTGCTGCCGCAGGCCGTGAGGTCATCGCGACCCGATACTCCCTGGACGCCAATACCACCGCCTTGGCACACGCTCTAAAAGAAATATCTTCCGCAACCGATAGTTAGATAATGAGTATAGGAGCGCCCTCCCGCCTCATGCAGCCCAGGCTTACATCCATTCCCAATCCGCCCTTTTCACCCTCCCTGGGCGGACCTGTGCGGCTTGGAGCTATCCAGCCGCCATCGGCACTCGCCGTGGGCCTGGCATTACTCAGCGTTTTCATTATCTATAGCAGGTCGCTCGAAACGATCTCGCTTGCAACGGGCGTATACATTCCTTTTCTTCTCTCCGCACTTTTGATTCTTGTCCTGCTGGTTTCGGTGTTTAACGGAAGTATCAATACGGTCCTAAGTGTCAACCGCTCCTTACGATATTTCCTGTTGTTCTCAGTGTGGATGTTGATATGCTCCGTGTTCAGCTACTGGAAGGGCGGCAGTTTTAAGCTGTTAGTGTTCACCTGGTTACCGGTGGTGACTGGTTTGATGGGCACGAGCGCAACCATTCGAGCGCCGGAGTCGTTTCGGCAACTCGCCGCGGTTTTAGGAATAAGCGCGGCGGTGATCAGCTTCTTTACGGTTGTTCTCGGCCGTTTCGATGTGGATGACCGGTTGCGAATGGGTGGTGGTACATTAGCAAACTCCAACGATCTGGCGCTGCTGATCCTGGTGGGATTACCGTTCCTTTTTCTGTTTCTACTGGATCGATCCTGGGGAATCCTGAGCAAGATTGTCGCGCTCGTATCGATCCCATTGGCAATTTTAGCGATTCTCCGAACTGGATCACGCGCCTCCCTGTTGGCGCTTTTGATCAGCTTGTTTTTCATGTTTGTCTTTTCCTATGGCGCCAATCGAATAAAGCTAATCGTGATGGTTATGGTTGTCGGAGCGGTAGCCGGTGTTTCCTTGACCGATCGAGTGGCAACGCGGTTGAAGACATTGTTCCAGGAAAACGAGCATATTGTAGAGGCCACCGCATCGGCCACCCATCGAAAAGAGAAGCTGATGGAAAGCGTTACAATGACCTTCTCGCATCCGCTATTCGGGGTCGGACCCGGGGTCCACGACGTCGCGCAAGCGGAAGTGGACACGTCATCGGGCCAACGTCCCGACTGGCAGGTTTCCCACAATTCGTTCACCCAGGTATCGAGCGAAACCGGACTCCTTGGGTTCCTGCTCTATTTGGCGGCGCTAATGGGGCCACTTTGGCGTCTTTGGCGCGCCAGAGCTGCCCTTTTCAAAGTTCCGGCTCTTGAGCCCTACCGCTATTTGCTAAGCGTGTTTTTGATATCGGGCTTATGCCTCCTGGTGACGAATGTTTTTGGCAGTAACGCTTACTTGTTTTATATGCCGATGATGATGGTGCTTATTGATAATGCGGGAGTTATGGCGCGCCAGTTGGTGGCAGAAGCGCGTGCGGCCGTTCCGGCGCCGGTGCCGGTTGGAAAGCCGGCCATCCCGCGCCCGCGCACCGCGGCGACCGTTCACAGGCCGATTTCTGGTTCAGGACAAGGCCTTGCCCGGCCCGTATAGTGACAAAGCAGCCATGGCAGGCCGACGCTTTTGCCTTGTGGCGCCCGAATCGCGAATACTCACCGCCGCCCAGAGGACTGCTTGAGCGAGCCCACGCCGGTCTTGTTACTCGCCCGGCATCTGGTGCAGGGAGGCAGCGAGCGGCAGTTGTCGGTGATTGCCCGTCACCTGAATCGCTCGCGTTTCGCGCCGCACGTAGGCACTTTGCGGCCCGGTGGTTTTCGGCTTGAGGAGATCCAGCGCGCCGGCATACCCACAGTTTGTTTCGGAGTCCGTTCTTTTGCGGGCATGGATATATTCCGGGCCGCCGGGCAACTGCGTGCTTATGTCCGCCTTCACGGAATTCAGATGATTCACAGCTTCGACACGCCGATGAACATCTTTGGGATGTTTGCCGGACGTTGGGCAGGCGTGCCCGTTCTGCTCTCCAGTCAACGGGCGTTTCGCGAGTTGGCGTCACCGCTTTATCGGCAGCTGTTGCGGGCGAGCGACCGGGTGGCGCGCGGTGTGGTGGTGAACTGCCAGGGACTTGTTCAGCACATGCGCGACGAAGGCGTGGCCGCCGAGCGAATTCACCTATGCCACAACGGCATCGATACGGCTCAATTCCGTCCCGGAAAGCGTCCACAGGAACTGTCGGGGGCGAGCCTTGTGGTGGGTGTGGTGAGCGCGTTACGCCCCGAGAAAGGTCTCGATACGCTGGTGGAAGCATTCGCTCGCATGCGCCATCGGCCTGTCGACGCCCGGCTTGTGGTGGTTGGCAGCGGAACCATGGAAGAGCCGCTTAAGAAGTTGGCCAGGGAGCGGTTGCCGGGCGGCTCGGTTCTGTTTGTTCCATCGACGGCCGAAGTTCAATACTGGCTATGCGGCATGGACATATTTGTCCTGCCGTCGCTGTCGGAAGCCCTTTCAAATGCTCTGCTCGAGGCGATGGCTTGCGGATGCGCGACGGTTGCCAGCGCCGTGGGCGGTAATCCGGAATTGATTGAGGACGGGGTTACGGGACGGCTGTTCCCGGCAGGGGACGCCGATGCATTGGCGGCGTGCCTGGATGCCATGGTCAGAGATCCCGAGACCACGCGGAAGATGGCAGGAGCCGCGACGGAGAGCATTTATGCCCGGTTCTCACAAGAGAGTTCCGTTCAGACTATGGAAGGGGTTTACACCGCCGCGTTATCGCGGATTGCGTGAGAAACTAACGAGGATATTATGGAAAACCTGACAACCCATCCCCAAAACGTGACCATTCTCGGTTTGGGATATGTGGGATGCGTGAGCGCTGCCTGCCTGGCAAAAGTGGGCCACTCGGTCATTGGCGTCGATAAGGATGAGTTCAAGGTGCGTTCGGTTATGGAAGGTTCAGCGCCTTTCTACGAACCAGGACTGGAAAGCATTCTGGGCGATGGGGTTCGCGCCGGACGCCTGAAGGCGACTACCGATACCATCGCCGCGTTAGCCGATGCCGATATCGCGTTGATCTGCGTGGGCACCCCCTCCGATGTAAACGGAAACCTGGATATGACGTACCTTCGCCGTGTAACGAGCGAGATTGCGTCGACACTCGACCAGCGAACCAAGCAACTGTTGGTGGCGATACGCAGCACCGTCTTTCCAGGCATCAATCAACAGTTGTATTCCGAGGTGTTCGGCAACCACCCGAAAGTCCGCATGGTGTCCAATCCGGAATTCATGCGGGAAGGAGTGGCGGTGCGCGACTTCATGGAACCGTCGCTGGTGGTGGTGGGCAGTGAAGATGAAGCCGCGGCGCGCCAGGTGGCGGCGCTCTATGACACCCTGGCGACCGACCCCTGCATTGTCGGCATTCGCACAGCGGAGATGATTAAGTACGCCTGCAACGCTTATCACGCGGTGAAGGTGGCTTTTGCTAACGAAATAGGTTCGTATTGCACCCGCATGGACATTCCCGCCGATGAGGTGATGGAGACGTTTTGCCGCGACGAAAAGCTGAATATTTCCAAGGCTTATCTGCGGCCTGGTTTCGCCTTTGGCGGTTCGTGTTTGCCCAAGGATTTGCGGGCCATTATCTATCGTTCGCAGAATGCAGGCATCGAACTGCCGTTGCTGAGCAGCGTGCTGCCCAGTAACGAACGGCACTTAAAGCGCATGGTGGACCGGGCCCTGGAACTGCCCAGCCAACGTCTGGGCATCTACGGAATCGCTTTTAAGGAAAATACCGACGATTTGCGCGAAAGCCCGATTGTGCAATTCATCGAACAACTAGTGGGTAAAGGCCGGAACCTACGGGTCTTTGATCCTCATATCGATCTGGCGAAGATATATGGATCCAATCAGCAATACCTGTTCCGCACGATTCCGCACATCGGCAACCTGATGCAGAAAAACGTGGATGAGCTGATCGAGTGGGCGGACCATCTGATCATTACCCAGAGCCCCTCCGCCGAAATGCGGGAGCGGCTACAGGCGAGCGGCAAACCGATGCTGTATCTGGCGTAGCCGGCGCTTTTCGTTCAATCCAATTTCGTTCAATCCAAGGCAATTGCCGTTACGAAACGGGCTGGCAACGGCCCGTTTCGGCTCACAACCACTACCGCGGATGGTTCGGCCCCGCCCAGACAACGCGACCGCTTCCACGGACGCACCTCTCCGGCGCCATCCAGGCCAAGCCAAGGCGGTATCGCGGTAACCGGGTCAGGCAAATGCCAATAGAGTTCCAGCCGATGCTCTCCCGGAGGCCCGGTAACTTCATCGATCACGGTCACCTTTTCGGCCGTGATCGCGATATGGCGCGTATGAATGAACCCCCTATAGGCCACCGATGCCGTAAGCGTGCCCGCCGCCAGGTCAATGGCGGAGACCTTCGAAGAAGGCTTGTCGCTCCAGCGAAACGGACCCATCGGCGTGGCTTGATCCAGGCCATTAATGCCAACCGTATTATGAGCGGCGGTGGAACGAAAACGATCCCGGGCGGCGAGGTCGGCGATATAGGTGAAGGTGCCGGGGTCAATCAACACTTCCCGTTCTCCCCGGCGCAGCACCAGGCTTAGCGCGCCGGCGTGACTGTGGCCGGCGCCGCCAAACCCGAAGGCTCGTGTGTCCACCACCGCCTGCCACTCGCCTTGGGCAAGGCAGGCAACTCCCGCATCGGGAAACCAGCGGGATTCCCGGCTCGGTCTGCCGGCTGATCCTGATGGCGCCACCGGACCGAGCCACCAGGCGGCCCCCGGCGAAATGGCCTCCTCACCGCACGGCCAAGCAGGTTCATCTAGAAACAGGGCGCAGGCAGCCAGCGAGGCGCGGCCGAACGTGTCGCGCTCCCCGTATGGATAGAAGAGCCGGCCTCCATCGTCATCACCCAGCAGCGGAATACGTTCTCCTGGACCCAGCAGAGCGTGCAGATAGCGGCCCATGGCACGTAAACGCGAAAGGTATCCGGCTGGCAGCGAGCGGCCCGCGGCTTGCGCCGTGATCGCATAGAGCAGGAAGAAGTCTGTGGAGTAGACATGATAGGAGCTCGATTGTTCAAAGTGACTTCCGTCGTCGCGCACCTGATTGCCGATTTCGGCTTCCGTGACCTGTGCGCCTAAGGATTCCCAGTGCGCAGCCCGGGGGAAATGCGGAAATAAAGCCCCCAAACAGTAGAGAACAACCGCTTCTCCCATCAGGTGAGTATTGGGGGAGAAGTAGTAGGATAGATTCCTTTCCAGGTAAACACCGTGGCCATGAAGCGATTCCAATAAACGGCGCCGAAGCGCTTTTGGCAATGCCTCGCCGGTCCAATGGAGAATCCAGAGCCAGGACAGCGCCCGGAAAGCAACCTCGAGCGCGCTGGTCCAGTTGATGCCGCGGCCATAGGGATTTTCAACGAGCCAGGAATCGAGCTGGGAGGCGATTGATTGCAGCCAACGGGGGTCCTGATCGAATAACCACGCCTGCACCAGGACCATAAGGTGCTGATGCCGGTTTAGCTCCCAGATTACCTTGTGATCCCCGACTTGAGAGAAGTTCAGGTAAGGCAGGCGGCGGAACCAATGCAGGCCTGTCTGTTGGCCGTGCATCAGATCCTGGCGCCAGGGAATGGGCCGGGGAAGTTGCAGTTGATAGCCCAGCAGCGGCAGACAGCCATTGTCAATTTGCCGCGCCAGCGCCAGGACTTGACCGGCAAACGGGGACCCGGCCAGCTTGGCTGCCACCGTGGAGCCGGAAGGCCATAGCGGACGAGGAGAAACGGGGTCCCGATCGGGAAGCGACGGCGGCGCCAGAAAATGAAAGAAGTTGAACACCTCCTGTTGGAGGCGAAAGTGGATCTCCGCGGAACTACGCACTCTACTATTAGCGCGCACCTGCGGTCTGCCGGTATGATCAAGACCATGACTGGTTTGTGGCGCGGCCTGATTTCGGCGTTAGCGGTGTTCGGGACAGTAATAGCCATTATTCTGTTTACGCCAGTAACTGTGCCTTGGGCTGGCTGGCTGGCTTCGCCCTGGCTGGATTCCCAGGGAGAGGTTCTGGTGGTGTTAACCGGATCGCAACTCCGCAGCGGGATGTTGGGGGAATCTTCCTATTGGCGTGCTGCTTATACGGCGCTGATCTACCGCGAGGGCGGGGTGCGAAAGATCTTTATCAGTGGAGGCAGCGACCCGATTCTTCCGCCAATCGCCGAAGAAATGCGCCGGTATCTGGTTGCCAGCGGCGTACCGCCGGAGATTATTGTCGTTGAGACTGCTTCCTTAAACACGCGGGGAAGCGCCCAAAACCTGAGCCGCTTATTGGCTGGGGAAGCCGGGGTTAAGGTTCTTGTGACCAGCGACTATCATGTTTACCGGTCGCGGCGATTTTTTGAGAAAGCGGGCATCAAACTGGCCGTCCGCCCGGTGGCGGATGCAGGGAAACGGGGATCGACCCTGAACGGCCGGTGGAGTGCTTTCTGTGACTTGGCGCTGGAAACCGCAAAAATCATCTATTATCGGCTTCAGAATACGCTCTGATCCGGATACACCATCATTGTCGTGGACTTTATAGGATTTCTCGCGGTTAATAAAGATCACGCTGGTGAGCACTACACTGGTAAAAAGCGTGGCCTCCCCCAAAGTCAGCATCGTGATGCCTTGTTACAATGCCGCCGCCTTTGTGGCGGAAGCGCTGACGTCGGCTTTCGCCCAGACATTTACCGATTTTGAAGTGATTGTCGTGAACGATGGATCCCGCGGCACGGAGGAGTTGGAGCGGGCTATCGCACCTTGGCGGGAGCGCCTTCACTATATTCACCAAGCCAACGGCGGGGTGGCGGCGGCGCGTAATGCGGCGTTGCGTCATGCGCGGGGCGAGTGGATCGCATCGCTGGACCCGGACGATACCTGGGAGCCAACTTACCTGGAGGCTCAACTCCGCTTTCTGGCCGAGCATCCGGACGCGGATGTGATCTACAGCGACGCGGTGATCTTCGGCGACACTCCCGAGACCGGGAACCGGATCTCGATGCTGCAGCCTTCAAACGGGGAAGCAACTCTTAATGAACCGCGCACAACGGACTCGCCGGACGCTGGGGAAAGTGCGGTTTCTCGGGTGGTTGGGGCCGCGTCCGGCGGCCTGTGCGCTTTTGAGGCGCTTGTGGAGGAACGGTGCGTTGTACCGCATTGCGCCACACTAGCTCGAAGGCAGACCCTAATTGACGCCGGCGGCTTTGACGAATCGCTGCGCGCCGGGGAGGACTTTGATCTCTGGCTGCGTGTGGCCAGCCAGGGAGGAAAGATTCGATTTCACCGGGAAGCGCTCGCCCGGCAGCGGCGCCGTGCCGGAAGCCTGACTTCCGATCCCAACGGCATTGCCGGCAACCATTTGATGGTGCTGGAGAAAGCCCGCACACTTTACGCCCGGACCCCAGCACAAAGAGAAATTATCGCGCGCCAGGAAACACGTTTGCGCGCGCGGATGGCAAGCTCTAAAGCGAAGCAGGCAATCGCGCGGGGCGATTATCAGTCCGCCTATGACGGTTTTTCCGAGGCACAGAAGACCTTGCCATCGAGAAAGCTCGCCCTGCTACTAGTCGTTCTGCGTATGTCGCCCCGGCTGGTATCCGTGCTCTTTTATATGCGCGGCCTCCTTTCACCCGGTCAGGGAGGGGCCGGAGGCGAGGGAGGGCTGACGCAGCGAAGCGCATGGATGCTGATTGCCAAGGTGGCCGGATTCGGCTTATCCATCGCCTTGCCGATGCTGCTCGTCCGCCGGTTGGAGCAGGTCGAATTCGGACTCTATCGCCAGGTATTTCTGATCATCAATACGGCCATCACACTGTTACCGCTTAGCGTCGGTATGAGCGTTTATTACTTCCTGCCGCGGGAACCGGAGCGGAAGGGCGCCATTGCCGCCAATATCATGTTGTTTCTGCTGTCGGCGGGGGCAATGGCGGCCGGTGTGTTCCTATTGTGGCCGCAGTTGGCGCAGCGGCTCACCAGTGAGCCGGGCGTTTTGCCTTATGTCCCTGCTATCGCTACTCTTATCCTGCTGTGGATCGCCGGAAGCGTCATGGAGTCAATGATGCTGGCTAATCAGGAAGTGCGGTTGGCGTCCGTGGTGGTGGTGTTTGTGCAAACGGCGCGCACGGCGCTTTTGGTGGCGGCGGCGCTTATCAACGCCAGCCTGAAGGCCGTGTTAGTTGCCGCTATTATTCAGGGTGTACTGCAGTGTATGGTGGTGGCGGCTTATCTGATCAGCCGTTTTCCAGGATTCTGGCGGCAAGCAGATCGCGGACTCTTACGCCGGCAGTTATCATATGCCCTGCCGCTGGGCGTGGCGGGACTGCTCTACAGCCTGCAGACTGATTTGCATAATTACTTTGTTTCCAGCCGCTTCGGATCCGCCGTTTTTGCTACTTACTCCGTGGGCTGCTTCCAGCTTCCGCTGATGAGCCTGATTGGAGAAGCTACAGCGGTTGTGCTGATTCCCCAGGTTGCCCTGTTACAGCGGCAGGGCGAGATAGAGCAGATAACTACTCTCACGCTGCGGGCGCTGCGCAAACTGGCGCTGGTTGCCTTTCCCCTATTTTGTTTCCTGATGGTGGTCGCGCCTGAATTCCTGACGTTTCTCTACACCGATCGTTATCGTGAGAGCGTACCGATCTTCCGTGTGAACCTTATAATGATCCCGATGAGCGTGCTGTTAATCGACCCTATTCTGCGCGCTTACGCGGAGTATCGATACCAGCTTCTCGGTCTCCGTGTCCTGTTATTCATTCTGCAGTTTTCGCTGTTGTGGTGGGCAACTTCGATTTATGGACCCTGGAGTGCGATTTTAATCGTAGTGGGGGTCGGTTTTCTGGAACGCATTGGCACGGCGGTGTTCTGCGGCTGGATTGTCGGATTCTCCCGCCGGCAGGTCAGCTATATGATCCCAGCCCTGCATATCGCCCTCGCGGCGGGTGCCGCCGGCCTGGCCATCACCGGTATGAAAGCGCTGCTGCCGGCGCTGCCGAAAATTAGCGTTTTGATGGCTTGCGGAATGGTTTTCGGACTATTTTACGCTGGGCTTTTATACTCATTCCGGATTGTTACTCCACAAGAGGTTTCCCTGGTGGCACGATGGCTCCCGCCACGCTGGAGAGACCGGCTTATGCCCTTATGAAAACGATTGCCCACATCCTTCCATGGCAGGGCGTTGGCGGAACGGAGCACGCCACTTTGCGGGTGGCACGCGCCGTGGCCGGTCGTTATTCGTCTGTATTTTTCTGCCCCAGCGGAGCACCGGAAGTAACGGCGTTTTTCCATAACGCCGGTCAGACCACCGTTCCTTATCAGCAAGTGGAGCCCTCCTACCGCTCCCCCTGGAGCTATCTGCACGCTTCCTGGCAATTGGCCAGGGAGTTTCGCCGGCGCCGGATTGACATTGTCCATTGTTCCGATTGGGGCGCCGTGCAGTATGCCGCCTTGGCGGCCAAACTGGCTCGCTGCCGCTTGGTGACCCATGTGCGCAATCGCAACGAATCGATTCCGCGACGGGACTGGAGACCATTGCGCTTCGTGGACCGTTTCGTCTTCGTTTCCCGGCACACCGCCGCCGGATTTGGCTATCCTCACGAACCGGGCCGCGCAGTGGTTCTCTATGACGGCATAGCGCCTTCCATTGAGGCAGCCACGGCGGAAGAGGTCCGCACGCGTTTCGGGCTCCCTCCTGCCAGCCGGTTGATTGGCATGGCCGCACGCGTTGCCGAACAAAAGGATTTCACCACTCTGATTGCCGCCGCCGCCTTGTTAAAGGATCGCTATCCCGAAATACGCATCGTCATATTGGGTGATCATGAACGCCATCCCACCCATCGCGAACACTACCGGGGTGTAAAGGCGGAGCTGGAAAAGTACGGAGTCGAATCCCTGTTTCACTTTGCCGGGTTTTGCGAAGACGTGCAGCGCCTTCTGGGAGGCTTGGAGATCTTTGCGCTCAGCACGCATTGGGAGGGATTGCCGCTGGTCATTCTCGAGGCGATGGCGCAGGCCTTGCCGGTTGTCGCTACTGCCGTCGACGGCATTCCGGAAGTAGTCGACAATGAAGTATCGGGTTACTTGGTGCCACACGCCGATGCGCCCGCGTTAGCTACCGCCCTGGATAAGATGCTCGCCTGCCCGGAAGCGGCACGCCGCATGGGCCAGGCGGGGCGCCAGCGCGTGATTGATCAATTCAGCCTTGACCAGTTTTCAAAGAATCTACACGCGCTGTATGCCTCCTTATCTACAGATACTCCCGCTTAAAAGACTTGTTCTACTCTTGTTGTTTGGCATCATCGGGGTGTGGTTTTCCCGCTGGGAATTTGACGCGCCTTACGTCACCACAGAGGTGTTTCAGCAAGTCTACCTGACCGACGAAGGCCTCTATTTGAAACCGGCCGTAGCGTTGGCAAAAACCGGGAGCGTCGTGACCCCTAGAGACGCAAACATGGCCACGTTTACGACACCCGTTCATGTGTGGCTGGTTGCCAGCGCCATGAAAATCGCTGGGATGCACTGGACGGTGGCGCGCTGGGTATCCATTTTCATGAGCGGGCTGGCGCTGATCAGCTTCTGGTCCATCTGCCGGCTGTCCGTGAGTGCTTCGGTGGCTTGGCTGGCGACGCTTGCCGCGGCGTCGAACTTCATGTTCTTCCACTCCACGCGCCTAGCCACGGCCGATCCGGCGGCCATGGGTATCAGCCTGCTGGCCGTGTGGATCTGGGCCGCGCACCGGACTTCCGCACCAGGTCTGCTGGTGGCGCTTGTTGCTGCCGTCACAGCCGCATGGGCCAAGCCGACCTATGCTCCCTTGCTGGTCGCCATCGGGATTACAGAGTGCCTGGCGGCCTGGTCTATCTGGAGAAAGGGGTCTCTAAGCGCGGCGCTTGGCCGTATCGCCGTTTTGGGAGTGGGCGCCGCTCTGCAGATAAGCCTGCTGCTCTATGCATACTCGGAAGTCTCGCAGACCGTCTCCTATACGCATGCCAGGGCCGAAGGCTTTACCGTTTCTTTCGGGACGGGCGTGCGGCAAATGCTGGACTCTTTCGTATTCAACATGCCCATTCTGCCGGCGGCGATAGCCATGCTGCTGGCGGCCTTGGCCGGGTTCTTCTGGCAGAGCCGGGAACGCCGGAAAGAATTACTGAGGGATCCGATTGTCCAACTATTTGCCGCTTGGATTCTCGCCAACACGACGATTGTGGGGCTATTCCCTCTGCAGCCGGCTCGTTATTATCTCCCCACTATTTTTGCCTGGACGTTTCTGGCCTTTCGCATTGCCGCCTGGAATGGGGCTGGCTACTCCAAAGGGTATGCGGCCCTATTATTGTTGGCGAATCTGAGCGTGCAAATTCCCTACTATCATTTGTGGCTATCGCAAAAGCCCGCTCAAACTTATGTTGGGATCTCACGCGATATCGCCCGCCGCATCACCGGCGCCAACCCCGGCGGCGCGAAACTGCTGGCGCATGGCCTGTCGGATTGGATACAGCTTTTTGACCCCCGCATCACTGCCCTCGATATCGGCTACCGCGGGCTGGATGCCGTTGACCCATTGTCTGACCGCGTGGATTTCTGGCGGCCGGAGTATCTTCTGGTGAATGAAGACGATTTGTGGTCCAACTCAGACACTCTAGCCGACCTAAAGCAGAAATCCGCGCATTTTATGAAGGATACGGAATTATTGGCCGAGTACACGCTCCTGTACCGCAATGTATTCCCCAAGTCGTCGACCACGAAACCGAACTTGAAGCTCTATCGCGTGCGCTACAAAGAAAAGGCCAGCGCGCCGGCCCAAGGTTCAGGCGAGAAACCGCCGATATACGCAAAGTAGGGGCCGCTCCCCGAACCTTACTTTCCCTATGAGCGGTATTGCCGGTTTTTTAACGGCAACTCCTTCATCCCGCGGCACCGGAACACTCGAGCCGATGACGCGAGCGATCCACCACCGCGGTCCGGATGCTGGCGGAGTTTATGACAACGGCCAAGTGGGTTTGGGCCACCGGCGCCTGAGCATTATCGATCTCTCCGGCGCTGGACGGCAGCCGATGTGTAAGGAGGACCGCTCGCTGGTCATCGTCTATAACGGCGAGGCGTTCAACCACGAGTACGTTGCCAGTGCAATACCCGGCTATCTCGATCTATCGCAACAGGCCGCGGAGTTGGGATTCGACCAAGGCTTTGTTTTCCTGTATCCATTGAACTAACGACAAAACACCATGCTTAGGATCCACTTTTGGCTCCCACTTTAGAACTTCCGCCGCGTGACGGATATCACTTACATAAACCGGCTGATCCCCAGGGCGCCACTCATCAAACGAATGAGCGAATCGTTTTCCAAGTATATCTTCTAACATGTCGATTAACTCCAGCAGCGACAACGAGAACCTGGGACCGCCCCCAATATTGAAGATGTTGCCGTTAATCGAATCACCTGGCGATTCAATCGCTAACCGATATGCCCTAGTCAAATCCGTAACATACAGTACATCGCGAACCTGCTTTCCATCACCATAGATTGTGACGGGCGAATCACTCACAGCCGAAATCGCGAACCAAGCCATCCAACCCTGGTCCTCAATCCCAAACTGACGAGGCCCATATATGCAGGATTGTCTGAAGACAACTGTCGGAATTCCATAGATCCGCGAATAGTCCCTAACGTACTGATCAGCTGCGCCTTTCGAACACCCGTAAGGCGAATGGAAGTCCAGTAGCCCGGTCTCCGCAATCCCGTTCGGCAGATCCTTGTAAGCATATCTCTCTCTTCCTGCTTTGGAAGCGGAGCTTTCCTGAAGCTCTATCTCCAGGCCTTCCATTCCTCCATACACCTTATTTGTCGATGCATATAGTATCTTTGGCTTACTGCCGGAAAGGCGGACGGATTCTAACACATTGAAGGTGCCGAGCGCGTTAATCTCGAAATCCTCCCGCGGATCGGCAACAGAAGATGTAACAGCCACTTGCGCGGCTAAATGAATGATCGCGTCAGTGTGCTTCGCGGCCATCACCCCCCGAAGGGCGTTGAAGTCCCGGATATCCGTTTCGGCAACATCCAGCCTTCTCCCTAGCCTTCCGAGCTGTTCACGAAGCCATTCGAGATTTGCGCGGGCGCCTCGGCGACTCAGGTTGTCGATGACAAAAATGTCGTAACCGCACTCAGCAAATTCGATGGCAGTGTTCACTCCGATAAAACCGGCGCCCCCAGTGATTGTGAGTTGCATCTGTAGTCACTTCCTTTTTAAGAAATTCTTGATAAGCATTCGCTTAGGTAATAGGCAGCGAGCTGATCACGATGAAGAAATCGGTCAAAGTACCCCCGCGCATTATTTCGTAACTCAATTCGCTTGTCTTCGTGTTCCAGATAATACTGGCATATATCAATCAGGTCCGACAGATCACTGGAACAATATGCGACATGTGTTCCAGTGATCAACGGCACATGCATGATTGTGCGATGGGGGACTGCTACTATTGCCGTTCCAACGGCCAGATAGTCAACCAAACGAAAACAAAAGTCACCGTTGCCGGGTAGATCAATGCCGACGCGGGCGCTGCCCGCCTCCGACAGAGAACGGCTATAGCGAACAAGGGAAGCGCCGCCCTCGTATCGAAACCGAGACTGTTCTCGTAATGCCTTAACAGCGTTTAGACGGACTTCTCGTGCAAAAGTAAGCCCAAAACGGCCGTAAACATCGAAAAGCGGACGATGTTGATCGGCGCGGCTGCGTAGTGGCGCAATGTAATGATAGGTCGAAGAACTGCCTGAAACATAACCGCCAGGCACCACACGTGCGGATTTGTAACCGTCTCGGTGGAACTGCATTTTGAAATAAACGGCGGCGGATGTTAGAGATTCCTGATTGATGACATCAAACCGATCAAAATAATCTATGGTGATTCGGTGTGGCCTGCCGTCAATTACAAGCTCGAAGCACACGACCCCCTGTCCTCCTTGCGTGATGTCGGCAAGTTCAACAGGTACATGGGTTGCTAATCCCGTTCGAATGTCATCTACGAAGTTCGATGCAGTCGCCCATTCGTAAGCTATCGGCCACCGGACGAAACACCTATTTGTCAAACCCTTATCCAGCGGAAATGTGAGAGGAAAGGGAGATCGATAGGGCGGTCGACTCTTCCAGATGAGTTCATCCTTGATGTCGCCTATGCTCTTCAGTGCATTCCACGTTCGACGGATCATATTGTGAGGAATATTGGCTCCCGGCGGCTAGACGAATTCTGCCTTATCCCCGACAGTAGGAAAAGCGTTGGGCAATCGACGGCAGATAGAGGCGGTAGCCGGGCAAAGGTGCGGGCAAGAGCAATTCTCGTTTCTTTCTACTCTGCTCATACTATCACGCAACGGCCGCCTGAACGGGTTGCCTGGTCGCTCCCCAAATGCTGCACAAGAGGTCAAAAGTGCACTTCCACAAGCAACTTCAATTCCATCCGACAATTGCAAAACGGATCCCTCAAAAATCGACGGTCACCAAACTGCAAAATAGCGTTTCCCCACTACTTTCAACAATATACAGACAGTAATACCAAATCAAAGTTCGATTACCGCCCTCCACCTGCTAGCTTCAAACTAGAAGCGGACACAAATCCGCCTCACAAAACCAGAAACGAAAAGGCCTCTCGCCGCCCTCCCGGCCCGAGAGGCCTTTCCTCTTCACCAACCAGAAGTAAAAGAAACGAGGAGGACTAAATGAACAAAGAAGTAAAAGCTCAAATCGCCCGCGAAAACTGGTCGAAATCGAAAGGCCCTACAACCGGCTCCGGCAAAGACCGCGCCCGCGCCAACGCCCTCAAACACGGCCGCCGCACCACCATCCTCGCCCATTTTGCCCAGCCCCACTCCGCCGTCTTCTGCAACGAGGACCCCCAAGCTTTCTTCCGCCTCTTCGCCGATCTCTTCGCCGCCTGCCAACCCGCCGGCACTCCGGAAGGCCGCCTGACATCCACCAAACGCTAACCCGTAAGGCGGCGCCCTGCCCAAAAACACCACAAAAGCCAGCGAATGGGCCTAAGTCTGCCGAGAATGATTGAAAAGGCCGGTGCCCAGGGAATCCCGCTTCGGGGCCTCGAACCATGATTTACGACTGCACTGCGCTATAACCAGCGCCACGCTCCGGAATCGCCACCGGACGAGAAAGAACCCAAGGTTCAGGCGGGGAACCGCCGATATACTCAAAGTAAGGTCCGCTCCCCGGACCTTACTCTTACTATGTGCGGTATTGCCGGCTTTTTAACAACAAGTCCTTCCTCTTACGGCGCCGGAACACTCGAGTCGATGACGCGAGCGATCCACCACCGCGGTCCGGATGCCGGAGGATTTTATGACAATGGCCAAGTGCGTTTGGGCCACCGGCGCCTGAGCATTATCGATCTCTCCGACGCTGGCCGGCAGCCGATGTATAACGAGGACCGCTCGTTGGTCATTGTCTATAACGGCGAGGTGTTCAACCACGATACGTTGCGGCCCGCGCTGGAACAGGCCGGCCATCGTTATCAGTCCCACTGCGATACCGAGACGATTCTCCACGCCTGGGAACAATGGGGACCGGACAGCCTGTCGCGCTACCGGGGCATGTTCGCCTTTGCCATCTGGGACAACACGCGCCGTCAACTGTTTTGCGCCCGGGACCGTTTGGGCATTAAGCCGTTCTATTACTGGTGGGATGGCCGGTTGTTCGCCTTCGCCAGCGAGATCAAGGCATTACTGAAGCATCCCGACATCTCCACCCGGTTCGACCCTTCGCTGCTCAGTGAGTATCTGTCCTTCGGCTATACCAGCGGAGAGGAAACGCTGTTCCGCGGGATCCGCAAACTGCCGCCTGGCCACTGGCTCTCGCTCGATCTGACGGCCGCGGCCCCCGAGCCCGAAATTCGTTGTTACTGGGACGTGCCAGCGCCTGTGCCGGAGGAACGCTCCGACGCCGAATGGATTGCCGAATGCCGCCGGCGGCTGGAGGAAACCGTGCAGATGCGGCTGATGAGCGATGTGCCGCTGGGGATGTTTCTCAGTGGCGGCGTCGACTCAAGCGCTATCGCGGCTCTGATGAAGCGGATGTGCAGCGGTCCGGTGAAGACCTTCGCTGTCGGCTACGGTGAAACAGCCTGGAGTGAACTGGGCTATGCGCGGCAGATGGCCGATCACATTGGTACCGAACACCATGAAGTGACCATCACCCAGGAAGATTTCTTTCAGGCGCTGCCGGATCTGATCTGGCATGAGGACGAGCCGATCGCCTGGCCTTCCAGCGTGTCGCTTTACTTTGTCTCGAAACTGGCGGCCAGCGAAGTAAAGGTCGTTCTGACGGGGGAGGGCAGCGACGAGATGTTCGGCGGCTATAACCGCTATCAGTTCTATGCGTGGAATCAGTCTGCCATGCGTATCTATGGCTTGGCGCCGGACGCATTTCGCCGGGCGATAGCCGGGCAGATCCAGACTTCTTCCCTGTTATCGGCTGGGCTCCGCCGCAAGCTGGGGCACACGTTCCTGGTCCGCGGCGCCGGGGTGGAATCCCTCTATCTGAATAACTTTTACTCCGGCTTTTCCGGGCAGGAAATGCAGGACATGTTCCGGCTTCCGTATACGGCGCCGTACAAGAATTTCATGCGCTACTGGGATCAGGCTCATGATCAGCCGCCACTGGCCCGCATGCTCTACGCCGATCTGAAAACCTACCTGGTCGAGTTGCTCATGAAGCAGGATCAGATGAGTATGGCCTGCTCGATCGAAAGCCGCGTTCCTTTCCTTGACCATACTTTCGTTGAATTCTCCACGCGCGTGCCCACACGTATGAAAATTCGCGGGCGCGAAGGCAAATACATTCTTAAGAAGGCAGTGGAAGATCTGATTCCGCCAGACATCCTATACCGTCCCAAGATGGGGTTCCCCACCCCGCTGCGGCAGTGGCTGATGGACCCGAAATCAGCCCCGCTGCTGGATCGTTTGCAGCGGCCTTCTTCTCTTCTGGCGGAATACGTTGACCAGCCCGCGCTGGCACAACTTCTCGACCGCCATCGCCGCGGCACGGAAGATGCAACCGACCGCATCTGGCGCCTGTTGAACTTCGATATCTGGAGCGAGGTGGTATTGAACGGTAACTCTTCCCTGCGCGAGGAGGGGCTATTAGCCAGAGTGCGGCAATGAAACTGCTGTGGGTGGCGCCTTGTTTTCTTCATCCCACCACAAGGGGCGGGCAGATTCGGACGCTGGAAATCGTTAAACGGCTTCACCGGCGCCATGAGGTTCATTTCGCCGGCCTTGCGGATCCTCAACAGCCCGAAGGTCCGGACCGCGCCAGCGAATACTGTTCCCGCGTCATAGCGGTGCCGCATACTTTGCCGGCCCGGGGCTCGCTCGCATTCGCCGGACAACTCTTTCGCGGCTTGGCCGATGGTATGCCCGTAGCCATACGCCGCACGTTCTCCCCTGCTTTGCGGGACCGGGTGAGCCAGGCCATGCGGGACGAAAACTACGACCATGTCGTGTGCGACTTTCTGGCTTCGACGCCCAATGTCGAGGCGTTGGACCGGGCCATCCTGTTCCAGCACAATGTGGAAACCATGATTTGGCGCCGCCATGCCGAACACGCCGCCGATCCGCTCCGCCGGGCCTATTTCGGCCTGCAAGCCAGCCGCATGGAACGTTACGAGGCGGAGACCTGCCGTCGGGCTCTTTCGGTCATTGCTGTCTCTTCCGGGGACCGTGAGTGCATGCGCAATTCCTTCGGCGTCGCGCGCGCCGGGGACGTTCCCACGGGCGTCGATCTCGACTTTTTCTCTCCGCCGCCAGAAGCGCCCGCCCCTAAAGGCCTTGTTTTTACAGGCTCGATGGATTGGATGCCGAATGTGGACGGTGTCCTGTGGTTCGCGCGAGAAATCCTCCCGTTGCTCCGGCGCACGCATCCGGATTGCCCGTTTATCGTTGCCGGCCGCAAACCGGATCCGGCGATTCAAGAGCTGGCGCGGATGGACGTCAATATTCGCGTCACCGGCACCGTTCCCGATATCCGCCCCTGGCTGTGGGGCGCGGCCGTGTCGATTGTTCCCTTGCGCATCGGTGGTGGCACACGCCTGAAAATCTATGAGTCCATGGCGGCTGGTGTGCCGGTGGTATCGACCGCCATTGGCGCTGAGGGACTGGACTACACCGGCGGAGAAAACATTCTCATCGCCGACTCGCCCGCGGCTTTTGCCGAAGCCTGCGCCCGGCTTTTATCTAACGCTGCTATCGCCCGTTCCATCGCCGCGAACGCACAGCAGATGGTGGCACAAGGATTTTCCTGGGACCGCGTCATCGACTCCTTTGAACAACAACTGGCGCTTCACGCCCCGGCCCGTTCCTGATGACTCTCGCCGTTTGGTTGTTCGTCACCGCGGCTTTCTTTATTGTCTACACGCTTTTCCTATATCCGGCCTTGCTGGCGCTGCTGAGCCGTTTTTGCACCCGCCCGGTTACCAGGGCCTTTCAACCGCGCACCGTCACTGTGCTTTTGCCGGTTCACAACGGACAACAGTTTCTGGCTGCCAAGCTGGATTCTCTTCTGGCAATGGACTATCCGTCCGGCGCGATGAATATCCTCGTTCTCTCCGACGGCTCTACTGACGACACGGCGGCCATTGCGCGCCAATTCGCCTCGCGAGGTGTAGTGTTCTACGACCTTCCTCATAGCGGTAAGGCCGGAGCCCTGAACGCCGGTCTGCGTGAGGCAACCGGCGAGATTTTATTCTTCACCGACGTGCGGCAGCAGATGGAGCCGCTTTGCCTGCGCCGGCTGGTAGAATGCTTCGCCGATCCATCAGTCGGCGCCGTAAGCGGGGAATTATGCATCCGGAGCGGTGAGACGCAGAGCGAGGTTAGCGTCGGGCTGTATTGGAAATACGAGAAGTTGATTCGTAAATGGCTCAGTTCGCTTGATTCCACGCTCGGCGCCACTGGATGCGTGTACGCGATGCGGCGGGCGTTGGCGGCTCCTCTGCCGGTCGGTTGCCTGCTCGACGACGTCTTTCTGCCGTTGCAGGCCTTTTTCGCCGGTTATCGGGTTGTGTTTGACGACACGGCCCGGGTCTACGACTATCCGGCATCCCTTAAGAACGAGTTCAAGCGAAAGGTGCGGACGCTGGCTGGCAACTACCAGTTGCTGTTCTATATGCCGCGGTTGCTTGGGCCGTCCAATCGGCTTTGGCTGCATTTCGTGTCACACAAACTATCCAGGCTCCTGTTGCCGTTCCTGCTGCTGCTCGCCCTGGGAGCGGGGTTATTTTTGCCGGCGCCATGGCATCTGATTTGTACTGTGCCCCAGGTGCTGTTCTATTTGCTGGCGTGGCTCGATCTCGGTTTGTCCGATAAGAACCCGCTCAAGAAGCTGACCTCGCCCTGCCGGACGTTTACGGTATTGATGGCAGCCAGCTTCTGCGCCTCGTCCATCCTATTTCGGCCAAATGCTCAATTTTGGGTGACGACGACACATCGGCGAGCCGATAAATAGCATTCTCGTTTCACTGGAGAGATGCCCAGGCCGGCGTGCGCGGATACGGTGATCCTTCCGTCGATTCGACAAATGATAACAACCTGGGAGTGTGTCGGAGAGAAAACTTATTGTACGTAGAATCCACGACTTACAGACTCTTTCTGCGCACTCAATCCTTTTATGTTGTCGATTCTATGTTGGGCTCACCTTTCATTCCGACACACTCCTAGACGCTTAGATATCTTTAATGCATGATGGTAAGGGGTATATCGCCGGGGTAAACTATGGCTGATCGTTCGAGAGGGAGTTCAAGTGATGTGCCGTTATCAGGAGAACTAGCCGGATCGGATATCGCAACACAAAAAGGCCCTCCAAGGTTCATCCGGTGGGCACTCGTGGTTGCGTTTGGAGCCCTGTGTGTAGACATCCTGCTGGCGTGGAACACTTATGGTACTAACGATGTCGATATGTGGAAGGCAAGCTCCACGTTAGCTCAGGGCGAAACGCCGATCGAAGTGTATCGACACAGGGTGCGAGTTCAACAAATTAATGGCGGGATATATCATGAACTATTTAATCATCCACCGTTAATGTTGTTCTTGCTCGGGAAGTTTGCCCATTACAGACAGGCGATATCCACGCGCAGGCCATTCACCTTTCGTATTACTTCCAAACAAGTACCGCCCGCGTTACCGTATTGTCGGACTTCTATTCTCCTTCTTGCTAACCCGGCGTAGCCGGAAGCAGACGGGCCGGGTATGATGCGGGAATGCGTCGAACTACTGACAGAGCGGTTGAAGGATCAGATTGTTGGGTGTTGGGATGCTGGGATCGGGTGCTGAACATCGGAATCGAAAGAAGGAATGCCCCCTAAACCAACGTAGGAGATCCCCCGGCTCTGCCGGGGAGGCAGCAGCAGTTTGACAGTTCCGGGAGTATGTTCCGCTGCCGTACCATCCATTCTTTAGGCGCATCCGCTGTCGTCGGGTGCTTGTTCGACCCGGAATTGCTCGGGGGTGCGTCCTTCCTCGATGGCGATCAGGCCCCTTTGAGGGGCCAGCCATCGTAAAGCCCCCGGCTCTGCCGGGGGATTCTTACTGTCAACAACTTCGAAGTTTACGAGAACCACAACCAATGATCGGAGAAATCTACAGAGTATAGTGTGTTGTTGGTTTCCGGGGAGAACTTGGTCTCCACCATGACCTGCATAATCTGGCGTCTGTTGTGCTACCATTATTCGTTAAATGACCTTCTCCGGTTGTCAGATATTCCTTAATTCTGCCTTCGCGCTGGTGCTAGGTTGCTCGTGGCTCTAACCATTGCGCCAGGCGCGCTTGTCTTTGACGTTGACGGCACACTTTACAGTGCGACAAAGCTCCGTATTCAGATGGTCTTGCGCATGGTCCGCCGTTTGACGTTCACGCCTAGTCGCGGACGGAGGATCGCGAAGTGCCTGTCTGCATATCGGAGGGCAATGGAGCACATGCGTCACACAGATTATTTCGAGGAGCCGCTTGACGAAGTCCAACTCCGATATGCGTCGGAAATGAGCGGAATCGACATAGAGTCAGTCCGTTGCTATGTCAAGGAATGGTTTGTGCAGGCTCCACTTCCCCTTCTGCTGGGCTGTCGCTACCCTGGGCTGGTGCCCTTCCTCGCGCAGGCTCATTCCAAAGGAATAACCTTGGGTGTCCTCTCGGACTATCCCGCGGAAGAAAAGCTTAACCGGCTGGAAGTCAGAAAGTACTTCCAAGCTGTTACCGCCGCTGGTGATGCCGGCATTGGTTGCTACAAACCTCATCCCAAGGGCCTGCTCGCCGTTTTGGAGATGCTTGCGGTTCGCCCCGAGCAGGCTCTCTACATTGGCGACCGGGTCGAAGTGGACGCGGAAGCAGCCCGCCGCGCCGGTGTCCGATGTTTTATCATCGGTCGATCGTCCTCACCCGGCATGCACTGGATGGGAGCCAAGGACTATTTCGAACTGGGTCGCCTGATCGGTCTGGGCTAGGGTAAAACAAAAATGGAATGTTGGATCTGCAAGAATATGACGGCGTCGGTTTGGAAGGAACGAAACCTGGACCGCGAACTTTGTCCGAGTGACTTTCGGATCACGGATGCGAGGTACGGCGTGACGCTGAAGCTCCTGCAATGCAGCGAATGCCGGTTCATCTACGCCGACGGTGACGAGTTACGACAACTGCAGTCGCTCTATGAACAAATGGAGGATCCGGGCTACGCTGAGGGGCTCGACAACCGGCGACTGCAAATGAGATGGCTCGCATCCAAGATCGTCCGCATGTATCCTCAGGCGCATTCTGCTCTCGAAGTAGGTGCCGGAGTCGGCATCCTAGTTGCCGATCTTAAGGCCCGCGGCATCCAGGTGGACGGCGTCGAACCTAGCCACAGCCTGGTCGAGCAGGCCCGTATTCTCTCCGGTGTTGAATTGCAAGAAGGCCTGTACCCTCATTCAAACCTCGTTGGCCAACGATACGATTATGTATTCCTTGTTGATGTCATCGAACACGTTGGCGACCCTCTTTCCCTGATGGAGCATTGCAGGAACGCCATGACAGAGAACGGTCGTTTTATTGTTGTGACTCCGGACATCTCCAGCATTGCGGCCCGCCTGCTAGGCAAGCGTTGGTGGCATCTCAGGCTGGCACATGTCGGATATTTCAATCGCAAGACCATGGAACTCGCGGCTGACAAGGTGGATATGATCGTGGAAAACTCATTCCGCCCCCTTTGGTTCTTTCCCATCTCCTATCTCGCCGAGCGCCTCGCAGTCTATCTTCCTCTAGAGTGGCTGAATCGACTGGCAGACCGAATCGTACCGCTCCGATGGTTGTATGAGCGAATTGTCCCCTTGAATATCGCGGACTCATATGTGTTCGTTCTACGTAAGACCAAGACTTTATGAATCGCAGCATCAACAGTAACGGCAATGGTTGGGTCGGTCTGCTTAAAGCACACTTCGCAATTGCCAGACCTGACCATATCGTCAAGAACGTATTTGTCCTCCCCGGAATCGTACTTCCTTACAGTGCCGGTGTAGTAACGCTGTCTCAGGGGGACGCCATCACTCGCTGCATTTATGGAAGTCTGGCCATTTGCTTCGTTGCCTGCAGCAACTATGTGATCAACGAGGTCCTCGACGCACCGCACGACCTGCACCATCCGGAAAAAAGGTTCCGCCCCGTTCCCGCAGGCCTGGCAAGCGTTCCGCTGGCGTATGCTCAGTGGCTGCTTATGATGGTGATAGGGCTCGGCCTTGGCCTTACGATTTCCGTTCCCTTCACGTTGACTCTGGCAACCCTTTGGATCATGGGTATCGTCTACAATGTAAGGCCTCTTCGAACCAAAGAGGTTATGATCCTCGATGTTTTGTCGGAATCCGTCAACAACCCGCTGCGCATGATCCTCGGCTGGCAGTTGGTGGTGGACACCGTGCTTGTTCCGCCTATCTCGATTCTCCTTGCCTACTTGATGGTCGGTTGTTATTTCATGGGACTGAAAAGGTTTAGCGAACTCCGAGAGTATACAGGCTCGCAGTGGATCGGCTCCTACCGAAAGTCCCTGTCACGGTATACTGAGCGAATCCTGCTGACCACAATTACTTTCTACGGCGCGGCCGCAATGCTGTTTTTTGGAGCCTTCATCGCACGTTACCGGATTGAACTTGCCCTCAGCTTCCCATTTGTCGCACTTGTGATGGCCGTCTATTTCGATCAGGCTTTCGAGCATGGAAGCGTGGTGCAGAACCCTGAGCACCTGCACCGCAACAAGAGCCTCATGGCCTCCGTCGTGATGTGCTCGATTGTGTTGGGTGCGCTGTTATTCATTGACCTGCCCAACTTCTCAGCACTTTTCACTCCGGATTCTCTGCTGCAGGGATGGAAGTGATGGGGTATCCATTCGTGAACAGTTCAGGCGAGCTGAAAGAGAATCCCGTATCCCGCATTCTGTCTCTGCTCTTGTTGGCTTGCGCCAGCCTAATCCTCATCGCGTCGGTGGTGAATGGCATCAATAGCCTCGGAGGTCCTTTTGATTCATGGGTCAGCGCTGATTTCGCCACGATGGCTCGCTCTTTTTGGCTGATCGAGCAATTTCCTCAAAATCTGGTGCCGGTAAACAACAACCCTCCCTGGGGCTCGGACCCTGGACCTTACACCCACTGGCCACCTTTGTTTCCGATCGTCTCTTCCCTGCTCGTCCCAAGATATGGACCAGCCGAAGCGCCGCTGCGTCTTTTCGCCGTCATCCTGTCGTTGGCCTGTGCGCTGCTCACTGCCGCAATCGCATGGCGCAGCTTCGGTCGTATTGCGGGCCCCGTAGCGTTGATCGTGACGCTGACCTCCAACGCCGTTCTAAGAAACGCGACGCTGGTCTTACATTTAAAATTGGCGATTGTTTTCATGCTAGCGTCCATTCTGTTGTTGACATTTTGGCTGCGGCAGCCGGATCCCAAACAGAAGCGAAGGTGCCTCGCTGCGGCGGCATTGTGTGTGAGTCTTGGCGCGGCTTCGTCCTGGGAAACTGCCTTTGTGCTGCCTGCCATTGGCGTGTGCGCCTTCTTTCATCCCGAGTTGAGGACCGCATTCCTGGTCCTTTCTGCCGCCGTGATTCTTACCTTCGCGGCAGTCGTTTTCCTGTATGCCTACGCTTACCCTTCGCTTGTGAACGATCTCGTTCAGGTAATGTCCTATCGGATGGGGTTCACAACTATCTACGCAGGGGACATGCTTCATGTCAATAGCTTCGCGGCGAAAGCTCACCTGTCCAGATTCTGGATTCATCATACGCAACAGTATCTATTGCGTGAGGCTGTGGGCGATCCGGTAGCGTTGGTGGGTTTGTTGTACCTGTGTGTTTTTGCCTTTCTCGGTTTCCGCAAGCGGCTGCCTTTTGAGCAAACGGTAGTAATTGCCACGATTCTCTCTCAGGCAGTGCTGTGGTATATTATCTTTCCTAATCACGCGGCGATTCACCCCTACCAGACCCTGATCTTCATTCCTTACTTCGCCATTGCCGCCGGATCCGCCGCAGACTTCATCGCGGCCAGAATAGGCGACTCCCGGTGGATGATTCCCACCGCCTGCTTGGTAGTCACTGGCCTCGTCGTGGCACGCAGTGGAGCCCTTGCAACGCAGACCCGCGAAGCGATCAAACACGTGAGCCAACCCTCCAATGACAACCTCTATCGGTTCGGGCTGAGGATCAAGGAGGCTACTCCACAGGCCGCAGTGATTTTGACCCCCGAGGACTCCATGGTTCCAGTGTATTACTCCGAACGACACGTGATCCGTTGTGTAACGCCAGAGACCCTGATGAAGAAGATCCAGCGTGCAAGAGAAGTCTTCCCAGGATTCCCGCTGTATGTCGCTTTTCACGGATCGCAGGCTAGCGAATTTCAACATGTTTTGCCATCCGCGCCGCCCGCACCCGTGGACGGCTTCATGGTCCAGAGGGTGCCCTAGGCCGGACGGAGAGGTGCAAGGGGGCGAAGCGAGCCAGTCCATGCCACCAGGCGAATCTACCAGACTGTCTTCTTGTCTGGGGACATAATCATTGTCGAAGCACCTCTTATATTATTGTCCTTATGCGATCGGAGGCGTCCTCGATTACGCCTGGGACCAAGTACATTCCTTAGCAGATCTTGGCATCACAGTCACGTTTCTGACGGCTGGGTCGACTTCGCTTCGGCGTGGGATGGTAACTTTAAATGTAACAGTTCAGGCCTCCCTCAAAATCGATCTCTGACGGTTCGGGCAGGCTATTTCTGCTTAGGAAGGAGCGAGGACGGCGGCTGGCGGCGGCGATGGCAAATAATCGCTTCGGTGAGTTACCCCAACGAATTGCGCCCCTGCATCCGGCAGATTTGGGAGACCGTCAGGAGCCGGGCCGTGGGCCCCGAGGAGGCAGGCGCATACAGGGTCTGACAGTGCCAGGTGAGCGAGTGTACCTATGGATTTCAAACCGTTCAGGATTAGCGTTTACAACGGGTAGGCCTTCGGCATCCCGGTACTTTACACCCACCTATTTTTTCCATAATCCGAAGATACTAGCGCGATTATTTCCAGTCTGGTGGAAGGACATGGAAGATTCCAAACCACGAATCGTCGCCGACTGTGGGGCGCCAGACATGCCTTGGCTATTTCGAGGAACAGCATCGCGGGTTGGATTGCCAGGGCAAGACGCCGGAGTGTGGTGGGATGCAGAATGGCAACAGCGCTTGGCAACTTTGGAGGGTAAATATGAATGGCTATTTACGGACGCCTCGCAGGGATGTGCCATATACCGGCGGCGTTGACGAAAAAGCTGATTGCCGAAAGAGGTGAAAATGTCTATTATGTTCATCGCCGCGAACGCACAGCAGATGGTGGCACAAGGATTTTCCTGGGACCGCGTCATCGACTCCTTTGAACAACAAC
>ENA-ORBV01001564-ORBV01001564.1-microbial-mat-metagenome-genome-assembly--contig:-NODE-1564-length-50552-cov-20.671937_pt1 | contig 50552 bp, 41 predicted proteins | sample MGYA00237777_ERZ505514 | MGnify/ENA primary metagenome ERZ505514 (study PRJEB26160, sample SAMN06269048) | microbial mat metagenome | isolation source: Oligotrophic lake microbial mat | place... | reverse complement strand
GGGCATCCTCCGCCGCAGCCAGCACAGAGTCTGGCTGGCTCGGCAGACTCAATGAATGGCTTACGTCCGGATTAGGGGAGGGATCAACCAGATGTCTGATGCTCCCTCAATGCGCGCGGTGAGGAACCAATCCAGGCCACCCTTTTGAGAGTAGGCAAAAAGGAAAAGGGATGAGCTGCGTATGTGGGGTGTGTATCAATAAACGGTAATTGACAGAGTTTCCCGAAGCGAGGATAGTGCCTGAGACTGTGGCTCGACAGGGCCCAGAGTCCTGCCGAAATGGGCTGCCAAGCGCGCGACACCCGGTTCGGTGTGAGCTGCGCTCGCCCAGTCGACCGAACAACCTATAGCCACGTTTGAGGGAGGTGAACCATGAGCCAAGCAAGTTTGTATGAACGTCTGGGCGGCGAAACAGGCATCAGAAAATTCGTTACCGACGTCCTGAAGCTGCACCACGCCAACCCGATCATCTCGCCGCGCTACGACAACGCCAAGAAAAGCGACGCCGAACTGATTGAACTGGTGGTCGACTTAACCTGCGCCGGAACCGGTGGGCCGCAGACCTACAAGGGCATGAGCATGCTCGCCGCTCACAAGGGGATGAACTGTTCCGAGCAGGAATTCATTGCCGTGCTCGACGACATCGTCTCAGCCATGAAAATGAATGGCGTCGATCCGCAGGCACAAAGCGACCTGTTCTGGATTCTCTATGGCATGAAGCCGGACATCGTCCGCGGCTGATACTGCTGAAATGGAATTTCGTTCGGAGCTCACCGTTGCACTGGCGAAAATCATTCAAGCAGGACAGCTCACCCATGCTGAGATTGCAAAGCACGCCGGCACGTCGAGAACATGAGTGACCGCGATTGCTAATGGAAATACTCACGGCGTTTCAACCGATGTGCTCATCAGAGTTCTCGCCGCAACAGGCCACCGCGCTGAAGTAAGGGTGGAAAAGGCCGCGGTATAGGACGGGTAGCCTGGTCGTCCTCCTGCTCGCGGAACAAAGGAAGCATCATTTACATCATTCGACACGCGCAATCGAGGGCCGACCAAGCGATCCTATTGAGAACGAGTAATAAACTGATGCGGCCTCGCTGGATGGTCTGTTTGAGCATCCTCACCTGAGCGTGCGGACCACCCGCCGTGAAACCACGTGGCAGAATCTCGCCCGCCCACACTGGACGCGCTTCCCTGGTATCCGGTCAAACAACGATCCCATTTCACTTGCTTTTGTTTCTGAGTCCTTCTCAATATTCCCATTTGCGATCTTGCGCTTTGGCTATGACAGGCGTAAAGGATTGACATGACTTATGAAATTCAACAACGAATTGAAACCCTGGCTCGCAATACTGTCGGTATCCTAGATGGGAACCCCCATTCATGAACAGATGATAGCCAAGGCAATGGCACTCGCAAACCTAGCCCGACCAATGGACTGAGGGATAATCATGAAGCCAAAAATTTCAGAGCTAGAGGAGCAAACATTTTACGAAGACGACTACGCCGAAGTCCCTCCGCCGGATATTGTCGCCTACAACGAACTTCGCTCCTGCGCAGACCTATTCCGGATGCACGAGCAAGGCATATTGGAGATTTCGCCAGAATTCCAGCGAGACATCGTCTGGAAAGGTCCAGACCAGACCCGATTTATTGATTCGTTGATTAAACAACTCCCAATCCCAAGTATGTGTTTCGCCTTGGACCATAAGCAGCAGAAGTGGATAGTTATTGATGGCCTTCAACGCATCTCGACGATCGTCAAGTTCCTCCAAGGTGGTGATTGGAAACTCTCGCAGCTCAACGACATTGATCCGGAAATTGCAGGCAAGTCGGTGGCGGCAATAAAAACATCAACTGCTGCACTTCATCAATACTACACCCGAGTAGAGAACCTCTCAGTTCCTGTGACAGTCCTTCGATGTGATTTTAAGAAAAAGCCCCACATGGAGTACCTATTCACAATATTCCACCGCCTAAATACGGGTGGAATGAAGCTAAATAATCAGGAGATTCGCAACTGCATTTACGGCGGGACTTTCAACAATCTTCTCAAAGAACTTGACGAGCATGCTCCTTGGAGGCGACTAAACAAGATGCGCGCTGGGCAAACATACCGGTTCACTAAACAGGAAATCATACTTCGTTTCTTCGCGTTCATGGATTGGCGAAAAAACTACGAAGGACACTTGGCAAAGTTCCTTAACGATTACATGCATGCAAACCAGTATGCCTCCGATCCATCGATCGAAGAGAAGCGAAATTTGTTCATCAACACAATCAAGCTTGTTGCAGACGGAGTATTCGAAGAGAAGGCACCTCCAAAACTATCATTAACGGTTCTTGAAGCACTGTTGGTTGGTGTTGGCTCTAATCTACCGAAAATCATAAATGTTCCTGTTTCGAAGTTGAGGCTTCACCACAATGACCTTCTCGCGCATCCAGAGTTTTCTGAGGGAGCTTTAAGAGAGGGGCTTTCCAAAAAACAACGCGTAATTGAGCGCCTGAATACAGCAATTAAAATATTCGCTCTGTAGGGCCATGATTGCGCGCAGCTACATTCTCACTAATCTCAAAGCGCTTGACCGGAAGTATAATGGGGCGACCTCAACGAGGGATTCTCTCTTCTACTCGAAGCTCGCCATTCTTGAGTTATGTGGCTGGATAGAGGAATCCATGGATGACATTGTTCTCCGCTGTGCATGTCGTCACCTGACTGACATCGACAACATCACCTTTGTTAAAAGGCAAATCATAAAAAGGAATTATGGTTTCGACTACAAGGATAATTTCCGGAAAATGCTTATCCAGCTGTTGGGCATTATTAATGTCGAGAAAATTGAGAAGAGTGTAGATCAAGGCAAGCTAATGAAGCTTGCGGCAACACTGGACGGGTTGAAGGAGATTCGCAACACAGAAGCACATACGCATATCAAGGGTGTAACGCGATCCATAAATGCGCCTTCCGTAACGCTCGCTCAGTTTCCCGCACTGTACGACGGTCTTCTTGAGTTTCGCACTGCCTTGAGGCAAACGAAGTTTTGAAATGAGTATACCTCTCACAGAGGACAACTAAACGGTCCAGCCGCCAGACTGGCCCTCACTGCGCAAGTCCAATCTTTCCTCTTGAGGCAGGCCAGGTGAGCCTCCCGCTGCGCGTATCCAACGAGGGCTCTCTGATTCTTCACTTTCTCCAGACGGAGCAGGCAAAACGTCCTTCACTGCGCGTATTGAGCGACCGTTATCCATCTAATTGATCCCTCCAAGCTCGCTCGTTCTCTCTTCAGTGATGGGGGCTGATTGATCTTCCACTGCGCGCAACTTTCTCACCCGGCCCACCCACTGGCACGCCGAGACGTGCCATTAGCCCGTGCGAGGGTCTTTGGAGGCCGCGCGTTGCGCGAGCACAGAAAGATCATCGGCCTCCATCCCCTCCGCTGTTCTGCGAGCAAGAAGGATGGTTGCCTGCTCCCTCACACAGCCTTGGCGGTCTTGAGATGCAACTCTGCCTGCACTCGTTCGAGCACAAAGAGTTTCAGGAGCGTCTGGTAGGGGACATCGCGCTTGTTGGCCAGCGTCTTGAGTTGATCCAGAAGAGATTTTGGCAGCCGGAGTGAAATCGTTTCCGTCGACGGCTTGAGCTTTGGGAAGATCATCCTGCGGCTTTTGGAGTAATCGATATACTCCGTTGAGTCGTGCGAGGCCCAAAAAGCGGCTTCCTGCGCTTCACTCTTGAACGTCGGTCTTGGCTTTAACTTGCTCATCGTACGCCCTCCGTTCTTTCACACTCAGCTTCCCTTCACGACTCCCATTCCCAGTGACATTGTGCCCGCCGAGCACACCACTATTCTAGCTTTTCCCTTGAGGGCGGGCTAGATGAGTCTTCCACTGCGCGCGTCCAACGAGGGCCTTCTGTTTCTTCACTTTCTCCAGAGGAAGCAGGTAAACCGTCCTTCACTGCGCGCATCGAGGGCACCCACGTTGGTCTACGTGCGGCCGTCGAACGAGGCCCTTCCCAGGGCGCGCGTTCCGGAAGCACAGGACCAACATGGGTGTCCTTCCCATCCTTTTTATCGTGGGGGCTCTGCGAGCAAGAAGGATCGGTGCCTGCTCCCTCACTTACCCATCGTCAGCACCACTCGAAATCGCGCCTTGCCGCTCAACATGCGATCGTAGGCGGCCGCGGCTTGTTCGAGCGGGAAGGTCTCGACCATGGGACGAATACCGGTCAGCGCACAGAAGTTGAGTGTGTCTTCCGAATCCCGGGCGGTTCCCGATGGCCAGCCCTGAATCGACCGGCGGGCGCCGATGAGTTGAATGGGCGTGACGGTAATGGGGTCGGCTGATGCTCCGACTACCAGCAGCTTGCCACCGACACCAAGCCCATCGATCAGCTCCGACATCGATTTACTGTTCGGCGCGGTGGCCAGAATGACCGAGGCGCCGCCCATCTTGGTCAATTCGTTTGCCGCGTTGGCCTTCTCGGTGTCCAGGTAACAAGCTGCGCCTAACTTCATCGCTAATGCTTCCTTGTCTTGCCCTCGGCCTATAGCCACGGTACGAAAGCCCATCTTTGTGGCAAACTGAACGCCGAAATGTCCCAGCCCACCTAATCCCTGCACCGCCACCAGATCGCCTGATTTTGCCCCGCTATGACGCAAGCTGTTGAAGGTCGTGACGCCGGCGCAGAGGATGGGCGCCGCCTCCACCGGCGAGAGAACGTCTGGAATTGCAGCGACAGCTTCACTCCGGGCAATCATGAACTGTGCATACCCACCGTCTTCTTGGAATCCCGTGACTTGAAAGCTCTGACAGCCCATGAAATCCCCACGGCGGCAGGAGACGCATTGCCCACAATGTCCACCGTGCCACCCCACGCCAACCCGTTGGCCTTTCTTCCACATCGTCACGCCTGTTCCAACGGCATCGATCACACCGGCGACCTCGTGCCCCGTCACCCGTGGGTATTGCAGGCCAGGCCAGTGCCCTTCCTTCACAAAGACGTCACTATGACAGACGCCGCAGGCCTCTATCTTGATGCGGACAGTCTGAGGCCCCGGTTCCGGTACCGAACGCTTCACTGTCTCGAACGCGCCGCCGAGACCACTGACTTGCACTGCAGTCATCTGTGACATGCCGACCTCCTTGGGTTGGATTGCCTATAATAAGGGACGCCTAGTCCACTGAGAGCGTTGAGGGCAAGTTGGCTGGGAACATCTCAATGCTGCCAGACCTCCCACTGTGCGCAATATTCTCACCCGCCCACCCACCGGAAGATATTTTCACCCGCCCTACCCTCCGATTGCTTCACAATCGATTTCCCGAGACGTGCCATAACCCGAGGAGCGCTTATGAGAGTCATTGCTTGACTTGACACCCGGTCAGCGACAGATTTCCCGAGCGCTATCCGTGGTCAGATGCACGGTCAAGAAACGACCCTGGAAACTCCTCGCCGTGTGTTTCCCAAGATGTCGCGTCCATGTGGCCCCAATCCTATGTTCTGGCCTCGATGCTGTTATCATGATAGAGTCATTCCCATGATAATTGAAAAACAATGGAGGAATGCCATGCCGATTATTAAGCCGATCTCGGATCTGAGGAACAAAACGAATCACATTTCCGATCTGGTACACAAGAGCCATGAGCCCGTGTTCATCACCAAGAACGGGGAGGGTGACATGGTGCTCATGTCGCTGGCCAAATACGGAGAGATGGAACGGACGTTGGAGCTCTATGAAAAACTGGCCGTCGCAGAATCGCAAGCGACAGCCGGCAACCGGGGGCGCCCGCTCGACCGTGTCATGGCCGATCTGAGGAAGCGCATCCGTGCCTTCAAGTAGGTACACCGTCCGCCTGCTCTCGATCGCCGAGCAGGATCTGGTGGATCTCGTGTCGTATGTGGCCGCGGAGAATTCACGGGCCGCGGTTGACGTGCTCGATCACATCGAAGCCCGTTTGGAAGCGCTGCAATCCCACCCCTTCGTCGGTCGTGTTCCCCACAATCCCAAGCTCACGGCGCTTGGTTATCGAGTTCTCGTCATCGACAACTATCTGGTCTTCTACAAAGTGAAGGGCAACGCCGTCCTGGTCTATCGCATCCTTCACGGAGCGAGAGATCTCCTGCGCGTGCTGTCCGAGTAGGGTGCCGGGGCGGGGCAGAGGAGGTTCAAGACGAACCGGCTCAGGCGGGTGTGAGGGACTAGCTACCCCGCATTATTCATGAACACTTCTGCTGCAATCGCAGATTCGCGGCTGCAACGGGCCTTCGGCAGGCAGGCTCGCAGCCCCCCCCTCAACGTACTGTTCAAATACGCTTCGGGGCCTCGCGGCTCTGCATGCTTGTCCCGCACTCCCCACCGCGCGTGTCCAACGAGGGTCTTCTCAGACCGCGCGTTGCACGAGCACAGGAGACCTTCCCCTTGTTTGGTTAATCCTATCTATCTCTTCAAGGGGAGCAGCCGGACCGTCCTTCACTGCGCGCATTGAGGGAGCACATTCTGATCGTGCGGCCTCAGCGAGCAAGAAGGATGGTCTGGCCGCTCCCCTCTGTCGCTGAAACGACCACGGCGAGGCGTGGGACACCCACGCCTCGCCGTACACTTGACGCCAGCCAGGCGGCTGACGCTGTTGCCCTAGCTTCGGATTGAAAGAGATATCGACGTCTGACTCACTGACTGATGCGCAAAGACTACACTGGCGCTTGTGGCGCCCGGTGTCTGCACCTGGTTTGCGGGCTGATCGTGATTGCGCTCACCCCTCAATTCCTTCCCCAGGTCCTCGCGAAGCTTCTCAAAGAAATCCGGCAAATACTTCCGTACCTTGTGCGACTCCACCTTCGCTTCCTTCAGCGCATCCAACACTTGCTGAACCAACGACCTAGGGCTCTGCGTCTCCTGTGGAGGGGTACTGATGTGCGACGCCGTGGTACCGGTGGACGGTCGCGGGATCGCCGCAACCGCCGAGGGCGCCTCACCCGGGGTAGCGGTGTGAGACGTCGAGGCGGGTATCTGCAGTTGCTGGCCCGTCGGCAGCGCAGGTTGACCAGTCACTTCGGAAGCGAGCTGCGCGGCGAGGACCGTGATGGATCGCTCCACATCCACACGAACGTCCAGACCTGACAGAGATGAGAGTGCTCCAAACCGCTCGGCCAGATTCGCCGTCTTGGCCAGCACTTCGTCATCCTGTCCAATCAAGAATTTCTTGAAGATGTCGACGACGGTTCGGAACAGTTTCTCCAAATCCTCGACCTCTTGTTCGTTCAGATCGCCTTCCACCGTCACGCCAAACTCTTGTGTTAGCGAATACTCGGCATACTTCGCGTCGACATCTACCGTCGTGTCATCGCCTTCAGCCCTGGCCTTGTAATTCACCGCACGGAAATCGGATTCAATATTCGCCGAGAGGATAATGGTGTCCCCTTCCGTTGTCGTCACACTCAAGCGTCCAGAGAAGTCGTTGGAGACGGCGACCCCGCTGACCTTGGTATCCAATCGTTGGGCTCCCGTGCCGTTTGCAGACGGCAGACGAAAGAACTCTGTGGGATGGAATTGAGTCAGTGCTTGGACGGACATGAGGTGTCTCCTCGATCGATAGGCTCCCGCAACGTATCGCTTTCCTATCGGTGGACATTCAGCTGAACTGTAGCGTACTTGTGATATAGTGACACCAGTTTCTCATGAAGGGGACCATCCCCTTTCACACCGAGGAGGTAAGAGAATGAAACGTATCGCTGTTTGGACCATCGTACCGATGCTCATGCTGCTTGCGTCAGGCTGCACCCTCAAGGGAACGGTCAAGCAAATCACCGACACGACGTCGAACGTGACCGGCACAACTTCGGGCCACGCCTGGTGGAATGAAGACGGACTCTTGCTCCCGGAGCATAAGGCCATTGCCTTTGCGACATATAACGAAGCGAACTTGGAGCAGGACCTCGCACGTGGACAGGGGGAATATGTCACATCCCTCGCGACCCTCTTGGGAGTCCCGAGCGACCAACAGTTGACCTTTCACGCAAAGGCGCAGGGATCGTTCGATATCCTGATTGCACAGAATCACGAGGCCCAGATTCACCGGTTGAGGGCGCTGGCTCATTGACGATTGGCCGATGATCGACACCCCAATGCTCCCCTTTCGCCGAATTTTTCATCCCACTGATTTCTCCGCCGCAGACTCGGCGGCGTTCGCCCATGCGATGAAGCTCACCTGCCTCGTGCAGGGAGAGCTGACGATGATGCACGTCGACCCCACGGTTGGGCGCCAAGGCTTCGAGGATTTCCCCCGCATCCGGCCACTCCTCGCTCGCTGGGGAGTCTTGCCGGAAGGCAGCTCGAAAGAAGATGTCGCGAAGTTGGGCGTCCACATCAAACGTGTCCGCGCCGTCTCAGGCGATACCACAGGCACCATCCTCCAGCACCTCACAGCGCGCCCCACAGAGTTGCTCGTGCTGTCTACCCACCAGCGTGAAGGCCTCGCTCGTCTCACCCACCCCGCAGTCGCCGAGCCCGTGGCTCGCGGCACCCATGCGCCGACGCTCTTTGTTCCAGCCGGGGTCGAGGGGTTTGTCTCAGCAGAGACGGGCCGCACGAACCTGACTCGAGTCTTGATTCCGCTCTCCCATACGCCGCACCCGCAACCGGCCATCGATCTTGCCGCAGACCTAGCACAGACGCTGGGCAGTGAGAAAGTCTTGTTCGAGCTGGTGCATTTTGGAGAGGAAGCCGATCTCCAGAAATTCACCAAGCCCGAGCGCCCAGGCTGGTCGTGGAACACGCTTGGCGCCAAGGGCGATCCGGTCGAGTGGATCTTAGCGGCAGGAACGGATTTCGATGTGGACCTGATCGTAATGATGACGGAAGGGCATACCAGCCTGTTTGATCTGCTTCGCGGAAGTACCACTGAGCGGGTGGTCCGTGGCGCGCGCTGCCCCTTGCTGACTATTCCTGCCAGACCAGATTTGCCCGTCCTCGCTGGATAGCCTGCTCATTAAACCTGTCCGCTGCCTCCCGTCCTAGCCAGGACTATTCATGATTGCTTCGCCCGATCCACTCGCCCGGCTTGGCTTTTCTCGTTCGGCCTCCTCGACGGACTGCCGGTACGTCTCCGTCGGCCTTACGTGCGAGAAGCCCCGGCGGCTTCGGTCTCGAACGCCTCATGACGATATGCATGAAGAGTCCGAGCTTGCACAGCTCGCACCACTACTCCGTCACGAAACACCACAAAATTCGATGGCACGGCAGGCACGCGCGGACCAGGCACAATCACTCCTGCGAGGTTCAACGGATCGCTGGCAGAGAGTGTGATGTCGTGAGAGGCAGCACCGGGCTCATGTCGTTTTCTCGCCGCCCGTAACGATTCAATGGCTTCCGGCAACGCGAATTGCTCCCCCGTAACGCCACTCACAAACCTTCCTCCACGGATCTCGCCTTGCAATTCCATCCGACGGTACTGCACCAGCAGATCGCGCCAGGACTGAACCAGCGACTCCCGTACCAGCAAATCACGGAAGACGACGCCGTAGCGACGCAACAACTGGCGCGCGACGGACTCGACCGAGCGTGAGGCGTGAGGGGCGGGACGCAATGTTGAATGTTCAATGGTGAATGGTGAATGAGCATCGATTGACAAAGGACGATTGGCGGTTGACTGATCCCTCCGGAGCAAGGACCATCGCCCGGCTGTGTGTCGAGGCCGCCGAGATCGCGCCCGTCCTTCCGCACGGCGACGACGCGGGTCCATGAGAGCACGGAGATTATCGAAGCCGTCGGCCGTGACCAGGCCGGCAGCCACGAGTTCCCACAGTCCTTCTTCCACTTCCGCCGGTAGATGGTTGGTCATCCGAACCAGGTCGGGAAAGAAACTCGCGCCTCGTTCGTGCAAGGTGCAGCGAAGGTCTTGCGCCACGTGACTCAGCTGGGCAATGGGACCAGAGCCATGCGATACTGCATCATCTTGAAACACAGCCCTCAACCATTCGCTCTCCTCCCGTGGAAAGAGACTAATCGGCGCCACGCTCGTCGGGATAATCCGACGTTGTGCAAGATCTCCGACCTGCGCAAGTCGTGGATGAGGAGACAGTCTGCCCCAGCTGACGGCCCCGCTCAGACAGAGTCGATCCAGCCACTCAGGCTCATACTTCGCCAACCTCGTCCGGAGCAAATGCGGCTCCCAGGCCGAGGATGCCGCTTCGAAGCCGGCCAGCTGCGCGACGATGGCCAAGAGACCGGCCTCGCCATGGAGACGCGACCCAGGAGCCACATGTTGCCATTGAAAGAGAAATCGCATGAACTCGGCTGCGGTCACCGGCTCGACTTCTTTTCGCAGCCTGCCGATGGTCAGACGATGAATGCGCGCCAGCAACCGGCGGTGGCACCATTCCGGCGTGGAAGCCGCCGCCGCGCCGGAATTTTCAATTTTGAATTTTAAATTTTGAATGAGGTCCGCGGGCCGGAACCGGCCCCGGAGGACTTGCCCGGATACTTCGAGGCGAATCAATGATTGATCAATCGCCTGATCAGGGCAATGCAATCGTGTGGCGAGCTCAATCGCCGTCGTTGGACCGATGCTTTCCATCCACCCAAGCACCGTGGCATCGGTGGCGGCTTCATCGCCCGACGCAAACATCAATTCCACCTGAGCCCGATGCTCCATCGCGACCCACCCTCGTACTTCCTGCGCCTCACTCTGCACGTTGAGTTCAACTGCTCGCCCCTCTTCGATCAAGTGCGCCAGGTGAACCGCCCAGTCCTGTACCTCCTCTACCGGCAGCCAAAACAACGTGAGCAAGGCGTCGTGCAATTCGTCCGGATCGCGCACGACGGGCCAGGACTCCTGTTGCACATCCTCAATCGCCGCAGGGTCCAAGGCCCCGATTTCGCCGGCCAGCTGAGCCGGAAGCGTGCGCCGCATCTCCACCGCCCGCGCCCGCCGTTCTTCCAACGGCGCATCGTCGAGAAAGGCATAGGGGTTGGCATTCAAGATTTCGTGCGAGAACGGAGAGGGCATCGGCGTATCGACCGCCACACAGCTGATGGCCCCGGCTTCAATCTGCTTGAGGAGCGTGGTCAAGCCGTTGAGATCCATCGCCTCGGTGAAACAGTCCCGCAACGTTTCGTTCACGAGCGGATGGTCCGGAATCAGGCGAGTCCGTTCTCCGACCATATTGTCCTGACAGGCCATCGCGTCAGGGAAGACGGCGCCAAGCAGATCCTCCGCTTTCATCCGTTGAATCTGCGGCGGCACCTTTTTGCCATGGGAGAAACGAAGCAAGACCAGGGCGCGGCTGACATTCCAGCGCCAGCGCGTCATAAACATCGGCGCTTGCAGCACGGCGGGAAGCAAGACCTCACGAAGCGTCCGGCTATGCAGGAACCCAAACACCGAATCGAGCGGGAAGCTATGTTTCTCGCCAAGCGAAATTACGATCCCGTTGTCGGTCGCCGCAGCTTGCAATTCAAAATCGAAGGTCACACAGAACCGTTTCCGCAAGGCGAGGCCCCAGGCTCGGTTGATCCGGCCTCCGAAGGGCAGGTGCAAGACCAGCTGCATTCCGCCGCTTTCATCGAAGAATCGCTCTGCCACGATGGTCTGCTGCGTCGGAACGGTCCCCAGCACAGCCTTGCCTGCCAGCACATACTCAATGGCTTGTTGTGCCCCGCGCTGATCGAGCGCGCATTCTTGGCGAAGCCAGTGAATGGGTGACGCGTAAGGGGTGAGGGGTAAGGAGGTTGACTCAAGAGCGTGATCGATATCAGATCGAAGACGAGCCACCTCCGCCGAAAGCTCTGCCGTCCGCGATGGCGCTTCACCGCGCCAGAAGGGAATATTGGGCGGCGCTCCATGGGCGTCCTCCACCCGCACCTTGCCCCTCTCTACACCCTTGATCCGCCAGGAGGTATTGCCCAGCAACATGATGTCGCCGGCCAGACTCTCCACCGCAAAGTCTTCATCCACCGATCCCACGACCGTCCCTTCAGGCTCCGCGACCACGACATAGTTCGCCGTGTCCGGGATGGCCCCGCCGGAGGTGATCGCCGCGAGTCGCGCTCCTCGCCGGCCTTTGATACGACGATTGATCCGATCGTGATGCAAATGAGCCAGCCCCCGACCGCGATCGGTCGCAATCCCATCCGACAACATCCGCAACACCTGATCGAACTCCGAACGAGCCAAGGCCCGATAGGGATCGGCCCGTCGGCAGAGATCGAACAAGTCATCCTCCTGCCAGGTCTGCGTCGCCGCTGCTGCGACCATCTGTTGCGCCAAAATATCGAGCGGAGCCGGCGGCACGGCAATACGGTCCAACAGGCCTGCCTGAATGGCTCGTATCAGCGCCGCACATTCGAGCAAGTCATCCCTTGTCATGGCAAAGAGACGGCCCTTGGGAATGGCCTTGATCCAATGGCCGGCCCGACCGACCCGCTGCAAACATGTGGCAATCGCGCGAGGCGAACCGATCTGACAGACAAGATCCACTGCGCCGATATCGATGCCGAGTTCCAGCGAGGCCGTGGCAACGACGACACGCGTCTTCCCACTCTTGAGCCGTTCTTCCGCCGACAAGCGAATCTGGCGCGAGAGGCTGCCATGGTGGGCTGCCACGGCGTCGGCGCCTAAGTCCCGCACCCGTTCTTCCAGAGAGTGCGCCACTCGTTCGGCAAGCCGCCTCGTATTGACGAAAACCAAGGTCGAGCGGTGTTGCCGGACCAGTTCGGCGATACGATCATAGATATCGGCCCAAATGGCGTTCGTGGCCACGGCGCTCAGTTCATCCTTTGGCACTTCCACGGCCAGATCCATCTCACGCTTGTGGCCTATGTCGATAATCCTCGGCATCGGGCGCCCGCCCACCAGGAACTGTGCAACGGTTTCGATCGGACGTTGAGTCGCGGAGAGTCCGATCCGTTGAGGTTTCGTGAACGTCAGCGCTTCCAATCGCTCCAGCGACAGGGCCAGATGCGCGCCTCGCTTATTCGGCACAACGGCGTGGATTTCATCGACAATGACGGTCCGAACCGTCTGTAGTAGCCGGCGGCTCTTCTCTGCCGTCAGCAAAATATAGAGCGACTCCGGCGTCGTGACGAGAATATGGGGTGGCCGCTTGAGCATCTGCCGGCGCTCGGCCATCGGCGTGTCGCCGGTGCGGACCAGTACGCGGAGATCCGGCATCAAGAGCCCGGCAGACAGAGCGGCGGAACCGATTTCAGCCAACGGTTGCTGAAGGTTTTTCTGTATGTCGTTGCTGAGGGCTTTCAACGGCGAGACATAGAGCACCTGCGTATGGTCGTCGAGTTCACACGCGAGATCCTGTTTAAAGAGGCCGTCGATGCAGGAGAGAAAGGCAGCGAAGGTCTTACCAGACCCGGTCGGTGCGGCAATCAGCACATCAGCCCCCGACTGAATGGCCGGCCAGGCCTGGACCTGCACATCGGTGGGCGTACCGACATTCGAGCGAAACCACTCGGCGATGAGAGGATGAAAAATAGAGAGGGGCATGGCATGCGATTCTAACATGCCATCTGAAACGACTCTATTGCCCCGCACGATTCATGACGGTTCATCGCCCTTCGACAAAGCTCAGGGTCCCGAGCACAGTCGAGGGACGAAATCGCTAGGAGCGCGTTCCTCGGGAAGCGCAGCAGAGAGTGAAGCGTATCTCGTGAAGCGTGAAGCGCTGGAAGCAGGTGCGAAACATGAAGCGCTCGGTTCCGGAACGAAATACGCTTCACGAACGACGTTTCACGCATCGAAGACGCTTCACGCCCAAGAGCAGCAGATCGGCGATTGCAGCAAAAGTGCTATGAATCATGCGGGCTAGATTTCATATGGGGCATTCTCCTGCCAATTCCCCCGTTGAGACGATAGTTGTTCCATCTTGCCAACTGTGAAAAGATGCGCCAACTGTACGAATGGAGGTATTGAGTGACGGGACCACTCGTGATTCTTGGATCCGGCTACACAGGACTGGTGTTGCACAGAATGGGAACCGTGCAAGGGCGGACTGTCCATGCCTCCAGCAGGAATCCCCTGACCAACCTCGGAGGCATTCCTTCGGAACAGCGCCTGAGGTTCGATTTAGAACAGCCCTCGACCTGGCTGAACATTCCAATTGGCGCTGATCTCATCTGGTGCTTCCCCGCCACGCCGCTCGAACAGGTACAGGCTTTTACGCGCAGGCTGAATGCGCCACCTCGCCGCATCGTGGTCTTAGGAAGCACCTCTGCCTACGAGGTATCCGATCATTCCACCGACTATCCTCCAGCCTGGATTGACGAATCAGCCCAGATCGACCTGACCAAGCCACGCGTGCAGGGGGAAGAGTTCTTGCGCACCAACTGTGGCGCGATCGTGCTCCGTGTAGCAGGCATTTACGGTCCAGGTCGCAATCCGATCGACTGGATCAGAAACGGCCGCGTAGGCCCCTCGCGCAAATATGTGAACCTGATTCACGTCGAGGACTTAGCAGCCATCTGCCTCGTAGCGCTGGAACGCGGGAAGCCCGGCGAGGCCTACAACGTCAGCGATGGCACACCTCACACTTGGAACGAGATCTGCGTCACTGCGCAACAGCGATGGAGTACGACAGCGGCAGTAGTACAAGAAGACCAGCCAACGGGAAAACGAATCAGCAACGCCAAGCTTCGCGCAGAACTAGACTACGTCCTAAAATACCCAGACTTATACGACGCTCTCGATCTGATTGATTCAACGGACGGGGTGGAAGCGCAGGATGGTCAAAATGGCTTGCAGCAAGGCCCGAGGCGAGAGGGAACCGGAGACGTACCCTAGCGGTACGTTGAGGATTCCGTCGAGCCGAGAACGACGCTGGAAGCCATTTTCACCATCCTGCTATCTGAGAAGGGCCATTACTGCTAAGCACACCAGCAGATTGTTGATCGCATGGGCGAGAATGCCGGGGAGAAGGCTTCCGGTCTTTTCGTAGATCCAAGCCCAGAGCACTCCGCTCCAACAAACACTCACGAGTCCCACCAATCCATAACCATGGGCGATGCCGAAGATGCCGGCGCTGATCAGTGCCGCCGGTAGAAAGCTAAACTTGCGGCGGAGAATCGCAAAGAGTAATCCACGAAATGCCAGTTCTTCGAACAGCGGCGCAAACACCACGTATTCGGCCAAGCTAACAGCCGTCAGAGCGGGTGTGGCCCAGACGAGATCCGCATCGAACCATTCGGCCCAGTGGCTTGTCAGATGGAACGATTCCGCTACCTGATCCATGACCCACCCGCCCCACAAACCGGCTGCCACTACCGCCAATACTGCCGCCAGGAGACGACCAGAACGAGCCCATCCGATTGCCAACCCAAAACCTTTATCGAACGTCATCCCGGACGGACGAAAGAGATGCCGGTAGGCCAAGAGGAGCAGCGGTATATTCGTCAATGGAATGGCCAGCGCCCGGAGCGAGGCATTGTCGTCCGGCACATAGAGGAGAAACATCGCCGTGAGCATGGCGCCGATCGCGCCCCCGCGCAGCAACACCGCTGCGCCGATGCCGCCGGGCCAAGGCGGCGGGACACCCGGTTCATGGAGCCGAAGGAAGCTGGACGGTTCGTTCCGTCTGAACCAGAGCAGCGCACAGACCACTGTGCCGACGGCCAGCGCGCTGAGTTCGACGAGCGTCAAGCGATACGACCTGGCAAACTGGCGGTCGACACGCACAGCTGCCTCTTCCTGAATTCTGGCCACCAACGCGACATCGTTGGCACGGCGCGCCAGGCGTTCAGCCAGTCGATCGTAAAACCAACCGGCAGGCAACAGCTCTGCCGCCTCTGCTTGCCACAAAACATATTGGTCCGCATCATGAACCGGACCTTCGCCATAGGCCGCCGTCACCAGACCGGCAAATTGAGGAAGCGGGTCTTGAGCCTTGGCCCAGTCATGCGCGGAGAGGAGCGCCTGCGAAATATGACCAGCCTCGGCTTGAAGAATCGTCAACTGAAGCGGGACCATGGGGTCTTCAGAGCTCGCCGCGAGTTCCTGATACCATTCAATTTCGTTTGCCCGTTCGGCCTTGTCATTGCCGGAAGTCAAGGCCGAGAGCTGCTGTTGCCACTGAGGCGCCCGTCTGAGTCCTTCCTCCACTTCCCTAGTCCGACTGACCATCAGACTGAGGGCTTGCTCTGGGGACTCGATCCGATCCAGCTTCGATGCCGATGTCGATAGCCCTACCACCGACCCTAGGGCCACCATAAGAAAGAGCGCCGACAACAGCGTGACTGTGGAGGAAAATCGTTCGGAATAGATCCCGATCGGCTGCGGCACGTCTGTGGCTCGCCACCACGATCTCGGCTGCTCCGGCGCACTGGAAGCAACTGTCGCTGTTTCCGTCATGGCTCGAACTATACCATGCGGTCTTTCAGGCTCGTAACCTCTCAGCGTGGCTCACAGAAGGCCGATGCGTGATATGCGAGGACCGGCCAGTCTCTCTTGTCTGTCTGGTCTATCTGGTCTGTCTGGTCTATCTGGTCTGTCTAGTCTGTCTCGTGTGGGGGGGAACCAGATGAACCCTCCCCCGGCCCGCCAGTCCAGCTAGTCCAGCACTCCCATTCAGATACCCGTGGCTGAACGTGATTGAAGTCCACTATACTCTGGTCTGTCTGGTCTATCTGGTTATTTGGTTCATCTGGCTTATCCGGTTAGTCTGGTTCAACCAAATAAACAAAACAAACCAATTAAACGAGACAGACCAGACAGACCGAACAGACCAAGCGAACTAGATTCGGAGTGATATGTCAGTTCAGAACTTCATCCCCCCGCGCCGATTGCTCCTTGGCCCAGGACCGAGCATGGTGCATCCACGAGTCCTGCGCGCCCTCTCGACTCCTCTGCTCGGCCATTTGGATCCAGCCTTCCTCGCGATCATGGACGATATTCAAGCTCTGTTGCGCATCGTCTTTCAGACCGAGAACCGCTTCACCATCGCGATCTCCGGCACCGGATCGGCCGGCATGGAAGCTGCGATCGTGAATGTCGTTGAGCCAGGCGATGCCGTCATCGTCGGCGTGAACGGGGTGTTCGGCACACGCCTCGCCTCTATTGTTGAACGCTGCGGGGGCAAAGCGATTCGAGTCGAAGCCCCCTGGGGGCAGATCGTAGAACCAGAGGCCGTTGAACAAGCCTTGCGCCGATCCGGGCCGGTCAAAGCCGTGGCCATTGTCCATGCCGAAACCTCGACCGGCGCCTGGCAACCGCTTGAGCCGATCGGACGACTGTGCCGCGACCACGACACGCTCTTCATCGTCGATGCCGTCACGTCTCTGGGAGGGACGCCGGTCGAGGTCGATCGTTGGGGCATCGATGTCTGCTATAGCGCCACGCAGAAATGTGTGAGCTGTCCGCCAGGATTATCTCCCTTCACCCTCAGCGACCGTGCTATGGCCGCCATCAAAGCTCGGCGCAGCCCCTGCCAGAGTTGGTACCTGGACATGGCCTTGATCGCGGACTACTGGGCTGAGGGTAACAGGGCCTACCATCACACAGCGCCGATCTCCATGCTCTACGGTCTGCGCGAAGCCTTACGGCTTGTTGTAGAAGAGGGATTGCCCGCCCGTTTCGCTCGCCACCAGCTCAACGGCGAAGCCTTGGTCGCGGGATTGACCGAACTCGGGCTTCCACCCCTTCCCCCGGCAGGCCGGCGACTCCCGATGTTGACCTGTGTCACGGTCCCCGCTTCTATTCCTGAAGCGGAGATCCGAGCCGACTTGCTCTCGATCTATGGGATTGAAATCGGCGGCGGGATCGGCCCGCTCAAAGGGAAGGCCTGGCGCATCGGCTTGATGGGTGAATCATCGACCGAGGCCCATGTCTTAACCCTGCTCAATGCGCTGGAAGATCTGTTTATCCGCGGAGGCTGGCTCTCCACTCCAGGAGTCGCCCTCCAGGCAGCCGCACAAGTCTATAGCCGCAGAGCACCGTAATGGCAGAGGACATCGATCGCATGAAAAACAGACCATCGCTCTGGATGCTCGCTGTCGGGGCCTTTGCCCTTCTGGCTATGATCGCGTACTTGTTCTTTGCCCTGACGCTGGCCGAGCACTGGGAGCCCTATCCCGTCCCCCCGGACAAACCCACGGCTGGACCGTCGGGGGTGTGAGGGACTGTCTCGTCACCCTTCGGCGTGATACACCATTATGAAACCCATTGCCATTCGCTCAGTGCGCGTCATCGATGGAACCGGTCGGACGCTCGAACGGGCCACGGTGATTGTTCGCGGGACCACGATTACCGCCGTCGGATCGGATCGAGATCTTTCTGTCCCGCGTGGCGCAACCAAGATCGATGGCCGAGGCCTCACGCTATTACCGGGCTTGATCGACTGTCACGTGCATCTCTGCCTCGGCGCTGAACCGGATGTCGTCGAGGCGATCGCCCAAGAAACTCCTGCGCTGACCTTACTGAAATCGAGCCAGGCTGCGCGTGAGACCTTGGAGGCAGGCTTTACCACCGTGCGCGACGTGGGGTCGCGCGACCACTCCATCTTTACCTTGCAACGAGCTATCGATACAGGTCTCGTTCCCGGGCCTCGCATTGTCGGCGCCGGCCTGGCCATCTGCATGATCGGCGGTCACGCCCGATTTATCGGTCAGGAAGTGGAAGGAGCCGAGCAAGTTCGTGCCGCCGTACGAACGCAAATTGCCGCCGGGGCCTCCGTCATTAAAGTCATTGCGTCGGGCGGCGTCCTCACGCCCGGCACCTCGCCGGACCAAGCGCAAATGACTGTGGAAGAACTCCAGGCCGCCGTAGACGAAGCGCAACGAGCTGGACGAAAAGTCGCCGCCCATGCCCATGGATCGTCGGGGATGAAGAATGCCCTCCGCGCTGGAGTCCATTCGATCGAGCATGCCACCCTCATGGACGAAGAAGCCGCAGCCATGATGAAACGGCAGGGTGTCTTCATCGTGCCGACCCTCTCGGCCCTCGCCACCACTGCCGCCTGTCGACTCGGGTGCGGCATTCCAGAAAGCGCCTTGGAGAAAGCCAAATCCATGACGAAGCGCCATCAAGCAAGCTTCAAGAACGCCCTACGAGACGGTATCCAGATTGCCATGGGAACGGATGCGGGAACACCCTTTAACTTTCACGGTGAGAACGCCCAGGAACTCGAGCGGATGGTCGCCTTCGGGATGAGCCCGATGCAGGCGATTCTCGCTTCAACCTCAGCTGCAGCGCGCTTGATCGGGATTCAGGGTCAGGTGGGAACGATCGAGAAGGGCAAACTGGCGGACCTCCTGTTGTTCAAGGGCAACCCACTCCGCCGCATCGACCTGCTCCGCGACCGCAGCAGGATCATCGGCGTGATGCAGGCGGGCAAGTGGGTGGCGGGGTCTCTCTCGAAGACGTGAAACGGTAACGACTCAGGTGTTCAGGCTGAAGGCTATGAAGCTCTCCGCAGCAGCCTACTCCGCCTTCGTAGCCACTTCGGCTACGAAGGCCGGACGCTACGGGGGTATTCGGCGAGTCGGAGAATACATTATCTCCCATCAAAACCTTCAGTCTAAAAGCCTTCAGCCTATCTACCTGAGCAGTTATGTGAACCGTGACATGTATGAATCGATACTTAACGGGACAGACAAGGTCAGATGAATTCGGGCCTCGACGGACCGCTCCCGGCCAGAAGTGGTCGCACGACTTTCAAAATTCATGATCTGAACGCTATCGTTCACTGTTGCACAAAGGGTAAGTTGTGACACCTGCCGGTATCACGTGCAAATCCCCGCATTTTCTTTATTGACATGCGACACATGGCGCGTTACGGTCTCCTATGATTAAAAGTTTCCGCCACAAGGGACTACAGCGGCTGTTCGACGATAACGACCCGCGCGGCGTGAATTCGGAGCATGTCACAAAGCTACGCAATATGTTAGCGACGTTGCATGCTGCACCGACCATTGATCATATGAACCTGCCAAGTTTTCGGTTGCATCCCCTGAAAGGCACGTTCAAGGGATTTTGGGCCGTGACGGTACGGGCAAACTGGCGCATTGTATTCCGCTTCGAAGACGGTGCGAAGGATGTTGATTATCTCGACTATCACTAAAGGGAGACTGAACCATGACGATGAAAAATCCCCCACACCCTGGCCGCGTCATCTTGCAGGAATGCATCGAGCCGTTAGGCTTGAGCATCACCGATGCCGCCGCCGCCCTTGGCGTGACGCGCAATACGTTGTCCGAACTGGTAAACGGCAAGCGCGGCATTTCGCCGGAAATGGCTGTGCGTATCGCTAAAGTCTTTGGCGGCACGGAAGAGGGATGGCTTGTGCAACAGGCCCACTACGAACTCGGCCAAGTCCGGCGCGATCACATCAAACTGAAACGCCTACAAATGGCGTGACGCCGCCGTGTTTCGCAAATAGTCCATTGTGCAACGTCCAGCACTGACCTAGGCCATGATCTTTGCATCTACCCCTCCCCATACCTGCGTTTCCCATGTGACTCAGCTACGGACGAGGCGAAGGCACTCTAGCCGCCGCCTGCCGGCTCGGATGCGGCATTCCTGAAAGCGCCTAGCCCGCATTATTCATGAAGGTTCGTGGCGAAAGTGTGCAGACGCGATGCGAGACGGGCACTCGGAGCCATGAAGCGCTGAGTGCATACTCATGCAGTATGTCGAAGGGCTGAATGGCGAGACTGCCCGTCGTAGCCGCGTATCCGCGCTTGCAGCAAAACCGTCATGAATCATGCGGGCTAGTTCGGCAAGCGGTGTCGTGCGCCTCTGCGCATATATGGACGTCATCGCCATTCATTTCATTATCGCCAAGCTACGAACAGGCTGAACCATTCTCATGAATCTGATTGGATTCATCCGTGTATCTCTTTCGATACAGGCGTCTGCGATCAGGAGATGTGCGTAACGCGTGTATTCTTACTCAGCAATACGTACCACGCTGAAAGTAAAGAGGTTAAGGATGTTCCCCGCTGATTCGATGCTCCTGTTCGCCTGCTGGCATCTACCTTGCTATCGATGAATGTGGAATCACGCAAGAGACTGCCTAGCTGTTGGGGTAAGTTTCCAATTTCTCGGAGTTCCATCATTAACAGGAGGGTAAGTGATGAACGGTTTTGCCAAATTCGATGCCACCCTTGGCGTGTCGGATGTGTATGTGAAAACTATCGGCGAGCTGCACAAGCGCTTTCATCTGCATACGACAATTAAAATCCTGGTCGTTGTGGACGGCGGGTCTTTTGGTAGCATCTCGCTCACCGAGGCCCCTTCTGGCTTTGGTGTTGGCCGCGTCGTGCGCTTGCTGCGTGAATCTCATATTGGCTGCACACATTTCGAGGTTGATACGGCGCGTCGCGATAGCAGCACGGCTGGTTCTCCCAACTACTCTAGCTTTCGCTTCGATCGGCAGGAAGCCGGGCAGCCCGTGTTGAACAAGTATCACGAGGTGTGGTGCTTTGGGTTTAACCCTGACAACAACGCTGGCCCCGATTCTAATATTACGCACCCAGGCGCATTACCCATGGGCGATACCGAGCTTACGGCACTCACAACATGGATGAATGACAGGCGCGGCGGCCTCCTTGCCATGGGCGATCACGATTATCTCGGTGCTTCGATGTGTCATCGCATACCGCGCATCCGTTCGATGCGGCGCTGGACTAATGCCCAAGGGGTGCCTCCGATTGGAGGCGCCGGAAACCCGGACACCCATCTGCGTCACGACACGAATCAGCCGTTCACCGCAGCGCAGTTGAACGGAACTGCCGTGATCTCGTTTTCGAATCAAGAAGATTCAAAACCGCAATCGATCGACTGGGTGCCGTGGATTTCGCAGCAAGTTTCCATCTTTCAGGTGCGGCAACGGCCGCATCCGATTCTCTGTCACCCCGTGCATGGCCCCATCGATGTGATGCCCGATCATCCGCATGAAGGCTGGTGCTACGAAGATGATGAGATTGACCTCACTGCACCCTTAGGAGTTCCTACACTTACCGGCAGTGAGTATCCCACTGTAGGTGGTAATCAGCCGCGACCGATGATAATTGCGCACGGCACGACCACACCCAATCCTCCCTTTATGCTTGCCAAAGGCCCGTCTCCGAAAAAGCGATTTGGGATGATCAGCGTATACGACGGCCATCCGGGCAACGTGGGACGTGTCGCGACGGACTCAACGTGGCACCACTGGTTTGATGAAAACATTCAAGACATTGAAGCCGCGGGTGGGGCGAATTGGGACAAGATAAGCCGCTACTACCTGAACGTAGCAAAGTGGCTTGCGCCGCCGAGCGTATCGGACTGGTGCATCGTGTTCGATATCATCACGACCCACTTTACCTATCTTGGATTTCAGGAGTATTCAAAAAATGCGAGCGTTTTCGATCTTGGCCAATCGCTACACACACACTTAGTACGCCACGTGGGACCATGCTGGGTGACGCAATGGGTGTTCGATAGACTCCAATTGGTGGATGCCGACTTCTGGGCTTGGCTTAAAGATCGGCCGTTCTGGAAGAATGGAATCCCCTTGCCGGGAAGCGACCCATGTCTTTCATGCCCACCATTCGAGTTAATCGAGATTGCCGTGCTCGGTGGAATGGTTCGCGCCAGCTTTCCGATCGCCGAGGAGATCAAGGCTCAGGTTGAGAAGCAACCAGATCATGTGCTGAAGATGGAGCCCGAGCGCATTGTTAAGCAGCAATTGGAAGGGGTCAAAATCGGCATGAAGGAATTTCGTAGTGCATTGGCCAAATCGATTAAACAAATGGAACCGTTGCTTCGTTGACGGTGGGCATGGGGGAGAGAACGGGATCGGGAGTCATGTCCAAGCTCGCTGGTTGCAGTGGGTGCCTGGCGGGATTGGCCTCCAAATCGGAGAGCAAAGATCCCCCTTCTTCCCCCTCAATGAGTAGGCTGTCTGAGCTGTATTTGAACTCAAGGATTTCCCGCTGCTCAAACGGGAGAGTGTAATAGGGGTTGGCCTGGCTAGGAATGTAGTGTGTCAACCCGAGGTCAAGAGCCAGCTTGCGTTGCGTTCAGCGCATGCGCTCAACTGCCCCGCTAAACTAATCGCACTAGCCACATGGAGGTACTTTGATGGCCAGAACCAGAACACGGGTAGACGATATCGATTCTCCACTCAGGTTTGGGAGATGGGCTAAGACCATTAAGGAGATGAAGGCAAAGCGTCAAGAAACGACGCTGGAGCTGCTTATTGAACGCTATATTACCGATCCGAAGCTGACGGAGGCTGTGCGCTTGGAGCGGCGACGAGGGTTCGTTGAGGTAGTCGCAGCAGCGGAACGAGTGGGGCGACAGTTCTTCCCTCCTTCGATCAAAAGGGTTCAGCTCAATCTCAAGGAACGAAAAAATGGCGAGCTCAACCTCAACGACCTCACAGGGTTCCGACCGGAACACCTGGCCTTGCGGCCTGTTCCTGAGCGCCTGCCCCGGGAGTTACAGGTCGTGCGCCAGTGGAGACGCAAAGCAAAGCGCAAAGATGATCTCGTCGAGGCGGGTACCATCTTCTCGCCCGATACTCGCTACGTCTTCTCCGACACCGCCTTCCCGTGGTGTACCTGTGGCCGTGTCCAAACCGCTAGCGGCTCGGGTTCCGGCGTGATGATCGGACCCCGCCATCTCATGACGGCCAGCCACGTTATCAACTGGGGACCGAACAACACAGCAGGGTGGGTGAAGTTCACGCCGCTTCAGTTTGATACGAGTGAGCCGTTCGGAGTCGCGTGGGCCACATGTATTTATTGGTGGCAGCAGGTAAACGCTGGGGACGGCGTCAACTCAAACGAAGCGGCGTTCGATTACGTTGTGTGCGTGCTCGATCGGCGTCTGGGCGATATGACCGGCTGGATGGGATCGAGGGGCTACTCATCAGATTGGAATGGCGGCGCCTACTGGGCGCACGTCGGCTATCCAGGCGATTTGGGCGGCAGCACGCGACCGATTTTTCACGGCAACGGCGTCATTGACAGCACGATCTCGGAGTCGAGCGGCGGTCGGAGTGCCTTCCGCATGATGCACCAAAATGACTACTGGTTCGGGCAATCTGGCGGACCAGCATTCGGTTGGTGGGATGGCGAGGCTTGGCCGAGAGTCGTTGGCATCTATAGTGCGGTGAATTGGGGCGTGGCCGGCGGTCCGAACGCGAACGGGGGCGGTAACCCGCTCCCCGAGTTGATCAACCACGCCCGTACCGTTGAGCCATGATCACAAACTGCAGCGCAGGCGATTCAAGATGCGAATGAGTCTGAAAGGCGGCGTGACAACGGCATACAGCGGCGGCGCTGCAGGCTGGGCAATAATGCCGGCCAGTATGCTCAATAATTAGGCCGATGAGAGACGCCCCCCCCGTGAATGGGGGGAGGGAAGTCAGATATACGGAGGAAGAAACCCATGCGATACGAAATCAGAGGGCGTGTGATTGATCAGTTTACCGACGATGGTATAGGCGGGGTGCGGGTCGAAGCCTGGGACAAGGACTTCGGTCTGGACGACTACCTCGGTTCAGCTAGTACCCGAAGCGACGGGTCGTTTTCGATCAGCTTCGACGAGAGCGCGTTTCGCGACATTTTCTTCGACAACTGGCCGGATTTGTATTTCAAGGTCTACTGCTACAACGAGCTGTTAGCGTCCACCGAAAATTCTGTGCGATGGAATCTGAAGGATCCGCATGTTGGGGTCACGATCAAGGCGCGGCATCCGAAGCCGCCGGTGTGCGATGAGCGTCACATTTATCTGAAGATTGAGCGAATCGAGAACTACAGCCCCGTTAGGCCCCAAGGCAAGGTTGTGCCTCCGGTGCAGTATGGGCGCGACTGCATGCGTAATCACGGCCACGAGAACGGCCTGATTCCGCAGGCTGAAATCGATGCGCGATCTCTTGCCGCCGTTGTGTATCGCGAGTACCTCGATTCGGGCTACCTCGTTCCCAAGCCGGACAAGCTGATTGCTGCCGATATCAATGAGCCCGACTATCTACATCGCGTGCCGGGAACCGTCATTTACACTCGACCCTGCCAACGGCTGAAAATCCACGTATGGAACACTGACGACGTCTCGCACTCGCTGCACGTACACGGCTTGCGCTACGGTATCGATTCCGACGGTTCATGGCCGTTCGGTACCAAAGCCGCGCACCACGGCGGCCGTTCGGATGCGATTTGTCCGGGACAGACCTGGATCTATACGTTTGATGTGCCCGACAACGCGCTCGGTGCGTGGCCGTTCCACGATCACACGCATCACATGGACATCAAGATCGACCAGGGACTGTTCGGCGGTATCGTCGTGCTTGGCCCGTGCGACCGGCCACCGCGCCGATTCCATTTCCCCTGGAAACTGTTGCAACCGATCTATCTCGATATTGAACGGATCGAAAAACTACCCCTGCTGGTGGACACACGCCTGCCGGACAAGCTTGATTTTGAGGAAGAAACCATCATCAAGCTCGCGCCACACATTCATCTGCGGCGTTTGAAAGACACGACAAGGCAGTTGCTCGAACAGCACCTGGAGTTTCTCCACGAATTCAGTCTGAAGGAGTTGGCGCTGCCGCGCCGACTCGTCAACACCGATCATGTACCGGTGTTCTTTCACGTCATGTCCAATCCGGACGCAAAGCCGGTGTTCGATACCGACGACATCGAGGAACTCGGCGGCGAGGCCGAGATCGTCTTCGATATCCCCGGCGATTTTGAGTACTTCTGTCGTCACCATCCAGAGATGACCGGCGTAGTCCACGTCCTGCCAGGAGGACCGACGCCGGTCTCGGTGACTATCGTCGGCGGCCCCCCCATGGCGTTCAGCCCGTCCGAGATCACGGTCGGTGTCGGCGGGGTCGTCAAATGGATCAACAACAGTGACTTTCATCACACCGTTACCTCCAAGCAAGGCGCTTCGATGGCGACCCACTGCATTAACGGTCGCGGCTTTATCGGCAACTCGCCGACCATCGTCGGTCGCAGCGGTCAGCGTATCCGTTGGTATGTATTTAACCTCGACACCAGCCCAACGTGGCACAATTTCCATCCGCACGCGATGCGGTGGAAGTTCGGCGGCGATTACATAGACATCCGCAGCATGGGGCCGGCGGAATCGTTCGTGGTAGAAAGTGAAATTCCACCAGTGCTGCTACTCACTCCCGATGAGGAAAAAGCACAGGATCCAGCGCACCGCCCGGTTGGAGCGACGCTGCGCCGTCTGAAGGGCGATTTCATGTTCCATTGCCATGTGCATCACCACATGATGAACGGCATGGTCGGGCTGGTGCGCGCGCGGCAGAGTGTGTGGCTCACCGATGAGATGGCGCATGAGATCGGCCATCGCACCGGGCTGCCGCTCGACGATGGCAGCAATGCCTGCCCCGACGTCGATCCACATCCGTGCCACGGGCACGGCACTGGGCGCTGGGAAGAGGTGCTTGGTGCCCCAGAGAAGGCCTTCATGCACTCGGTGCTCCTACCGAACACGCAGCGCGTTCTCTACTGGGGTTACACGGGTGCCGATCAGTCGCGCGTGTGGGACTACTCGACACCGGCCGGCAGCTACATGCTGCCCGCCAATCAGCCGGCAGACGACCCAGTGCTCGGTGTGGCCGACTCCGACATGTGGTCGGCGGAACACACGATCCTTGATACCGCTGCGGGCACGATACTGATTCATGGTGGTTTTTCGCCAGATAAGGCGTTCACGTTTGACCCGGCATCGCTGACTTGGACCCGTGTGGCCGATACCATGGGGAACAGGTTCTACGCGACGACCTTGACGTTGGGGGATGGCCGGGCCGCAACATTGTTCGGCAATGTCAAGACCGTCGAGATCTATACGCACGGGGTCGGCTGGGCACCACCCATCGCCATGCCTGCCGGCATGAACCACCATCAGTATTACCCTTGGACCTATTTGCTGCCAGATGGGCGGCTGTTCATAGCCGGGCCGCACGACCCGACGCACCGATTCGACCTCGCAGCCCCTGCAGCGGCTGAGTCATTCGCAACGATCCATGGCAATCGCAGCACCGGCGGCGAGAAAGGCACGTCGGTGCTACTCATGGTTCGGCCACCTGATTACAAGCCTATCGTGTATATCATGGGGGGCAATTCAGCCGTCGCGCAAAAGACGGCCGAGATGATCGATCTCGCAGCTGCCGTGCCGGCTTGGACGGCAGTGCCGGACATGAATCTTGCGCGCGCCGAACAATTCACTGCCACGTTGCTGCCCGACGGCCGCGTGTTTGTCGCAGGCGGCATCGTCGGCGGCGCCGACGGTGGACTGTGCGAGATCTTCGACCCGCGGAACCCCGGCGCGGGCTGGGTCGTCGGTCCGCCGATGAAATATGCACGCACCTACCACTCGTCGTTCATTCTGCTCGCCGACGGCAGCATCCTCGGCGGCGGAGATCCGCAAGCAGGCGGTGCGCCGACGGCACACGAGCGCTTCTTCCCGGACTATTTCGACATGCTGCGGCCGGTGATCAGCACTGCGGCGGCGACGATCAACTACGGTGGTACCTTCACGATCAACACACCGAACGCCGCTGACGTAACTGAGGTTGTGTTGTTGCGTGCTGGCGCGGTGACACACGGGTTTAATATGTCGCAGCGAGGTATCGAACTAGTGATCTCTGGGCTTGGAGCGGGCACCCTGAACGTTGAAGCGCCGCCGCAGGCGAATCTCGCCCCGCCAGGTTGGTATTTGATGTTCATCCTAAACTCGAGCCGCGTGCCGTCGATGGGACGCTGGGTGCGGGTGACATCGTGAAGGTTGCTGCGGGCGTAACGGCGGCCTAACGACCGCGGACAGCGCTTCGCGCCGCCGATGATACTAGCCGTTACCGGCGGACGGTCGAACCGATCTATGGACACTCCAACCCCAGCGCAACTCGCTGGGGTCCGAGAATTGATTCCCTGAAAGGAGATTGCGATGGGAACAATCGAGTAGTGGATCCAACTGAAAATCGCCAATGGGACGTGTCGCCTCACAACATTGTCCGAATCACCGGACAGGACATGAAGGAGGCCGCGGGGAAGGACTCAGCGGACGAGACCCTCATGTCACCAAATCCGGTCTATCAAAACGCCAAAGGAGCAAAGCCATGGTAAACGCAAAAAGAGGCAAGAAAGAAACGAAGAGGACTCAGGGACAAGAGCCCCACGGCCACAAGCCGCACAACCCGCCGTACTACGTTCCTGACGACCAAGGATCGCATGACCACCGACACGAGCCTCCGGACAACCCTCGCTATCCCGATTCACGCATCTACGGGGACTACGCGTCGAAGAACCCCCCGCCCTACGTGCCGCATCCTCTCGATCACACGTGTTTCAAGCCGCGCAAGGAGGACTACAAGCCGCCGACTACCTGCGACAAGCACGACGACGAGCTGTGTGTGCGCAAGGACCACCGCACGATGACTTCGGCTGAGCAGAGCCGGTTTCTCAATGCGTTCACCCAGATCAACACCATGAATGCGCTCGGTCCGATGGTGGACATTCACGCGAACGCGATCCATCAAATGCACTCGACGCAGCGGTTTCTGCCGTGGCACCGCGTCTACCTTCTGCGGATGGAAGAGCTGCTTATGATGGTCGACCCAACCGTGTGTATTCCCTACTGGAAATCAAGTGAAGAGCAGGCGTTTCCATCATGGCTCCTCGGGTTCACGCCTACCGTGAACCTGATCGGCGGGCCTCACACCGTCACTCGAAACATCGGCGCATTCGCGTTATTGCCGAATGCGGCGGCCGTGGCAGCGGTGATGGCCACTGGCACCTTCAATGGTTTCACATCGGCACTCCAGGGGGTGCACAACTCGGGGCACGTTTGGGTGGGCGGGTCCATGGGAACCGTCCCGACGGCGCCGGCTGATCCGGTGTTCTGGATGCATCACGCAGAGATCGATCGTATCTGGGCCGAATGGCAGGCGACCCATCCCGGCCAGAATCCCACCCTGGCCGGCGCCGCGGCGATCATGGATCCATGGACCGAGACCGAGGTCGACACGCGAGACATCACGGCTTTGGGGTATCGCTATGTCTGAAAACATCGTGTGGACCTCGAGCTTCATGGCTCGCGCATCCTGGTCACGAGCGGTAGCAAGAGGAGCAGGCTAACAGACGTTAATGATCGCGGGGGAAGGAAATGGGGTCATGCTTGAGCAATGACTGATCGAGGCGCTTGACCGCGCTAGGTGCTACCTGCCGTAGTCATCTGGAATCAAGTCTTATGGCGAATGTATGTCCGTCGTGGCGGGGGAATCTCACCCCCCCATTACTCATGACCGCGTCTGCTGCAACAAGCCTTCGGCCAGAGGGCTTGCCCCTCGGCCCCTCAACGTACAGCACGAGTACGTTGAGGGGCCTCACGGCTGCGTGCGCCTGTTTCGCGGTGCACCGTCATGAATAATTATGGGCTTACGATTTTAGCGTGGCGTCCCTAGCTTCCATTCGCCTCTCCCATCCTTTACTATGAGCCTCAGATCTCATTCTAACTGAGGCTCCTCTTCATGCGGGCAAAGACGATTTTTTCCTGCCAAGCTTGCGGGCACCAGTCACCACGATGGCTGGGGCGCTGTCCCGATTGCAGCGGCTGGAATACCATGAAAGAGGAACGGCAGGCGCCGACCGGCAAGGGGCGGCCTGCTGCGATGAAGACGGCTCAGGCCAAGGCCACGCCGATTGCCGAGATCGAAGTGGTCGGTGAGGATCGGCGGCTGACGCATATCGGTGAATTCGATCGGGTGCTGGGTGGGGGAGTCATTCCCGGTTCGGTGATTCTGATCGGCGGTGATCCAGGGATCGGGAAGACCACCCTGTTGCTCCAGGCGCTCCCGCGCCTGTCTTCCACAGAAGAACCAGTGCTGTATGTCTCCGGAGAGGAATCTCCGAGACAGATCAAGATGCGGGGGCAGCGGCTCGGCATCGAGCATCCGAATCTGTTGATTCTGGCGGAAACCTCCCTCGAACAGATCCTCAAAGCGGCGCAAGAGATCCAGCCTGCCGCAATGGTCGTGGATTCGATCCAAACGGTGTATACGGAACAGATTACTTCTGCGCCCGGCAGTATCAGCCAAGTGCAGGAAGTGGCCGGCCAATTGATGTGGTATGCGAAACGCAGTAGCGTGCCGGTCTTCATTATCGGGCATGTCACGAAAGAAGGCGCGATTGCCGGCCCGCGGCTGCTGGAACATATCGTGGATACGGTGCTCTATTTTGAAGGGGATAAGGGCCACAGTTTTCGCATTCTCCGCGCGGTGAAGAATCGCTTTGGTTCGACCAACGAGATCGGCGTGTTCGAAATGAAAGACTCCGGGCTGGAGGAAGTGAGCAATCCCTCCGAGTTGTTTCTGGCGGAACGGTCTCAGCGCACGACGGGATCGGTGGTGGTATCGAGTCTCGAAGGATCGCGGCCGATTCTGGTCGAACTCCAGGCCTTGGTGTCGTCCACGAGTTATGCGATGCCGAAACGCATGGCGAACGGTGTGGAGCAGAATCGGGTCTCGCTCCTGCTTGCGGTCATGGAGAAGCGGTTGGGGATGCACCTGTCCGGCCAAGATGTCTATGTCAATGTGGTCGGCGGGATGCATATCGACGAGCCGGCCATCGATTTGGGTATTGTGGCGGCAGTGACATCGAGTTTGCGCGAGGTGCCGATTGAGCCGGGACTGTTGGTGTTGGGTGAAGTGGGGCTCGGCGGGGAAGTGCGGGCCATCAGTCAGGCCGAGATGCGGATTCGTGAAGCGGCAAAGATGGGGTTCACCCGCTGTCTGTTGCCGGAACGGAACTTGGCCAAGCTGGATCCCATCAATGGGATCGAATTGATTGGGATTAAGGAAGTGGGGGAAGCGCTGGATGTCGTATTGGCATAGGGAGGCGAAGGGGAGATGAGTATAGGGGGGGTGTGCTGAAGTTTCGTGTGCGTTATGCGTGAAAGGATTGGTAGGCAACAGGAATGACTTCGTTCGCAACTATAGTTCGCCTCACGCTTCACGCCTCACGCTTCACGCTCATGTGCGTTCTTGTTGCAGGTTGTGCGCAGGTTGCACCGCACAAGGACGTCCAGCTCAAGCAGGCGACGGCGGAAGAGCTGACGGCGTTGCTGAGTCAGCGGGAGGCGGCGATTCAGACGATGAAGGGTCTCTTCAGTGCGAAGGTGCGTGGAGGCATCATTCCTATCGCGTCACGGGTGGAGGGATCGTTGTACTATCGTCGTCCGAACGCCATGCGTCTGCGCGGGTTCACTGCGGTGGGGGGAGAACTCTTCGAATTTGTGCAGATAGAGGATCAATTCAGATTACGGCTACCGACGATGGGCCGTGTTCTGTCCGGGAGTCTTTCCGACATGAACGAAATGGGAAAGCTTGCTCGCCCGTTTCAGTTGAGCGTGTGGGCGATGGGTGGCGTATTGGGCACCGGCAAAGTTGCACAGGATGAGATCGTGGCTCTGGTGGAGGAGGGAGACCGCTACCGGCTGGAGGTGTCTAGTCCGTCCCCCAGCGGGGTGCAGTTCATGCGCCGACGGCTGTGGTTCGAGCGGCAGTCATTGCATGTCGTTCAGGAAGATCGGCTGACGGAGTCCGGTGCGGTGGAAGCAGCTATTCAGTATGAGGACTTCCGTGTAATAGGCGAGGGGGGGGCGGTCTCACAGGACGGAGATCGGCGGGTGCTGAGGCCGTTTAAGATTTCCTTACATGATGGGAAGGGGCAGGGTAGCGTGGAGGTTAGGTTTCATGAGATGACTCCGAATCTACCGCTGACTGCCGCTGACCTTGCCCAGGTCTCGCTCCGATGAAGATATTGGCAGTCGATACGTCCACCTCGTGGCAGAGTGTGGCGATTCTCGATGAGTCGCGCGTCCTTGCCCGCTGCGATCAGGAGGCGATCGGGTCTCATGCCAAGCTGTTGCTGCCCACGATCGATCAGTTGTTTCGGGAGACGGGTCTGACGCTCAAGCAGCTGGATGGTCTCGTCGTGTCGATCGGTCCCGGGTCTTTTACGGGACTTCGCGTCGGCCTGGCTACGCTCCTCGGGTTCCGGACAATTAGTCAGCTCCCCTTGGCGGTGGTGCCGACATTGGAGGGTATGGCGTGGAATCTCAGAGGCACATCGACGCTCCTCTGTCCCATTCTCAACAGCCGGCGAGGGGAGCTCTACTGGGCGCTGTTTCGTTGGACCAGCGAGGATCGGTTGGAGCGAGTGATGTCGGAACAGGTGGGTACACCGATCATGCTGGGGAGCAGTCTCAGAGAACCAGTCCTCGTATTCGGCGAAGGGTGGACGGTCGAAGCGTCAGCCATCCGTGCGTCGATGTCTCCATCCGTCATGGTGACCGAGGCATCGGACTCTTTCATGAAACCCTCGGCCGTTTCGATCGGTTTGGCAGGGCGTGAGCGGCTCCGGCACGGTGAGCATGCCGGGATCGGCATCAGTCCATTATATGTGCAGCGTACTGCGGCAGAATTGAAGTACGAGGAGTCAGGCGGCCTATCGCCTGTGGCGCTGCGTCAGGAACGGGTCGCAAGAAAAGTGAATGCGCGGTCGGATGCGCAAAAAGCCCGTCGTTCGTGAAGCGTGAAACGTTCGAATCCGGAAACGAGCGACGCTTCACGAGATGCGCTTCACGGGTTTTGAGCACGTCGTCGCCGGCCTTTTTCGCACCCTACCAAAGGGGGGGAGTGGTGATGGGTGAATGGACTATTGAACCGGCAACCGTCGAAGCCCTACCGAAGATTCTGCAGATCGAAGAAGCTTGCTTCTCGTCCCCCTGGACGCGCAAAATGTTGGAGGCAGAACTGAGCGGCAACCCCTTCGCGCACTTTCTCGTTGCGAAGCAGGCGCCGTCGGACGAAGAGGGTTCCGTCTCGATTGTTGGGTATCTCTGCTTCTGGGTTGTGTTCGAGGAAGTACGCCTCATGAACCTCGCGGTCATGGAGTCGATGCGGCACAAGGGTATTGCGAGGGCCTTGGTGACACGGGCCTTGGAGGTCGGACTTGGACAGGGGGCGAGGTGTGCCGTGCTCGAATTGCGGGCCTCGAACCATGCGGCGCATACCCTCTACCGAAATCTTGGATTTCGCGACGTGACCACACGGCCGACGTACTACACCAACCCCATAGAAGATGCATCGTTGATGGAACTGGCCCCGATCGTATCGGAGTCTGGCCGATTGACACAGGAAATCGGTCGAGAGGGAGGACCGATCACGCCACTGCAGTAATTTCATAACCGGGAGGTGCGAGATGCTGACAGACAGTATGATTGCGGAACAGCTGCGCCAATCTAACCGCGAATTCCGTGCAGTGGAAGAAGTGCACCAACGGTTGGACGTGGAATTGATCCAATTGCAGAAGCGTCACGTGCTGACTCCTGCCGAAGAACTGTCCATGAAGCAGTTGCACAAAGAGAAGTTGGCGAAGAAAGACAAAATGGCCGAGCTGATTCGTGCCTGGCGAGACCACGAGCTGCAGGCCGCTTCGCGGTAAGGGGCGTCGTTGTGGGGCCAGCATCGATCTGCACACGGGACTGGAGTCATGGTACAGATGCTCAATCCGCTGGCCGCACATATCCAGACCATCAAGAGGCGTCTGATCATCATCGGGGCCACGATTGTGGTGGCCCTGATGGTGTCTTTTACCTTTTCAGGCGAGATGGTCGCATGGCTCAATCGCCCGTTTCCCAACCAGTTGGTGTTCTACGGACCGACAGAAGCGTTGTTCGCCTCGATCAAAGTGTCGTTGCTTGCGGCGATCCTGGCGAGTCTGCCGATGATCTTCTATCAGTGTTGGAAGTGTATTGAGCCGGCGCTGCTCCCCAAGGAGCAACGCTGGGGTATCCCGCTGTTTGCGCTGGCGGGAGCGCTCTTTGTCTTCGGTTTGATCTTTTGCAATTTGGTGATTCTCCCGCTGGTCATCGATTTCTTCGTCAGCTTCGGTATGGATCACGATGTCACTCCAGAATTGAGTGTCGGCACCTACATCGACTTCAACGTCAAATTTCTCTTGATATTCGGCTGTGCGTTCGAGCTGCCGTTGGTGCTCACCATCCTGGCGCGAGTCGGAGTGGTCTCGGCTCAGGCGTTAGCGACGTATCGGAAATATGCCATTCTGGCTGCGTTGATCCTGTCGGCTATCGTCACGCCCGATGCGACGCTCTTTACCATGCTCTTGATGGCCGTGCCCTTGATCGTGTTGTATGAGATCGGCATTCTTGGCGCACGCATCTTTGGACGGAAAGGTCCGACGGAAGTCGAGTTGCCGCTCGATCCGGATGTGCCGATTGGGCCGGCCGGGCATCGGGTCCGATAACAGAATGCTGAAAAAGTCCGCCAGCTTCGTTCTCGCGTCGCTCAGAGGCTCAACGTACCGAAGTGTACGCCTCGCCTCTTCGCTCGCTGCGGCCTTGCTGGACGGCCTTTTTGAGCATCCTGTGGGGGTAGCGAGATAGATGATGCTTGTGGCTCAGGTTATATCTACGGTTCTTGCGGTGAGTATATGGAGCGCAAGTGGGGTAGTGTGGGCTGCCACTCAGGCACCTGCGCCGGCCCCGCCGGCTCCGCAGCTGGCCCCTGGCCATGTGGAAAGCCACCCACAATACGATCCCTCCGGTCAGCAGGCTGCGAGCATTCAGGCGCTCACGTCCGTCGGGAGCGACCTGGTCTATGCCGGCTCGTTCGGTCTCGGTCTCTTTCGTAGCGAGGATCGCGGCATCAACTGGACGAAATCTGGCCAGGGCGTGACCGATCCATTTATTCTCACGCTCACGACGGGGAAAGATGGCGCCATCTATGCCGGAACATTCCGTGGCGGGGTCTTTCGCTCGCGCGATCGAGGGACGAGTTGGCAGGCGATCAATAGCGGGCTCAAGCACCTGGAAATCAAAGCCCTTCTTGCCGTACGTGACGGGGTGTATGCAGGAACGGCTGGTGGAGTCTATCGGCTTTCCGCCGCCGACCGCTGGTCGGTGGTCACCACCGGTCTCGATGACATCCTGGTCCATGCATTGGCCCTCTCGTCCGACGGGACGCTGTTTGCCGGCACGTCAGGAAAAGGGATCTTACGATTCAAGGCTCAATCGGCCGGTTGGGTGCGCGAGCGGCAGGGACTCAAGGATCATGAAGGGATGACGGAGAACTTTATTCGTGTTGTGACGATCGATCCGGATGGTGGCATCTATGCCGGCACGTTCGACGGTGGCGTCTTTTGCAGCGCCGATGGAGGCATGACGTGGCGGCCTATCAGCCGGGCGCTCCCGAACGATTCGATTCGCGGGATTCTGTTCAATAGCCGTGGGCTTTTTGTGGCGACAGGGCACGGCATTTTCAAAACGACCGACAAGGGGCGCCAGTGGGTACCGCTTAATAAGGGGTTGACGAGCATGGCCATCCAAGTGTTGATCGAGTCCGGAGCCGGGGTGCTCTATGCCGGTACGAGCGACGGGGCATTCCGAAGCGACGACGATGGACGGACGTGGAACCCTATTAATCAGGGTCTTGAGGGAGGGCAAGCCCCGGCGCCCTTCCATTTTCGTTAACCAAGAAAGGGTAGAGGACGATGTCAGAGCCGACAGAGAACACACGAGCCACCATTTCCATCAGTAACAAGGGGACCCAATTGGGAGAGATTGTTCTGAAGTTTTTTCACGATGTGGCCCCAGGTCATGTGAAGAACTTCATAAAGTTGGCCCAGGAAGGTGTCTATAACGGCACTACGTTTCATCGGGTTATTCCCGGTTTCATGATCCAAGGCGGCGATCCCAACAGCAAGAATCCTGATCGTGCGTCGCACGGCATGGGAGGGCCAGGACATCGGGTCAAGGCCGAGTTCAACAGCAAGCCGCACAAGCGCGGGGTACTGTCGATGGCTCGCTCGAACGATCCGGACAGCGCCGGCTCGCAGTTTTTCATCTGCGTTGCGGATGCGAACTTTCTCGATTGGCAGTATACGGCATTCGGTGAAGTGGTCAGCGGGATGGAGGTCGTAGACAAGGTGGTGGGCATGAAGCGGGACGGACGAGACAATCCGCTCGAACGAGTCGAGATGACAGTCACGATCAGCGAGTAACGTGAAGCGTCGTTCGTGAAGCGTAGGGAGGTCCGATCTCAATGATACTGTCAGGTTCTGTATTACGCTTCACGCTTCACGCTTCACGAGTGACGTTTGTATGTGCACTGCTCGCAGGCTGCGCTATTCCCATGGTGCCCTATCGCTCGGTCTATGAGGATCCGGCCAATTATGTTCGGCTTGAGCGCGACGAGACGGTGTTGCCGGAGTGGCCTCCCAGCGCGCATGCGCATCCGAATGCCCTGCGTGCGGAGGACCTGTCTCACATCCTCCGCAGCATCTCGGTGAAAGAACATCAGGTCTGGTTGCAGAAAAAACTGCAGGGCGAGGCGCCGCTGGCTTCGGCGTTTCGCCCTGAGGAGCTCACGCTCTTGTCTCAGCAGATTGCAGAGGCCTTCGCCGCAGCCAAACCGGACGAACGCGTCACGTTTTATCTTAGCCAACCGCTAACATCCGTCAAACGCATCATCACCACAGGCGGATTATATATCCATGGCACTGAGCTGCATTTTATTTTGGGGAATTGGCAGGTCCTCTACGGCATTCCGACCTATGGGATTATCTATGATCGGCGCTATCCCATGCGGCCGACGGCCGCCAAAGGATTCTACTTGTACTTCTATCCAGCTGACGCCACCATTACCCAGCAGCACAGTCTCTGGGATACGTTGTTGGCCAATTCCACAGACGAACTCGTGATCGATCTGACGAAAACCGTCTCCGGACCGATCGCGCCTCTAGCCGGGCGCTGAAACGTGCACCCGCGACATCCCCAACGCCCGTGAAGCGATCGTCTGCTGTGTCGTTCCTGTGTGGATTCGGGCGCTTCGCGCATGATCGTTCGACCAAGGGCGAAGGCGGTCTTTCTCCGCATGCTTCAGGGGGTCTGCTTCCGCTGAGCAGGAAGGTCTCAGCTCGGCGTGAAGAATTCCTTGTCACCATACAGACTTCGTGGATTTCATGGGGGTGATTCGGTAAGATGGCCCACTCGCAGCAATGATGCGGTGTACCCACCAAGCCCGCATTATTCATGAAGGTTCGTCGTGAAAGCGCGCAGACGCGAAGCGAGAGGGGCACTCGGAGCTGTGAAGCCTTGAGGCATACTCGTGCAGTATGTTGAAGGGCTGAACGGCGAGACTGCCCATCACAGCCGCGTATCCGCGCTTGCAGCAGAAGCGTCATGAGTAATGGGGGCAAAGATGATCGATTCAGGGAGCAGGAGTGGTTCGAACTCGTGTCGTTGTCGCGCTGATTGTCATTCTGCTGATCGGCGGCGGCGCGTTTCTCATGTTCTCGACGTATTGGACCGGAGATGATTACGCCAAGGATTTTTTCCTCCAGCAGCTGGAACAGAGTATCGGGCGCAAGATCGACGTGCACCGCATCAAGCTGGTCCTATTCCCTCGTATTCGATTGGAACTGACGCAAGTCGCGATTCACGATCGAAATTCCGATCACATCCTGTTATCCGCCAAGAAGCTGGACTTGGTCTTGCGGTTTCTTCCGCTGCTGCGTAAGCAGGTGGTGGGGAAGCGGTTGCTCATCGAAGAGCCGACCCTCACGCTTCGGCGCGATCAAAGTGGGCACTGGAATGTGTTCGATCAAGTCGCTCAGGGTCAGGGACCCGATCCGGATACCCTCCAGACGATCAGCCGGATTTTTCACATCCGTGAAGCGACGCTGACGAACGGGACGTTGATGGTCATCGACGAGGCGTCTCTAGGTGGGGCACGATCGATGACGTTCGAGTCGGTGGAGGCGTCGCTGGTTGTGAGAGCAGAGCAAGGACAGGCGGATGTGCGCGTCTCTGCCGGTCATGCAGGCGGCAAGGGCCTCTCTCCTATTTCCCTAGCCGGGACTATCAGCACCGCCCAGCGGCAGACGTTGGCGATAGACGATTCCTCGAGTGTGCCGGTCACCCTCCAATTCGACGGCACCCTCGACGCGAGCCATCTCAATCTTCGGGAGGCGGCAGGGTTTTTCGGGCCCCGCCCGATTCCGGATCGATTCCAAGGCACCGTGAATATACACAGTCATATTCGGGCCGTGCCTGGCGTCGCGGGCTATGATGTCGTGTTGTCTGATCTCTCCGCCAACCTCGAACAGTTGGCACTCACAGGCCAAGCAAGCCTCTCAGGACTGCTGACGTCTCAGCCCACATTTGCGTTGACCGTTGCGGCGCCTCCGATCCGGTTGAGCCAGTTGCTCAAGACCGTGCCGGCTGAGTGGGTGCATCCGCAGCTGCCGGGGGTGCTGAAGGATCGGGAGATCGACGGGATAGTGGAAATGGTCTCTGCGACCGTCACAGGATCATCGGTGGAGGGGACAGAGGTCTCATTGACGGGAGAATTTCGTGTGCGACAGGGGGAAGCCCTCATTGGAAAGAACCGTGTCCCTGCCAAGGATGTGGCAGCGGTCGTGATGGTCGAGGCCGGTCGTCTCAAGATTGTGAATCTCAGCGGACTCTATGGCACGATTCATATGAATGAGAGTAAGGCGTTGGTGTCATTTTTGGAGGCGGGGCCTTGGCTTGACATGGATATTGTCGGAACCATGAGGGCGGCAGACCTGGTGCAGTTTCTCACCACGGTCGTCACCTCAGCACAGCTGTCGCGTGTGTTGTCCGATTCACATGACGTCGAAGGTGATGCCGCTCTCATGTTTCATATGATCGGGCCGCTCAATCAACCAGGCGGTGTGACCTTTGCCGGGGGAGAGATTACGGTTCAGCATGTCAGTCTGACCAATCCGATGTTGCCAGAGCGGCTGACGGGGCTGATGGGCCGCTTCATGTTGTCCGATGGCGTGACGCGGTTCGATCAGGTGACGGGACATGTGGGCGATCTGGACGTGCAGATCAGTGGGGGCATCACGGGGGGCAGTGTCAGCGCGTTTCAGGACTTTCAGATTCGGGTCAAGGGCGATGCGGACCACATGGCCAAGCTGCTGCCCTCACACGCCATTCCAGCCAAGACGTTCGAAGGCCTGCTCAATGGCGTCGTGGTCTTAACCGGGCCGGCCCTCTCGCCGCATCTGCGAGGTGAGCTTGTCCTGACCGAATCGAAAATCACGTTTCCAGGGCTGATCGAGAAGCCGATTGGTGCTCAGGCGACGATGGAGTTTGAGGGCATGATTCCTAAGGGATCTGGGGCCCTGCTCGATAAGATTGAGTTGATCGTGCCGCCCATCCGATTGCCGGTGAAAGGCAAGATCCAATTCGGTGAGCGATTCTCCATCAATGCGGCCCTTTCGACCGGCATACTGTCGTTGTCCCGCGTGCCGGAATGGATTGCGAAGGGAGGGTTTGAGGCGGGGAATATCGAATTATCGCTCGACATGAAAGGCAAGGGTTTCGAGTGGAAAACCTGGAAGACCACCGGATGGCTCGCGTTGAGTAACGGTCTGATGAGCGCAAAGGGAGTCGAAGGACCGATCCGGGACTTGTATCTGCGGGTCCTGTTTGTGAAGAATGGCGCGGATATCAAGCGGTTGTCGTTCCGCCTGCTCGATAGCGACGTGGCGCTGGAAGGGACGATTCGGAACTGGACGGAAAAACCGACGATTACTGCCAAGATTGAGTCCAATCAGATGGATCTCGACCTCCTGATTCCGAAAGGGCAGCGGTCGCCGATCCGAGAGTTTCTCGAAACCCTTGCGGCCACGAGCAAAGCTCACGCCACCGCGTCGATCGCACACGGCCATTACAGGCATCTCAAGTTTGGGAATCTTTCCGCTCGGATCACGATTCAAGACGGCGTGCTGGATGTGGACCGTGTGTCCGGCCAATCGACCAATGGAGAAGTCGCCGGACGTATGGTGGTGCAACTGCCGCGTATGCAACCGGCCGACGCTGAGCTCTCGGTTCGGGCCACGGGCGTATTGGTGGAAGAGGTGTTGAAATTATTGGGTCCAAAAGCCGGCGCCATCACAGGGGACGCTCGAGTGACGGGGACAATCCGTGGCCATGGGAAGAACCCGCACGGGCTGTATCCCACGTTGAACGGCAAGGTGGATGTCCTGCTTGACAACGGACGCATCTTCAAATCGCAGGAACGGGCGGTGTGGAAAATTATCAGTATTTTGAATCTTCCGGCCGTACTCCAAGGGAAGGTGGATTTGGAGAAGGATGGGTTGCCCTATAACAAGATTTCCGCGACGGTGCTCGCGCGGAACGGGCTGTTCGAGACTGAAAACCTGATCATCGATACCCCGATCGTCAAGATTACCGCAGCCGGCAGCTATGATCTGCCGACGGATCAAATGGATATGGTCTGGGCCGTTAGTCCGTTCGGGTCCTATTCGCAGTTCCTGAAAACGATTCCACTCTTCGGACGGATTTTTGCCGGCGATCGCAAGGGGCTTGCCACTGCGCTCTTCTCAGTGAAAGGATCGATCGAGGATCCGGAGGTGACGTACCTGCCGATGAAGTCGTTCGCCACCGGCGTGACGGGCCTGGCAGAACTGGCCTTCGACATTTTAAAAAATACGGTCATGCTGCCGATCGATCTGATGACGCCTGATGAGGAGAAAGATACCGTCAAGGACACCATGCCTCTGCCTGTACCGGTTCCCTCCGTACCTTGACCGACCTCCCCCCCCGTGCTAGATTCCGACCAGCACTCACTATGGCGATATCGACTCAGAACTCTCAGCGTGCCACGGTCTTCATCGCTGCCAGCGAGACAGACTCCAATCTCTATTACGCCACGAAGTTTATGGCGCCGGACCCCTTTATCTATTTGGAGATTAAGGGGGAGCGGATTCTGGTGATGAGCGATCTGGAAATGGATCGAGCGAAGAGCCAATCGTCCGTCGATCGGGTGCTGTCGTACACGGAGGTGGAAAGCCGAGCCAAGACGCAAGGCATTGCCGAGCCTGGCACGGTCGAGGTGGTGCATATTCTCTTGAGAGAAGCCGGCATCACACAGATCCTCGTCCCGGCGAACTTTCCCTTCGGCCATGCCGTTAAGTTCCAATCCTTGGGGTATCAATTGCATCCAAAACGAGATCCGTTCTACGAGGAACGGGTGGTGAAGACCGCCGAGGAAGTTCGCTCGATCGAAGCCGCTCAGCGCGCGACCGAACAAGCGGTCGCGGTCGCCCACGATCTGCTGCGTCAGGCCACGATCGAGAAGGATCAGCTGTGGTTCGAGGGGATACCGCTGACGTCTGAACGAGTAAAGAAACTGATTAATGTGGCCTTAATGGAGTGCGATTGTGTCGCCCAGCACACCATCGTCGCTGGGGGGGAACAGGCCTGCGATCCGCACAACGAAGGCAGTGGGCCGTTGCCGGCTCACCGCAGCATTATCTTCGACGTATTTCCTCGTTCGGCGGTCAATCGGTATTTCGCCGACATGTCCAGAACGGTAGTGCGGGGGACTCCGAGTCCCGGACTGAAACGGCTCTATCAGACGGTGTTGGATGCCCAAGAAGAGGCCATCACGAAAGTCAAAGACGGGGCAGACGGAAAGAGAATTCATCAAGGAATTTTGGCCAGATTTGAGAAAGCCGGATATCAGACCGGTCTGGTGAATGGGCGCATGCAGGGGTATTTTCACGGTACCGGCCACGGGGTTGGGCTCGACATCCATGAAATGCCGCGCATCAGCCGCACCGGGTCACGACTTCAAGAAGGCCACGTCGTCACCGTCGAGCCGGGCCTGTACTATCCCGGTCTTGGGGCTATCCGCATTGAAGACATGGTGCTCGTCACAAAAGATGGGTGCCGCAATCTGACGAACTTTCCGAAGATCTTCGAGTTAGGCTGAACAGGGAGTCTCATGTTTTAGGTTTCACCCCTCACGTCTTCCATGCGCCTGACTTTCACCATTCAACGATTCAACCCCGAAGTCGATTCCACCGCCCATCCTCAAGAGTTCCGGCTCGACGTCGGACGCGGAATGACGGTGCTCGATGCGCTCATTCGCATCAAGCAAGAATGCGACGGGAGCCTGGCCCTCCGCTATTCTTGCCGCTCGGCGATTTGTGGCTCTTGTGCGATGACGATCAACGGTAGTGAGAAACTGGCCTGCCGCACCTCCCTCCGCAAAGAGCTTGAACGGCATGGGCATATTGCGGTGGCGCCGTTGCGCCATTTCCCGGTGATCAAGGATTTAGTCGTGGATATGGCGTCGTTCTGGAAAAAGATCCGCGACGTGCATCCCTGGCTGGTGTCCTCGGCTCGGCCTTCTCGTGAAGGCCTGCCGGTTCAGGCGCAGGTGGAAGGCCATGTGAATCCGCAGTTTCATAATGTGGATGCCTGCATCATGTGCGGCGCCTGCGTTGCGGCCTGTACCGTGCATGAAGTGTCGAAGGGGTTTGCCGGCCCTGCCGCACTGGCGAAAGCCGATCGCTTTCTCTCCGACCCACGCGAGGTCCCATCGGCGACACGCGCCAGGTTGTCGGTGCTCCAAGGCGATCATGGGATTTGGGACTGCACGCGCTGCAACTTCTGTGTGGAGGTCTGCCCGAAAGATGTCAAACCGATGGAGGCGATCATCCGATTGCGGCGTGCCTCGCTCGAACAGGGGCTGACGAAGACCGGCGGCGCGCGTCACATCCTTGGCTTTACCGATCTGGTCGAACAGCATGGGCGTTTGAATGAAGCCATCATGCCGCTGAAAGTGGTCGGGTTTTCGCCGCGGGGTCTGCTGCGTATTTTGCCGTTGGGCCTCACGATGTTGCGTAAAGGAAAAGTCCCCAACCCATTCGGCCATGCAATTCCAGGGCTCAGTCACCTCCAGGCGCTCATACGACGAGTGCTGCGTGCCAGTCCTCCAGCCTGAGGACTATGGCCTGGACGTTTCGATTTCTTGAAGAGGTTGCCCTGGCCGATATTGCCTTCGAGGCCGAGGGGGAGTCGATCCAAGAGGTATTTCGCGGTGCGACGCAGGCGCTGCTTGAAAGTATGGCGAACCCTTCCACTGTGTCGGGGGGATGGGAGCGCGCGTTTGAGCGGAGCGACATGGATCCGTCGGCGCTGTTGTTCGAGTGGTTATCGGAGATGGTCTACTGGAAGGACACCGCGGGGGTGGTTTTCCAAGAGGCGCCGCTCACCCTGACGTGGGAGGAGAATACCTGGCTGTTGCGCGCGCGTCTGATCGGCGCGCCGGTGGATCCGCAGGCACAAGAACTCCACGCCGATGTCAAAGGGGTGACGAAACATCTGTACGAACTGACGCAGCGAGGCGGTTGCTGGACGGCGCGCGTGGTGCTGGACGTCTGAAGCGGCCTGAAAGCGAGAGGGTCGAGATGAGCGAAAAATGTGAAATAAGTCGGCTGTGTCGAACCTGTCGCGCGTGTCTCGCTAGTCCCGCAAGTCTCGCCCACTGGACATGAATCTCAACACCGACATGACGGTCAATCGGATTTCTGACGAGATTTGGGAAATCCCTCTCTCTGAAAAACCCGGCATGCTGGTGCCGGCCAGAATTTACGCCACCAAGGGCATTCTTCAGGCTATGGACTCCGGGGTTTTCGATCAGGTGACGAATGTCGCCTGCCTGCCCGGCATCAGCCGATATGCCCTCTGTATGCCGGATGGACATTGGGGCTATGGATTTCCGATCGGCGGGGTCGCGGCGTTCGACGCGCAGGACGGTATCATCTCTCCCGGCGGTGTGGGGTACGATATCAACTGTCTGGATGGCGACGCTCAGGTGCTGCACGCATTGGGCTATCGCCGAACGATTCGGTCGCTCGATGGCGTGTGGAAAGGTGAGCGCGTTGTGTGTGTCAACCCTCACCATGCTGTGCGTAGCGCGGATATCGGAGCGTTCCTCCTCAAGTCTCCCACGACATCGGTGTTGCGTGTGATGACAGAATCCGGCCGGCAAATTGTCGCGTCGGCCGATCACCCGTTCATGACCAAGCGGGGGATGACCGCGCTTAATGCGCTGCAATTAGGAGACGAGGTTTCCGTCTATCCGTTTGAGGGAGTGGATTATGAGACGCCTTCGTCCCGTGTCATCGTTCATGAGCAGGATCTCGCAGGCCTCTATCCGGGAACCAAGAATGGGTTGGCGCAATCGATCGCGGCGCTACGCCTCCGAGGGCTCCTGCCCCTCCAGCTTGATCATTCCGCCCTTCCATTCCTGATCAAGCTGATGGGATTTATCCAGGGGGATGGACATCTCCAACTCGACGATGGCGGACGAGCACAGATTGGGCTGTGCGGCGATCCGGACGATCTCGAGATCCTTCGTGAAGACGTTCATCGAGTCGGATTCATCGCGTCGCGAGTCTACAAGCGGGAACGCACGCACAACATTCATACTCGATATGGACACAAGCAATTCACCAGAACCGAAGCATCGGTTCATGTTCGCTCATCGGCCTTGACCTTGTTGTTGGTCGCACTCGGCACGACGAAAGGCAACAAAGCCTTGCAGGATTTCGGAGCTCCTGCCTGGCTCCATACGACGCCACTCTGGATGAGGAGATTATATCTCGCTGCATATTTCGGGGCTGAGCTGACCAGTCCAGCCACTGTCAGCGGACACGACTACAATTTTTCCGCGCCTACCTTGTCGATCAATAAGAGAGTGCAGGCCGTTGCCGGAGGTAAACGCTTTCTGCAAGACATCATGAAGTGGCTGCAGGATTTCGGTGTCAAGACTACTGCCCTCAGCGAAAGAGAAGATTCACCAAACAAGGACGGCAGCACGTCAATTCGACTGCGTCTTCACATTTCATCGGAACCGGACAATTTGGTGAAGTTGTGGAGCCGCATCGGGTATGAGTACAACCGGCGCAAGCAATATCTGGCCAACGCGGCTGTTCAGTATCTGAAGCTGAAGGAGATGGTGATTTCGGAACGCGCGGCGAGCGTGAAGACGGCGGTTGCCATGAGAAACACTCCAGGGGCGACGGTGCAGTCCATTACGCAGGCGATCGGTTCTCCCTATGTCAATGCGCGCTTTGTTGCCCGTAGCTTGTGGGAGAGACGCCATGCCGACGTAAGAATTGGCGCCGCTTTTCCGAAGTTTGCCGATTGGGTGATGGGTGCGACAGATGGACTGGGTGCCACCGGCCAGGTATGGGACAGGATCGTGCATATGCAACCAGTCGATCATCGCGGTCCCGTGTATGACTTAACCGTGTTGGACGATCACCATAATTTCATCGCGGACGGATTTGTGGTATCGAACTGCGGCATGCGGTTGATTCGGACGGACTTGACACTCGCGGATGTGCAACCTCATCTGGAACGGCTTATGACTGAGCTGTTTCGAAAGGTGCCGGCAGGCGTCGGGGCGAGCGGATTCGTTCGGCTCTCACGGGAGGAATTTCGTCGCGTGATGACCCATGGAGCCAGGTGGTGTGTGGAGCGGGGATATGGATGGCATCGGGACCTCGTACGGATGGAAGAAGGCGGTTGCATCGAAGGGGCCGATCCGTCGATCGTGACCGACCATGCCATTCAACGAGGCATCAATCAGCTGGGGACCTTGGGGTCGGGGAATCACTATCTCGAAGTTCAGGTCGTTTCGAACGACCGGATCTTCGATCCGGTCACGGCGGCAGCGTTCGGGATCACCGGCCACGAACAGATCGTCGTGATGGTGCATTGCGGCTCGCGCGGGTTCGGCCATCAGGTGGCAAGCGACTATCTCAAGGTGTTTGAAAAATCCATGCGCCGCTACGGCATCAGCGTGAAGGATCCGCAGTTGGCCTGCGCGCCGTTTCGATCTCCCGAGGGGCAGGAGTATTTTTCCGCCATGAACTGTGCCGCCAACACCGCTTTTGCCAATCGCCAAGTCATCACGCATCAGATTCGCGAGGCCTTCGCGATGGTCTTCGGCCGGTCTGCCGAGGCACTGGGGATGGAGTTGGTGTACGACGTGGCGCATAACATCGCCAAGGTCGAACGGTATCCGGAAGGAGACCTGGTGGTGCATCGCAAGGGAGCAACCAGGGCGTTTGGGCCGGGGAGTCCGGAGCTGCCAGAAATATTTCGACAGACAGGCCAACCGGTCATCTGCGGCGGCTCGATGGAGACAGGCTCGTACCTGCTTGTGGGAACAGATCATGCGGTGCGCGACACGTTCGGCTCGACGATGCACGGGGCTGGGCGAACGATGTCCCGCGCGCAGGCGAAGCGAACGGTGCGCGGCGCGCAATTGCAGCAGGAGATGAAACAGCGCGGCATTCTGGTCAAGGCCGTGTCGATGTCGGGGCTCGCGGAGGAGGCCGGCCTGGCCTACAAAGATATTTCGGAAGTGGTGGAGTCAGTCGATCGCGCGGGAATTACAAAAAAGGTGGCGGAATTGCGCCCGATAGGGAATATAAAGGGGTAGCAGTCTCCCATTCTGGAAGGCGTGATGATGGAACAGCGAAAGAATCTCCGGTTTCCCGTCAAGTTTCGCAGTTCATTTTCTTCCGTCGGTCTGATCGGCGGAGAGGGCCATATCGTCGATCTCTCCATCAGGGGTTGTCACATCGAATGCTCCATCGATGCTCAGCCAGGAGCCTCTCTGGATGTCCGTATCCAGGCGGTAGAGGGCGAACCCCCCATTCACATTCAGGCAGCGATTGTCCGGTGGAGCCGAGGGGGGGGATTTGGCGTTGAGTTTGAGGTGATTGCTCCGGCAGAATGGGTCCTCCTTCGGGACGTCGTGAAGCAGATAGAACTGATGCCCTACGAACAGGACAAACAGGCGGCTGATGTCCCTGGTTCTGCGTAACGATCCAACCCCTCCCTCACCACTCTCATTATTCCGGCATCCTCGCAGCCCTGCTGCTGCAGAACGTTGTAGCCTCTGTGCAATCCCTTGTTATACCCGCCGAGTTAGCGAGAGTCTGCATGAAGGCGCGTGAAAATGCGGATGAGGTGAAGACGTGCCTCCCATGGATCTGGTGTGCCATGGCTACTCCATCGATTCGAACAACGCATGATATTGCGGTCGTGATGGCCCGTATTCGCCCGTCCCCTGTGGTCGCGTCATGCCTGATGCGGTACCGCTTCTCAATCGAGTCTGCTTCTGCTCCGCGCGGGGCTGGTCCGGTTGATGCAAACAGGGTGGATCGGCCTAACCCGCATTATTCATGAGCACTTCTGCTGCAATCGCCGATCCGCTGCTACGACAAGCCTTCGGTCGGCGGGCTCGCCCCTCGGACCTTCAACGTACTGCACGAGTACGCCTCAGGTCCTCACGGCTCCGCGCGCCGCTCTCGCCACGCGGCTCAGCAATTTCGCGACGAACCGTTATGAATAATGCGGGCCAGGTAGCGTTGATTTGGAACTGTGAGACTTTGGATGCGATAGACGCACTTCATGAAGCCGTCCCCCTTCGCACAGGTGCAACAGGGTGCTTCTGGGGACAGCCTTCGTAAGCTGGCTTGCCAGCCGAAGCTTTAGCGAAGGCTGGTGGAGGGCAAGCAATCCAACCGTCGTTGGTACCCTTTCGGCGCTTTGAAATTCAAGGAGCTACGCTGGTAGCTTAGAATTTTGACATGCGGTTTACGAATTTTAGATAGCCATACCTCAGCCAATCTAATCCCACAAGAAACCACAAACCAGGATGCTTCTGAAATGGGGTCAGATGGTGGTGATTTGTCCTGTTCTGGTAGCGGCATGGTAGCAGATGGGAATTTTAGTGCAAAGGAGCCGCAAGAAACTCTTTAGAGATGTGATCATGTCGCTATGCCTCTTTACGTGAGACGGAAGTTCCTCCGGCTTCAAAAGAATATGAGAAGCCGACCGCAATGATTGGACCAGCCCTCTATGAACCGAGTCGAATTTGGAGTGAGGATTCCGACCGGCGAACGGAGGGAACATGGCACGGAAGCGGTACATGGTGAAGAAATTATTGACATGCTGACAAGATTAACATACAAGACGCCCCAAGGGAGGGCTGGACTATGACCGGGACCATATGGATCGTGGCGTTTGGAGTCCTGGGTTTCGCGCTCTCATCCTGCGCTCCCACTTCGTTGCCCTTGCACACCACCGTGGATACCCTGAAGATCAGAAAGACCCCGCTGGCAGCCGCGCTGGTCATGCCAGATGCCATCAAGAACGCCACGTCTAGGCAAGAGGTGTCCTGTGCTGGAACCTATGATGTACCCATTGGAGCGGAACTGGAAACAGGCATGACGCAAGCGTTGTCGCAGGTTTTTGAGTCGGTCGAAGTGGTCGATGACAAAAGCCAAGCAACAGACCATGATGTGCTCATTGAAATTGCCATCCCGCAACTGCAGGCGGAGGGACATTGTGCACTCCGAAGGACCTTGTATGCCACCGGGCCCTTGTATTTTTTGTTTAGACCCTGGGATACCTATGAAGGGCATGCGGAGCTCAGTGGGACCGCCACAGGCCGCGAGGGAGAACCGCTCCTCACCGCGACGTTCAAGTCGAAGGTACACAGCAAAGACACCCTCATGACCGACAGTCTAAGCAGAGATTTTGCCGTCGAAACCGTGTTCCGAGAATCTTTGATCGATACCATTCAGCAACTGACACGCGGCCTGCTAAAGTCGTCGCAATTTCGTGAGTATGCCGACCGACGGAAGGGCAAATCCGGCGAACGCTGATCGATCTTAAGCGCCAGGCCACAGGGAAAAGAACCAATACGCCCCGTTTAGCGAGATGGACAGATTCACGCGATCCAGTGACCTGCGGTTTGGTAGTTCGCTGCGGCTATAAATATCTTGAGAGGCTCAGCAGTTAGCCGGTCTTGCTACCAAGGTAATCGAGAGGGAGTCATGCTAGACGCGAAGCGCAAGGACGCGATGAATGAATTGAAAAAGGCCGAGGGACCCCGAGTATAGCCAGGTTTCCTTCACGCAAGAGACCTGGTGACTCCAACTGGAGTGGAAGTGGTTTGCAAGCCTAGTCATTAACGGCGGGCGGGTCATAACATACCTGGTATTTACAATAGTTTTGGTGGAGGGCACGTTCAACTGGCTTTATTTTGCCCCACAATTCGTGTCTCGCTGCGAGCGATGAAGGCTGAAGCCCGGCGGGCCAACGCGAAGCGATAAGCCTGTTACCTATTCAGTTCTTTCGCAAACTTCCGACCCAATCATCTCAAGCTGGCTACGCTTTGACATTCGGACCATTGCGTTGGCGGCATAGCCCCTACTGCCAAGGTGGCTCCGCCTGTTGAGAATCCCTAATTTGTCCCAAGACGTCGTTACAACATTGGCATATAATGGGCCGCGTTTGGCACATAAACGGCCCATCTATGTTTAAGATACAGAAAACATCGAACTATGGAACGGCAACACCTGCGGTCGCGCGAACTGCGCTCCAGGGTGGAGAGATTCTGAAGTTTTTTGCTCGGTCTCATGCGGAGATGGATGGTGCGTTGACGATTCTCTTCGATCTCAAACGACATCTCCTTAGGTGCGTAGAAATTCGAGATGACCTTGCGAAGGAGATTGCGACTGGTCGTAATCAAGTTGCTATAGAAGGCCTCAACGTTCAGTCGGGCGGTCAGGTGGTTACGCTTCCCGGCATAGGGGATCTTCAATCAAAAGCGGAGGGGTTCCTTCAATCCGCTAAGCTCGCAATCGCAGAGACAGGTAATCTGACCAACCCATACTATGGGGCAGCTCACGGCCATCAGTACCATAAATTCTCCGCGTGGGCCGAGAAAAAGTTTGGACCAACTGACGACCTCACCCTTGTTGTGAAGAGCTGGGAGCCTTTCGTTAAAAGAATTGTCGAAGCGCGGAATGCCGTCGATCATCCTTTGACTGCCCCTGGCGCACCTCTCATAACGGTCAACTTTCTTGACGTTCGGTCAAGTGGCGGAGTGCCAGAACTTCTCGACCCGAGCTGGGGACTCACCGGCGAGGACCTCCGACCGATTCTCCCCGACTTTGACTTAATTATAGAGAAGGTAATTTGTTTAGGCGAGAATGTGCTGGTCCGATTCTTCTACAAGCTCAGGGACAGCGAAATTGTTGAAATTCACGAAATACCACCCGACAAGCGTGACCCTTCAAATCCCCGCAGATTGATTGTCGGGCTAGCTGGCAATGAATAGAATCTCGTGATAGCGCCATAGGTGTCAGTATTCCTTCGCGGGCTAGTCGGCGCCTGATCCGTGCCGATGAAGAGCGTCTTCCCAGGACGCTGCCTGCGCCATGGTTGCGACAAATTCCGCCCCACGATTCGTGTCTCGTTGCAAGCGGTAAAACCTCAAGCCCAGCGCGTGAATGCGACGAATTAAGCCAGGGCTTATCGATAGCTTGCTTCAGAGCGTCGTACCTTTACGACGCCATAGCCATTCAGCTTCAAGAAGTTTTTGACGATCCTCGGCGGCGTCTCATGCTTGGGTCCAAGAATGATTTCTCCAGTCGGGCTTTGTTCTACAAGTTTGACCGTGAGGTACGGGACGATGCTGCTCTTTACAACACGATGAGAGCAGGCGTCTTCGTCTTCTCCATCTGTTGTGGGCATCGAGAGAACTCGCCATTCCTTCTCTTTGAGCTTCCCCCGAAATTTCGTCTTCCAAGGGTGATGTACAATCGCCGTCACCATGAAAGGGAAGACGAAATGAA
>ENA-ORBV01001563-ORBV01001563.1-microbial-mat-metagenome-genome-assembly--contig:-NODE-1563-length-50557-cov-9.518621_pt1 | contig 50557 bp, 53 predicted proteins | sample MGYA00237777_ERZ505514 | MGnify/ENA primary metagenome ERZ505514 (study PRJEB26160, sample SAMN06269048) | microbial mat metagenome | isolation source: Oligotrophic lake microbial mat | place... | reverse complement strand
AGGGTATGGCTGTTCGCCATTTAAAGTGGTACGCGAGCTGGGTTCAGAACGTCGTGAGACAGTTCGGTCCCTATCTGCCGTGGGCGTTAGAAACTTGAGGGTGAGTTGCTCCTAGTACGAGAGGACCGGAGTGAACGTACCTCTGGTGTTCCGGTTGTCACGCCAGTGGCATCGCCGGGTAGCTATGTACGGACGGGATAACCGCTGAATGCATCTAAGCGGGAAGCCCCCCCCAAGATAAGGTTTCTCTGGGGACTTGATCCCCCTAAAGGGCCGTCGAAGACTACGACGTTGATAGGCTGGGTGTGGAAGCGCTGTAAGGCGTGTAGCTAACCAGTACTAATTGCCCGTGAGGCTTGACCATATAACACTCAAGCAACCTGAAGCTTTCTTCTGGTCTTGAGTCGCTATGGACTTCAGCCAATGGAAGCCAATTGAGTAACAGAGATTGCAGTTCTGCGTAAGGCCTAGTGCCACGCAACAGGCGTCAAACACATCTTTATTGCGGCCAGTCTCCTTGGGGAGAGTCTCCTGCGGGAGGCGGGCCATAGTTAAAAATTTGCCTGGCGGCCATAGCGGGCGGGAACCACCCGATACCATTCCGAACTCGGAAGTGAAACTGCCCAGCGCCGATGGTAGTGTGGGGCTTCCCCATGTGAGAGTAGGTCACTGCCAGGCACCTATCCAGAACCCCTGTCGCAGCAATGCGACAGGGGTTTTTTCGTTAGCATCAGCACCATGAATCAGCACCCCTGGGAGGTCATCAGCGAACTCCTCCAGCGTGAGGATCTACCGGCGCTCGACCGCTATCTGCAAAACCTGCCATCCAGCGAGACTGTTCGGGCAGTTTTCAGGCTAACCCCCAACGAGCAGGAAAAGCTTCTGACGCTCCTCCCGCCGGAGAGCGCCGCAGATCTCATCGATGAGGTGCCTGATGTACAGGCTGCCGAGCTTCTGGACAACCTCCGGCCCGAAGAAGCGGCATCTATCGTCAACGAGATGGATAGCGACGAGGCAGCAGACGTTCTGGCGGAAATGGACCGGGAGGATGTCGAGGAAATCCTCAACCTCATGGATGCCGATGAGGCGGCTGAGGCACGGCAGCTGATCGACTTCGATCCGGAGACTGCTGGCGGCCTGATGATGAAGGAGTATCTCAGCTATCCAGAGACCCAAACCGTGGGTGATGCGGTCGCCGATATCGCAGTTCGGGGTGAGGACTACCCCATCTACTATCTCCAGCACATCTTTGTCGTCGGTCCTTTGGGGCGCCTGCTCGGCGTAGCCGGACTCACGGACATCGCCGGAGCCAAGCCCGAGTCAAGGCTCGGAGACCTTGCAACGCGAGTGGATCCTGTCAACGCTACCGCCGGCCTCGACCAGCTGGAAGACTTCTTCGAGACCCGGGACACGCCCATTGCGCCTGTCGTGGACGATGCTGGCCGCTTGCTGGGAGCCATTCGCCGGCGCGCGGTCTTCGACGCAATCGCTGAGCGTGCCGACGAGTCGTACCTGAAAAGTCAGGGCATCGTGGGTGGCGACGAGTTTCGCTCAATGCCCCTGTATGTCCGGTCCGGGCGCCGCCTGTCCTGGCTGACCGTGAAGATATTTCTGAACCTGGCCTCAGCTAGTGTTATCGCCCTTTACGAGGGCACCCTTGCTGCAGCCTTCACCCTGGCCGTTTTTCTGCCCATTGTGTCGGACATGAGCGGCTGTTCCGGTTACCAGGCCGTTGCCGTCAGCATGCGGGAGCTGGCCCTCGACATCATCAAGCCTTCTGATGTCGCCCGGGTGTGCCTGAAAGAGCTCGTTCTCGGGCTGGTAACGGGTGTCGTTTTGGGTCTGCTCCTGGCCTGTGTAGCATGGCTCTGGAAGGGCAATCCCTGGTTGGGCCTCGTCGTTGGGACTGCGCTGGCGGCCAACACCCTGGTCGCCGTGGTCGTCGGTGGCGCGCTGCCGTTGGTGCTAAAGAGGATGCGAGTCGATCCGGCGCTGGCAGCTGGTCCCGTGCTCACCACCATTACCGACACGGGCGGCTTCTTTCTGGTGTTGAGCCTCGCTACGCTCGTTCTGCCTCATCTCGCTCCCTAGACTCTGGAAACACCCAGCGCCTTTGCATAGACGATCTTGCCGTCTCCGGGAGCATAGAAGTCCGGGAAATCTGCCGCCTTCTGGTAGCCCCTGCGGGCATAGAACGCGCGGGTGGGTGCGTACTGCCCCCGGGACGACGTATCCGCATAGACGTGGGTGCCGCCGGCAAGAAGTATCGCCGACTCCACCCTCTGCAGCAGATCCCTGCCGAGGTGTTGTCCCTGGGCTACCGGAGTGACGGCAATCCAGTACAGATCCCAAGCGGCGCTGGTACAGGGCACCCGGCCGAAGCAGGCATAGCCGAGCACGCGCACCCCACTCCCTGCAAGGATGAACCGGTAGTGGCTGGAACTGCCCTGTACCAGGCCCTCATCGGCCAGTTCACGGGCAATGGCCGTTTCCTCCACACTAAAGAACCCGGTCTCCCCCACCAGCTTCTCGATCTTCTTTGGGTCAGAGATCCTGAGGCTGGATCTGAACGTCATCGCCACGAGGAGCCAGACCTAGCCGTAGCGCGCAACGGCAACGATGCGCTCGATGCCTTCGTCGTAGGGGATCCCGGCTTGTTCAAGAGCGGCGGCAAAGCCGGCATCCGGCGATATGCAGGGGTTGGCGTTGATCTCGAGAACCCAGGGAGTGCCCTCCGCGTCTACCCGAAAATCCACCCGGGCGTAGCCCCGCAACTGAAAAATATGCCAGCATTTCAGCGCCACCCGCCCCAGTTCGGCGCAGAGAGCGGCTTCGCGAACCGGATCAACGAAGCGGCGCACGGTGTTTCGGGCTTCGAATGAATCGTCGTGCCACTTGGCGGCGTACCCGACGATCCGGGGCTTGTCGTCGGGGTAATCGACGAACTCGATTTCCGGGATGGGGAGCACCTCCGGCCCGCCGGGGCCGTCCAGCACTGCGACGTTTATCTCCCGGCCTTCCACGTAACGCTCCGCGAACCAGCGATACTTGCGCAGCGTCTCGCGGGCGGCGACCCTCTCGGGAACGTCCAGAAAATCGTCGACTACCGACTCGTCGTCCATGCCGATGGAGGCGTCTTCGCTCACCGGCTTGGTAATCCAGCGTCCGGGGCCTGGATAGCCCGGAACCGCGGATACGCCGTCCCACCAGTCAGCGGTAGCCAGGCCGTGGGCCCGAAGCCACTGCTTTGCCAGAATCTTGTTGCCGGTGATCAGCAGGCCCTCTGTGCTGGCACCGGTATAGGGAATCTGCAGGTGATCAAGGAGCGCGGTGGCGATCGGGACAAGCTGCCCGGAATCATCGATAGCCTCCACCAGATTGAAGACGATGTCGGGTGGCTCTTCCTTCAGCAGGGCTTTTACCGCGTCGAGCCGGAGGTCGATCGCCAGGGTCGGAACCTTATAGCCGCGGCCGACGAGCGCCGCCTGTACACAGGCCATCTGCTCAAGTATGTCCCGGGCATCCGCCGTCGACTCGTGGGTTACCGAGTTGTGCAGGATCAGTACAGTCTTGCCGGTCACGCCGCTATTCTCGTGCCGAGAAGTGTGGTGACGGGGAGTCCAGCCCTCACTACGGCCGAGACCACGATGCGGCGGATCAGTTCGCCGTAGGGAATTCCCTTGAAGTCACAGATGAGCGGGAGGTCTGAGTGTCCTGGTAGCAGACCGGCCAGGGGATTGGCTTCGAGAAAGTTGGGCACTCCGGCCGCATCGAGCCGGATATCGAGCCGGCCACCGTCCCTGCAGCCAAGGGCCCGCCAAGCGTCCAGGGCCAGCGCCTCCACGGCAGTCAGAAGCGGCTGTTCTGTCAGCAGTGAGTAGGTTACACGGCCCTCCCAGTGCGCCTTGTTGTCGAAGGTGTATATCCCTGCATCCGCCTTGGGACCCAGGTGGACTTCCATGGTGCCAATGGTCTCGGCTTCGGCCCCCGTCCCGACCAGGCCCACCGTGAACTCACGCCCGGGCAGAAACTCCTCGATCAGAACCGGCTGCCGGTAACGTGTCAGCAGCGCGGCGCAGACGGTTACCAGTTCATCAGGGGAGGAGGCGCGCGACGCGGTTGATATACCCTTGCCGGTGCCCTCAGCCACCGGTTTCGCGAACAACGGGTAGCGCAGATTCAGGCGCTGGACCTCGTTCGCCGACTCAATCACGGCAAAGCTCGCAGTGGCCAGTCCGTGCCCCCGGACCACGTGCTTGGCCACGCCCTTGTGCAGGGTCACCGCACAGGCCAGGGGGTCGGAGAACACATAGGGAATCTGCCAGGCATCGAGGAGTGCGGGCACCAGGGATTCCCTGCCGAAGCCATGGAGACCCTCGCAGAAGTTGAAAACCAGGTCCCAGCGGTCACCCGCGGCGAGGCGCGTCGCCAGCTGTCGGGCGTTGCCTATCCGGTCGATATCGAGGGCCAGGTTACGGAGGGCACTCGCTATGCTATCGATGGTTTCCGGCTGGTCGAACTCCGCGGTATCAACGTCGCTGTAGCCCGCGGCGAGATACTCCTCGCGGAGGTCATAGGTCAGGCCGACTCGCATCCTGCCGCTTCAGTTTGCGGATCGGGGTAGCGGTAAGACCCATTGGCGTAATTCGTAAGCAGCAGGTCGTCCCCCTCCCGGCCCACGATGTAGTCCGGCGAGACGGGAATCTTGCCACCGCCGGCCGGGGCATCGATGACGTAGGTGGGCACCGCATAGCCCGTGGTGTGCCCGCGGAGCCCCCGAATGATGTCGATTCCCTTCTGGACGGTCGTCCTGAAGTGAGCGGAACCCGAGATCGGATCGCACTGGTACAGGTAGTAGGGCCGTACCCGGATGCGCAACAGCCCCTGGACCAGGGATTTCATCGTGGCGATATCGTCGTTCACGCCCTTCAGGAGTACGGTCTGGCTCCCCAGCGGAATGCCGGCATCGGCAAGCCGGGCGCAGGCTTCCGCGACTTCGGGCGTGAGTTCATCCGGGTGCGTGAAGTGCAGGCTCATCCACAGCGGGTGATAACGCTTCAGGATGCGGACCAGTGCCGGGGTGACCCGCTGCGGTTGCACCACAGGCTGCTTTGAGCCGATCCGGATGAATTCGACGTGCGGAATTGCCCGCAGACGGGACAAAATCCATTCAAGCCGTTCGTCGTCCAGACTGAGCGGGTCCCCCCCGGACAGGAGGACGTCCCGAATTACGGGATTGCCCGCAATGTAGTCAATGGCCTGTTCCAGGTCATGTTTGCGGATACTGCGCTCGCCAACCGAACCCACCATGCGGGCCCGTGTGCAGTACCGGCAGTAGACCGAACAGAAATTGGTAACCAGCAGCAGAACCCGGTCCGGATAGCGGTGCACGAGACCCGGAACCGGGCTATGCCCGTCTTCCCCAAGGGGATCGTCCGCCTCGCCCCTGGAGCGCAGGTACTCTCCCATGACCGGAATCACCGTTCGCCGCAGACCCTGGGTGGGGTTCTCGGGGTCCAGCAGGCTGGCGTAGTAGGGCGTTATCCCGATGGGTAGCGCTCCCCGGTGTATCTCGATGGCCTGCCGCTCTTCATCGGTCAGGCTCAGCATCCGGTCCAGTTCGGCAATAGTCCGGATGCGAGTGCGGTTCTGCCAGCGCCAGTCGTTCCAGTCCCGCAGACCCGCCTGGGGATAGAAGCGGCGTCGGAACGCATCACTTTTCGGGCTGACCACCAGCCGGGGGATGGTGGGCTTGGTGGTGGGGACGGGCGTCAGATTGACGGGGCCATGGGCCACCGGAGTTTTGGCGGGGTCTGCTGTTCCCGGAAGGCGACCCACAACAGAAGGGTCCACGACAGTCAAAACTCGCGGCATCGTGACTACCTCGTCGGTGTGCAGGGTCGGGGGAAAGCGTGTCGAGACAGAATCAAACCTGATTGCCTTCTATGGCCCCGAACGCTGAAGACGCTCGCCTGGCATTCCATTGCCCATCCGGAACTTCCGGAATCCTGACTTGTCCGGAATTCCTCCGGCCGGCTCAGGATGCGATGTCTCTGTGACTGCTGTCTTGATGGAAAAGTAGCATTCATGGATGGATCGACGGTAAATATACCCACCAGTTTTTGAAAAGCAATACAGAGCGGCATTGACCAGGTCGTCACGGATCACATCCGCAGAAAGCGCATCGGCATCGTCCCGAGTTTCTTTAGCGGGGGGCTGCGCAGCGCTGTGCTAGTCTTTTCTGGTCAGAGGACGTATGAAGCACATCACCGGCACCATCATCACGTTCAATGAGGAAGACCAGATCGAGGCGTGCATCGCCTCTCTGAAACGGGTCTGTGATGACGTTGTGGTCGTCGATTCCCTGAGCACCGATCGGACGGTTCAGCTGGCGATTGCCGCTGGAGCCCGCGTCATTCCTCAGCCTTACCTCGGTGAGGGTCCACAGCGAAACCTCACGGAGAGGCACGCGGCTCACGACTGGATACTGGCCCTCGATGCAGACGAACGGCTGGATGATGAGTTGGCGGCGGCCATCCGCTTGCTGCCCCTCGTCGATCCGGCTGACGCCTATGCATTCAACCGGAAGAGCTATGTAGGCCCCCGATGGATCCGCGGGCCGGGCTTTTATCCCGACTTTGTGACGCGTCTCTACAATCGTACCCGCGCCGCCTACGAGCCTAAGCCCGGCCACGCCGGCGTACTTGCGCCCCGGGTGTGCCGCATCCCTGGCCATATCATTCACTACACCTACGACGGCCTGAGCGACTGGATCGCCAAGATCAACTGGCTGACGTCCCGCGATGCACAGGGGATGTTCAATGCCGGTCGGCCTGCCTCCGCGACGAAGCCGGTCGTGAGCGCCCTGGGGGCTGGCTTCAGGCAACTGATACTGCGGGGCGGGATTTTCCGCGGGACGGACGGCTGGCTGGTGACCATGACCAGCATGTTTCGGTCCTTCATGAAGTACGAGAAGCTGAACGAGCTCCACGATCAACAGCGCCGGGGCGGGCCACCGGCCTCAGATCCTGGCCTACAGCTCGGTCATATCCGGGGCGCTGAACGCCCCTGAGGGGTCGTCACGACCGGTGGGTCAGCTGTGCCCGGCCAGCTCCTGAAACAATGCCAGATGGGCAGACACTGAATCCTCCAGCCGGAAGCGCGCCCCGATACGCTCCCGCGCGCGGGCTCCCATGCGCTGGTTGGCATCGGGGTCCCGGTAGAGTTTCAGCACCGCGTTGGCCAGTGCCTGAGCATCCCCCGGGGCCACCACCAGACCACTAACTCCGTCTTCGACGAGTTCTGCGCTGCCGCCCGTCGTGGTCACAATCGGGGTAACTCCGTGGACCATCGACTCTATAACTGTCTTTGGCAGGCCTTCCCGCTTGGTGGCAGGCAGCACGGACGCCTGGCAGGCGGCCACCATCCCCAGAACATTTTCCCGGAAACCGACTAGGTGGATCTGGTCCCGCAGCGGGCTGGCGGCGACCAGCCCCCGGATCGGCTCCTGATCCATGTCCCGACCAATCAACAGGAAATGGATGGGCAGCCCCGCGGGAATCAGCCCCGCAGCATTGACCAGCACGTCTGCACCTTTACGCGGGCGGTTATTGGCGACGCAACAAACCGTAAAGGCACCCCGCGGCACGCCCAGGGACGTCAGGTCAACGCGTTCGGTAGCGTCATACCACTTCAGGTCGTGGCCCTTGTAGATGGTGACCAGCTTCCGCGGGTCGTAGACCACGCCCAGGAGGCTCTCCCGGACCGCTTCGGCCACGCAGACGATGCGCGACACTCGGGGGCTAAGGTGCGTGAGGTAGCAGATCGGGTCCCAGCGGGAGATGTTGCCGCTCTGTCCCCGGTAGGTCACTACCTTTACTGGCAGCCCGATGCTCGCCATGATGCCGTTGACTATAGCGGGGTTGTTGAATAACTGAACGACATCGTAGCGGCCGGCCTCCAGCACGCGCCGTATTACACGGACGGCCTCCACAGAGAATTTCCGTCGTGGCACGAAGTCATGGACGGGAATACCGGCCTCGACCAAGCGCTGTCCCCAGTAGGTATCCCGACGGCTCATCACCTCTGCATCGACGCCCCGGCGTTTCAGCCCGAGGATCATCTCCGCCTCCGGCCGGGTGTTGTGGGTGCCGGGCTTGTCGTAGTTGGTTATGAAGAGGACTTTGATCGTCATGCCGGGCACTCGTAATCAGGGGAGGCGGGACCGTCGCATGTTGCGCCCCGCGCAGTTGACCCGCAAGCAGAGTCCCTGGCATTCCTCGCCCCGCGCGATTCATCGGCTGCCCTCCGCTACACTGGGCCCGCATGAACCAGATTGTGGCGAACGCGCCGGTCGTCTATCACCTGCGGCCCCTGCACGCGGGAGCACATCTCTATGAAGTGACCTGCCGGATAGAGCAATCGGCTCCGGAAGGTCAGCTGCTCTCCCTGCCTGCCTGGATTCCGGGCAGCTATCTGGTCCGTGACTACGCCCGGCATGTGGTGCAGTTTCAGGCGGAGAGCGGTGGCGAACAGGTCGCCGCCCGGAAACTTAACAAACACACTTGGCGGGTTGCGCCGGTGCCGGGCGAGCTTCTGGTCCGCATGACGGTTTACGCCGCAGACCCGTCGGTCCGTGGTGCCTGGCTGGATGCCCAGCAGGGGTTCGTCAACGGCGTGTGTGTTTTCCTCCGCGTGCATGGTCAGGAGCACGCTCCATCGGTCGTCCATATCGACCCGCCGGATTTACCCGCCACGGGCCAGGCATGGCGACTCTCCACCGGTCTCCAGCGGCTTACAGGGGGGCAGGGGGAGTTCGGGGCCTTTCGGGCGACGGGTTACAGTGACCTGATCGATCATCCGGTGCTCATGGGGCCACTGACCACCGTGGAGTTCATGGCAGCCGGGGTTCCCCATGCCCTGGTGCTGGCCGGTCTGCCCAACCCGGACCGGGAGCGACTGCAGGCTGACCTGACCCGCCTCTGCACCTGGCACATCGACTTCTTCGGCCGCCCAGCGCCGATGACCCGGTACGTCTTCCTGGTCCGCGCCTCCGGCGAGGGCTGCGGTGGACTCGAGCATCGCGCCTCTGCCGTGCTTGGCTGCCGGAGGGATGATCTCCCCCAGGCGGGCGTCCCCGGCAACGAACCGGCATACCGGCGGTTTCTGGGTCTTGTCAGCCACGAGTATTTCCATGCGTGGCACGTCAAGCGCATCCGGCCCGCAGAGTTCGTGACTGCCGAACTGGATGCCGAGGTCTATACCCACCAGCTGTGGATTTTCGAGGGCATCACCTCTTACTACGATGACCTTGCCTTACGCCGCAGTGGCCTCATTACCCCTGAGCAGTATCTGGAGCTTCTGGGGCGGTCGTTGACCCAGCTGTACCGGACGGCCGGTCGCCGCCAGCAGACCCTCGAGGAGGCCAGCTTTGATGCCTGGATCAAGTTCTATCGTCCCGACGAGAACTCACCTAACGCGACGATAAGCTATTACCTGAAGGGCGCCCTCGTGGCCCTGGCCCTCGATCTGGAATTGCGCTCGCGGACAGCAGGTACGTGCTCCCTCGACGTCGTCATGCGTACGCTTTGGCAGGAGTATGGAGCGGACGACAGTCCCGGCGTTGCGGAAGGGCAGTTCGAACGGCTGGCGGAGAGCCTGAGTGGTCTGGATCTCGAGCCCTTCTTCCGGCAGTCCCTGCGCACCACCATCGATCCTCCCATCGGCATCCTGCTGGCCCAGTTTGGCATCCGCCTGCACTTGCGCAGTCCCGAGAGTGATAGCGATGGGGGAGGTACCAGAGGGCGTCGGGAGGATCGCCCAAGGGCCTGGCTGGGAATCAAGGTTCAGTCGGCCGACGGGCGGGTCCGGGTCAGCCAGGTTGCCGCTGGCAGTCCTGGGCAGCTGGCAGGCCTGGCGGCAGGCGATGAACTGCTGGCGCTGGCGGGCCGGCGGATTGCCCCGGACAATTGGGAAGTGGTACTCGACCGATTGATCCCGGGCGTCGAGCTCACGTGCCATGTGTTCCGGGACCAGCAGCTTCTTGAACTGCTCTGTCAGCCGGCCACCGGTCCGCGGGACACCTGTTACCTCACGCTGGACGCCAATGCGGATGCCGAGATGGTTGCCCGCCGCAACGCCTGGCTCGGAATGCCCTAGCTGCCGGCCAGAGGGTGCTAGACTTTTTGTATGCTCGAACTGGGTCTGAAGGTCCTGCTCAGCTACCTGGTCGGTGCGCTGAACGGTGCCCTGATCGTGGGCAAGCTGGCCGGCGGCGTCGACATAAGGACCCTCGGCAGCGGGAATGCGGGGGGGACCAACGCTCTCCGGACCCAGGGGAAGTGGTTTGCTTTCCGCGTCATGGTGCTCGATGTCGGCAAGGGCTATCTCCCGCCATGGCTCCTGCCTTCACTGGTTCTACCCGGCGTACCACTGGATCCGGACGTCTCCAGGATCTGGCTGACCCTCGCCTGTGCTGGCGCGGCTGTGGTGGGGCACTGCTACCCGGTCTGGTTCGATTTCAAGGGCGGCAAGGGTGCCGCAACGGCCATCGGGGCGCTGCTTGCCATTGCGCCAGCGTTGGCGCTCCCGGCCGTTGCTGTGTGGTCCTTCGTGCTCATTGCCACCGGTTTTGTGGGCCTGGCCACCATCCTTGCCGTCGCGGTCCTGCCCGTCTGGGTGGCACTGACGCAGCTAGCCGAGCACCGGGAGATGTTCTGGTTCCTCGTTGCTCTCGCGCTGTTCATCTGTTTTACCCACCGGGAGAACATCCAGCGCCTCCGCGAAGGGCGGGAGAACCGGCTCGAAAGGGCGAGGTTATGGCGCCGTCGGCCCTAGCCTGGCCGGCCGTCCTGGATTTGCTCGCCGACGGCCAGTGGCACTCGGGCATCGCACTGGGTGAAGCCCTGACCGTGTCTCGCGCCGCCATCTGGAAACAGGTTCGAGCCCTGCGGTCCCTGGGCCTGGAAGTGATCGCCGAACGTCGAAGGGGCTACCGGCTGGAACGGCCGCTGGACCTGTTGAATCCTGCCAGGATTCGCGCGGAGCTGGCCCCCGCGACTCGCTTCGGCCTGCAGCTTCTTGAGGTGCTGCTCGTCACCGCGTCAACGAACGCCAGTCTGGCCGCCGACCCGGCGCCTCCCCTGGGGCAGCTTCGGGCGGTGGTCGCCGAGTACCAGACTGGCGGGCGCGGCCGCCGCGGGCGCCGCTGGCTTTCGCCCCCGGGTCACGGTGTGTGCATGTCCGTTGCCTGGTCCTTCGAGAGCGCTCCCCGGGACTTGCCCGCTCTCAGCCTGGTGGCGGGCGTCGCAGTGATTGGCGCACTCAAGCAGCTTGGCGTGAGTGGCGTGCAGCTGAAGTGGCCTAACGACGTGATGGCCGCGGGGGGCAAGGTGGGAGGGATACTGGTGGAGGTTTCCGGCGAGTCCGGCGGGCCGCTGCGGGTGGTTATAGGCATCGGGCTCAACGTTCGTCCGGTGCCGGGAATCGCGGCGGCACTCAGGGAGGAGGGCGGTCATATACCCGCCGTCGCCCTCGACGACCTGCTCGCTGGAGCTCGCCTGGACCGCAGCGTACTGGTTGGCGTCCTGATCAATCGGCTTCACGAGAGCCTGCTGGCCTTTAGTGCTCAGGGCTGGCCCGACGTGCTGCCCGTCTGGCGCCAAAATGATTACCTCATGGGCCGGTCAGTCGTGGTCACGCGCGGCGCAGAAGCCTTGTCCGGCATCGCCCGGGGCATCGCTGACGACGGCGCACTGCTGGTCGAGGCTGACGGCCGCATTTTCCCCGTCGTGGCCGGCGACGTTACGCTGCGTGCTCCCCTGTGACTGCAGGGACCTGAGGTTGCGCCGATGAGATTGTTGGTGGATATCGGCAATAGCCGGGTGAAATGGGCCTTCGCCATGGCCGGCAGTTTCGTGGCGGAAGGTGACGCGCTCCTCGACGACGCTGTCGAACTCCGGACTCTGCTGGAGTGTGGGCGGTCGCCAGAGGAAATCCGCGTTGCCAACGTGGCGGGGGCCGAGGCCGGAGCGCGGATCGCTGCGAGTCTGCAGCAGCACTTCCGGATCAGCCCGATTCTTGCCTGTTCCGCCGCGACGGGGGCTGGTGTAAGCAGCGGCTACACCGAGCCGCGAAGGCTGGGCGTTGATCGCTGGCTGGCACTGTGCGCCGCCTTTGCCCGCTATGGCGGCCCCGTCTGTGTGGTCGATGCTGGCACCGCGACGACTGTCGATCTGGTGACGGGCAGCGGCCAGCACCAGGGCGGCTTGATCCTTCCGGGGCTGGCCCTGATGCAGTCGGCTCTCGGGCGGCGCACGGGCGACCTGGCCCGACTCGCTGCCACGGAATCCCTTGCCGACCTGGAGCCGACTTCCGGCGACCACCCCATTCTGTTGGGGCGTGATACCGCCTCAGCAATCCGGTACGGTGCCCTGCAAGCCACGGCCAGTCTGGTCCGGGACTGCATGGTACGGTTCAGCAGCCCTGCGTTAGAGGGCTCGGGGCCGCCACTCCTGGTCATTACAGGCGGCGGGGCGCCCGCTCTGCAGGTAGAACTTTCCGGGAAGCGCGCTGGCTCCGCCAAGCCGTGGCCTGGATTTCGCGTTGAGTATCGACCGCTGCTGGTGCTGGAAGGCCTCGCTTTGGACCCGCTGTGCTTCAATCCCGCACCATGACGCGCCAAAGCGGGCCGGATTAATGCGTAATGTCTTTCTGAGCCTTCTCCTCGCCAATCTGCTGTTTGTGGCCTGGCAGATCTGGGTCGATCAAGTGCCCCCCTCGGCGCAGGATATTCAGCCTGATCGACTGATTTTGTTCGGCTTTGGAAGTGATCCAAAGGCGCCGGAAGTGGCCACCATTCAGGGGCAATCCCCACTGGCTGGGATGGCGGCGGTGCCGGCAGCGGCTGAGACGACCTGCCTGGGATTGGGTCCTCTGGTGGATCTTGCGGCGTCGCGGCAGGCCGGAAAACAGCTGGCCGCTCGTGGGGTCGACGCGATCCCCATTGCACGGGATACCCAGACCTGGCTTGGCCACTGGGCCCAGATTGGCGGATTCTCGTCAATTCCCGAGGCAGAAACGGCTCGCCAGCGGCTTATTGCCGGCGGCCTCGCGGAGACCTATCTGATGCAGGACGGAGCCCAACCGCTGCTCAGTCTCGGCGTTTTTCAGGAACTGGACAGAGCGGAACGGGTTGCCAGTGTCGCGCGGGGCCTGGGTTTTGAGGTCGGCATGCGGGATCGCTACCGGCCGACGGTGGAGCAGTGGTTGCTGATTCAGCCCCGGCCCAACCAGCGGCTCGAACCCGCAGATCTGAGCCTGGCGGGCGACCGAATCATGCGCGTGGAACGACTGGCCTGCGCAGCGGCAAACCCGCCATCGGGGTCTCCCGAAGATCAGCTGCCGCCAGGACCACCCGCGCAGCCCTTATAATGGGTGGGTAGTGAACGCCCGCCGGCTGGGCAGGCGGCATGGGCCGGAATAGCTCAATGGCAGAGCAACCGCTTTGTAAGCGGTAGGTTGGGGGTTCAAGTCCCTCTTCCGGCATGCTCACTACAGGTTGACAGCGACTACGCTCGCGCCAGACAATACTCTGCTTAACTCAGCGGAGGGGTACCCAAGCGGCCAACGGGGGCAGACTGTAAATCTGCTGGCTTACGCCTTCGTAGGTTCGAATCCTACCCCCTCCACCAAAGAGTGAGGCGGAGGCGACGGTAGGTCAAGCGTTAGGCCAACCGCCAGGTCAAGACCAGGTCAAGAAGGGCCCTGAAGTTTAAGAGTGGGTCCAAAAATGTTTAGCCGCCGGTCCCGGAAGATCTACAAACCATCCTCGCGAGGCGTTGACATCCGCGGGTGTAGTTCAATGGTAGAACCTCAGTTTTCCAAACTGATGACGTGGGTTCGATTCCCATCACCCGCTCCAGTTTGTGCGGTGGCGGAGAGCGGGGAAGGGGCTGAGATCGGGGCAGAGGTTTTGCCCACATAGCTCAGTCGGTAGAGCACTTCCTTGGTAAGGAAGAGGTCACCGGTTCAACTCCGGTTGTGGGCTCCACAGCGTGCCTGGGTAATAAGTAGAGACAACGTGAATCGCGGCAAGTGCCGCACCTACACAACAGAGAGAGAAAAGACATGTCGAAGGCCAAATTTGAGCGTACGAAGCCGCACGTGAACGTGGGGACGATTGGTCACGTGGACCATGGGAAGACCACGCTGACAGCGGCGCTGACCAAGGTGATGGCGGCGAAGTTTGGCGGCGAGGTGTCGGCGTACGACCAGATTGACAAGGCGCCGGAAGAGAAGGCGCGGGGCATCACGATTGCGACGGCGCACGTGGAGTACCAGAGCGCGGCCCGGCATTACGCGCACGTGGACTGCCCGGGACACGCGGACTACGTGAAGAACATGATCACGGGTGCGGCGCAGATGGACGGCGCGATCCTGGTGGTGTCGGCGGCGGACGGCCCGATGCCGCAGACGCGGGAGCACATTCTGCTGGCGCGTCAGGTGGGCGTGCCGCACATCGTGGTGTACCTGAACAAGGCGGACATGGTTGACGACGCGGAGCTGCTGGAGCTGGTGGAGCTGGAAGTCCGCGAGCTGCTCTCGATGTACAAGTTTCCCGGCGACAAGACGCCGATCATCATTGGTTCGGCGCTGAAGGCCTGGGAAGGCGAGAACAGCGAGATGGGCACGCAGAGTGTCGAGAAGCTGGTGGCGGCGATGGACACCTTCATTCCGGTGCCGGAGCGGGCGGTGGACGGGGCTTTCCTGATGCCGATCGAGGACGTGTTCTCGATCTCGGGTCGCGGCACGGTGGTGACCGGGCGCATTGAGCGGGGTCGGGTCAAGGTTGGCGAGGAAGTGGAGATCGTCGGGATCAAGGCCACGACGAAGACCATCTGCACGGGCGTGGAGATGTTCCGCAAGCTGCTGGACGACGGGCAGGCGGGTGACAACGTGGGCGTGCTGTTGCGCGGGACGAAGCGCGAGGACGTGGAGCGCGGCCAGGTGCTGGCCAAGCCCGGTTCGATCAACCCGCACACGACCTTCGAGGCGGAGATTTACGTGCTGACCAAGGAAGAGGGCGGTCGGCACACGCCGTTCTTCAAGGGCTACCGGCCGCAGTTTTACTTCCGGACGACAGACGTGACGGGGTCCTGCGAGCTGCCGGAGGGCGTGGAGATGGTCATGCCCGGGGACAACATCAAGATGGTGGTCACGCTGATCAACCCGATCGCCATGGAGGACGGCCTGCGTTTCGCCATCCGCGAGGGTGGCAAGACGGTCGGTGCCGGCGTCGTGGCCAAGATACTCAAATAGGACCGACGTGCAGGAGCGCCTTCAGGCGCGATTCCTGAAGATTATCCAGTAGGTCGCGGCTGAAGCCGCTCCTACGGTGGCGACTGAAGAAGCACAGGCCAGTAGCTCAATTGGTAGAGCGGCGGTCTCCAAAACCGCAGGTTGGGGGTTCGAGACCCTCCTGGCCTGCCACCACGACCGGTAACGATGGTAACGACGAACGAAACAGAAACCTCCGCAGGCCCGATGGACACTGTCCTTCTGGTGCTGGCGAGCCTCGTCGTGGTGGCGTCACTGGTGGCGTACTACTACTTCAGCGAGACTCCGGTGGTCGTGCGGGCCCTGGGGATCCTCGTCGGTGTGGGAGTGGGTTTTGCGCTGCTGTATCGCACGCAACTGGGGCAGTTTCTCTGGCAGTTCATCCAGGGGTCCCGGGGTGAAATCCGCAAGGTCGTTTGGCCCACGCGTCAGGAAACAGGTCAGACGACTCTGACCGTCTTCTTCTTCATCCTGGTGATGGGCGTCTTTTTCTGGAGTTTAGATTTCGTGTTGTTGTTGATTACGCGGGCTATCACTGGCCAGGGGAGCTGACCGTATGGCACTCCGTTGGTATGTCGTTCACGCGTATTCAAACTTCGAGAACAAGGTGAAGCACTCGCTGGAAGAGCGGGTTAAGCGCAACGGTCTGGAGCACAAGTTCGGCAAGGTCATTGTGCCTACCGAGGAAGTGGTCGAAATGCGCGAGGGGCAGAAGCGCAGAAGTGAGCGCAAGTTTTTCCCCGGCTATGTTCTGGTACAGATGGAGATGGACGACGAGACTTGGCATCTCGTTAAGGAAGTCCCCAAGGTTCTTGGCTTCATCGGCGGCACGAGCGACAAGCCCGCGCCAATTTCCGATGAAGAGGCGAATTCCATCCTCCACCGGGTGGAAGAGGGTGTCGACAAGCCCCGGCCGAAGGTTCTGTTTGAACCGGGCGAGGTGGTGCGAGTGACGGCGGGCCCATTCAATGACTTCAATGGCGTTGTTGAGCAGGTGAATTACGAGAAGAACAAGCTCCGGGTGGCGGTCCAGATTCTGGGGCGGTCCACACCGGTGGAACTGGAGTTCGGCCAGGTCGAGAAAGGCTGATTGTAGGAGCGCCTTTAAGCGCGATCGCGCCTAAAGGCGCTGCTACGCGACGTAAGGGGAGCCCGGCGGCAAATTGCTGATGGGCGTTTGGACCCACTGTTAGGGAAGTGTCAGATGGCTAAAAAAGTCGAGAAATACGTCAAGCTGCAGGTGCCAGCAGGCAAGGCCAACCCGAGTCCTCCGGTGGGCCCGGCGTTGGGCCAGGCCGGCGTGAACATCATGGAGTTCTGCAAGGCATTCAACGCCCAGACCCAGAAGATGGAAGTTGGCATGGTGATGCCCGTGGTGGTGACGGTCTATAACGATCGTAGCTTTACCTTCGTCATCAAGACCCCTCCGGCATCCATCTTGCTCAAGAAGTCGCTGGGCATCGAAAAGGGCAGCAGTACCCCGAACACCAAAAAGGTTGGCAAGGTATCCCGTCAGCAGCTTGAGGACATTGCCAAAGCCAAGATGCCTGATCTCACTGCTGCCGATCTGGATGCGGCCGTACGCACCATCGCGGGTAGTGCTCGCAGCATGGGGCTCGATGTGGAGGGCGTGCAATGAGCGGTGCCAGCAAACGTGTCAAGGCGTGGCAGGACAAGGTGTCCCCCGTCGCGGTGTATCCGATAGACGAGGCCTTGGCCTTGGTCAAGGGCAATGCCACTGCGAAGTTCAGGGAGTCCGTAGACGTCGCTGTGAATCTCGGCATCGATGCCAAGAAGTCTGACCAGGTAGTCCGTGGTTCAACGCTCCTGCCTCACGGCACCGGCAAGGTGGTGCGGGTCGCCGTCTTTGCCCAGGGGCAGAACGCTGACAAGGCCAGAGCCGCGGGTGCCGACGTCGTGGGTTTTGAGGATCTTGCCGAACGAATGAAGGGGGGCGAGATCGACTACGACACAGTTATCGCCACCCCCGATGCCATGCGCATCGTCGGCCAGCTTGGTCGGGTGCTGGGTCCCCGGGGCCTGATGCCGAATCCCAAGGTCGGGACGGTTACCCAGGACGTTGAGACGGCCGTAAAAAATGCAAAAGCTGGCCAGGTGCGTTACCGGGCCGACAAGGGTGGGGTCGTGCATTGCCCGATTGGCAAGGCCGACTTCGAAATCGAAGCGCTGCGTAACAACCTGATCGCGCTGCTCAACGACATAAAGAAGATCAAGCCCCCGTCAAGCAAGGGTCAGTACCTGAAGCGCCTCACGGTGTCCTCGACGATGGGCCCGGGCGTGATGGTGGATCAGGCCAGTCTCGAGAGCTGAACAGAAATTTGAAGGCGATGGCCCGGGTTGCTTCCCCGGGTTGTGCCGGTTCCACGAAGGCCATAAGTCGGCTCAGTGGACGCTGCATCGAAGACCGCAGGTGGCGCTGGCAGGTTTCCCAATCGGGATCTGACAGAGCCTTAATCTCCTGCGCAGATGGTGTTACCCGAATCAGGACAGCCTGGTGACGGCCGCCATCGGAGCCGTCCTCGTGCCGAACCGGTGACGTCCCGGGACGCCGCTGGCGGTGACAATGACTTTCGCATCAGGAGTGAACGATGGCATTAAGACTCGAGGACAAGAAGGCTCTTGTTGAAGAGGTGAGTGCGATCGCGGCAACCGCTCATTCGGCCGTTGTGGCTGAGTATCGCGGCATGACAGTGGCGCAAGTAACTGCACTGCGGGCTAAAGCCCGCAGCCAGGGCGTCTATGTCCGCGTGATCAAAAACACCCTCGCCAGACGAGCCGTCGAAGGCACCGAGTTCGCATGCCTCAAGGAGGCCCTCAAGGGGCCGCTCATCCTGGCGTTTTCCCGGGAGGATCCAGGCGCTGCTGCCCGGGTCGTCAAGGATTTCGCCAAGACCAACGACAAGCTGGTTACCAAGGCTGTCGCCATCGGCGGCACGCTTTACGGACCAGCTGATCTGGAGCGGCTTGCGAGTCTGCCGACGCTGGACCAGGCCCGGGCAATTCTGCTCGGAGTGCTGCAGGCGCCAGGTACGAAGCTCGCCCGAACTTTGGCGGAGCCGGCCGCGCTTATCGCGCGCGTCCTGGCTGCTCGCTGCAAGGCGGAAGAGGTCTCCTGACGGGTGTGCTTACCAGGAGCCGTCAGGCCCACAAACCATCCGATTATCGGGTAACCAGACTGTTTAAGGATTCAAGGAGATTTTGACCATGGCACTTTCCAATCAAGACCTGCTCAAAGAGCTGAGCGCCAAGCCCATCATGGAAATCGTTGAGCTCGTGAAGATGCTCGAAGATACCTGGGGCGTTTCCGCTGCTGCTCCGGTGGCTGTCGCTGCCGCCGGTGGTGGTGCCGCTGCTCCGGCCGTCGAAGAGCAGACCGAGTTCACCGTGACGCTGACGGGAATTGGCGCAAACAAGGTGGGCGTCATCAAGGCGATCCGCACGATCACGAGCCTGGGTCTCAAGGAGGCCAAGGATCTCGTCGATGGCGCACCTTCCGTCGTCAAGGAAGCGGTGTCGAAGGACGAAGCCGCAGCCATCAAGAAGCAGCTCGACGAAGCCGGCGCCACTGCAGAGATCAAGTGAGCGGCTACGAGCCGATTCCCGCCATCACGCAGGCCATGGGGCCTGCGGTGCTGCGAAGCCGAGGTTCGCGGCAGCAGTCGGTGCACGTTGCACCGACTGCTGTTCGCTATTCCACGATCTGAGTGCCCTGACAGAGGTGCTGCGCCATGACATTCTCATTCACCGATAAGAAGCGGATCCGCAAGGACTTCGGCAAGCGGCCGAGCATCCTCGGGGTTCCGCCCCTGCTTTCAATTCAGCTGGATTCCTACAAGAAATTCCTGCAGGAGGACACTGCGTCTGGCAGCCGGGAAGATCGTCGTGAAGACATAGGTTTGCATGCCGCTTTCAAGAGTGTCTTTCCGATCATCAGCTACTCGGGCAACGCTGCTCTCGAATTCATCAGCTATCGCCTCGGCGAGCCGGTGTTCGACGTCAAGGAATGCCAGCTCCGCGGTCTCACTTATGCCGCGCCCCTGCGCGTACAGGTGAGGCTGGTCATTTACGACAAGGAAGGCTCGACGGCCACGAAGAAGATCGTCAAGGAAGTGCGTGAGCAGGAGGTCTATCTCGGCGAGATGCCGTTGATGACCGACTACGGCACCTTCGTCGTAAACGGCACAGAACGCGTCATCGTGTCCCAGTTGCACCGCTCACCCGGTGTGTTCTTCGATCATGACAAAGGCAAGACCCACTCGTCGGGCAAGCTGTTGTTCTCTGCCCGCATCATTCCATACCGCGGCTCCTGGCTCGATTTCGAGTTCGACGCGAAGGATGCCGTGTTCGCTCGCATCGACCGGCGCCGCAAGCTTCCCGTCACCATCATCCTGCGTGCCCTGAATCTGTCAAATCAGGAAATGCTGGACATCTTCTTTGAGAAGAATGACTTTTACCTCTCGGCCAAGGCCGTTGAGTTCGGTCTCGTTCCCCAGCGGCTGCGGGGCGAGACGGCCACCTTCGACATCAAGATTGACCGCAGGGTCATTGTCGAAGAGGGTCGCCGAATCACTGCACGCCACGTTCGGGAGCTCGAAGAATCCGGAGCCAAGACGATGGTGGTGCCAAAGGAGTATCTCGACGGCAAGATTCTTGCCCACGATGTGGTGGACAAAAGCTCGGGAGAGTTGCTGGCGCGAGCCAACGACGAACTCACCGGTGAGATGATCGATCAGTTCGTCGAGAAGGGGATCAAGCACATCCGGACCCTCTACGTGAACGATCTGGATCGGGGTCCTTACATTTCCAACACGCTGAGGATCGATTCCTCGGTGACGCGTCTCGACGCTCTTGTGGAAATCTATCGCATGATGCGGCCCGGCGAGCCGCCCACCAAGGACGCTGCCGAGAACCTGTTCCACAACCTGTTCTTCAATGCTGAGCGCTACGACATCTCGGGCGTTGGTCGCATGAAGTTCAATCGCCGCGTGGGCCGTACGGAGTCCACGGGCCCCGGGGTTCTCACCAAGGAAGATATCATCGACACGCTGCGGACTCTCATGGAGATCCGCAATGGCCGTGGCCAGGTGGATGACATTGATCACCTGGGTAATCGCCGCGTGCGTAGCGTCGGAGAGATGGCCGAGAACGCCTTCCGCGTTGGCCTGGTCCGGGTCGAGCGGGCCGTGAAGGAGCGGCTGACGATTGCTGATTCTGAGGGTCTGATGCCCCAAGAGTTGATCAACGCCAAGCCCGTAGCGGCGGCTGTGAAAGAGTTCTTCGGCTCTAGCCAGCTCTCCCAGTTCATGGACCAGAACAACCCGTTGTCGGAGGTTACGCACAAGCGCCGGGTCTCCGCCCTGGGGCCGGGTGGCCTGACCCGGGAGCGCGCCGGATTCGAGGTGCGCGACGTGCACCCGACACACTACGGCCGTGTCTGCCCCATTGAGACTCCCGAGGGTCCGAACATCGGACTCATCAACTCGCTGTCTGTCTATGCCCGGACCAACGAGTACGGCTTCCTTGAGACGCCCTATCGCAAGGTCAAGAACGGCAAGGTTACCGACGACGTCGAGTACCTCTCCGCGATCGAGGAGGGGCAGTACGTCATCGCCCAGGCCAATTCCGATCTGGATGCCAAGGGCGGCTTTCTTGAGGAGCTGGTTTCGGTCCGGCACCAGAACGAGTTCACGCTGCTCCCCCGTGAACGCATCGACTTTATGGACGTTTCGCCCAAGCAGACGGTGTCGGTGGCAGCCTCGCTGATTCCGTTCCTTGAGCACGACGATGCCAACCGCGCCCTCATGGGTGCCAACATGCAACGGCAGGCAGTACCCACCCTTCGTTCAGACGTTCCCCTGGTCGGCACTGGCATGGAACGTGCGGTCGCCGTGGACTCCGGGGTAACCGTCGTAGCGCGGCGTGGTGGGACGGTCGATTTCGTTGACGCCTCGCGAATCGTCGTGCGGGTCAATGACGACGAGACCGTTGCCGGCGAACCCGGCGTCGATATCTACAATCTGACCAAGTACACCCGCTCGAACCAGAATACCTGCATAAATCAGCGTCCCCTGGTGAAGGCGGGCAACGTGATTGCCAAGCGTGACGTGCTGGCCGACGGCGCATCCACCAGCCTTGGTGAACTCGCCCTGGGCCAGAACCTGCTCGTCGCGTTCATGCCGTGGAACGGCTACAACTTTGAAGACTCTATTCTGATCTCCGAGCGTGTTGTCGAGGAGGATCGCTTTACCACGATCCATATCGAGGAACTCAGCTGCGTGGCCCGCGATACCAAGCTGGGCTCGGAGGAGATCACCGCCGATATTCCCAACGTTGGTGAGACGGCGCTGGCCAAGCTCGACGAAGCGGGCATCGCCTACATTGGCGCCGAGGTCAAGGCGGGCGACATCCTCGTCGGCAAGGTCACCCCAAAAGGCGAGACGCAGCTGACGCCGGAGGAGAAACTGCTCCGCGCCATCTTCGGCGAGAAGGCGTCTGACGTTAAGGATACGGGCTTGCGCGTGCCGCCCGGCATGGACGGAACCGTTATCGACGTGCGCGTGTTCACGCGTGACGGCGTCGATAAGGATAGCCGGGCGCTCTCGATTGAGGCGGCAGAGCTGGAGCGGGTTCGCAAGGACTTTGATGATCAACTTCGCATCCTGGAGAAGGACATCTTCCAGCGCGTAGAGCGACTCATCGTCGGCAAGCAGGCGGAAGGCGGTCCGGGGGCCCTGAAATCGGGGGGCCGTGTGACGCAGAGCTATCTTGGCGAACTGTCCCGTGACAAGTGGTTTGAAATCCGGCTTGCCAACGATGACGCAAACGCGCAGCTGGAACAGGCTGCAGAGCGGCTGCGTCAGCAGCGCCAGGAGTTCGACCGTCGTCTTGAGGAGAAGCGCAAGAAGATCACAGCCGGAGATGATCTGGCTCCTGGTGTCCTGAAGATGGTCAAGGTCTATCTGGCCGTGAAGCGGCGTATTCAGCCAGGCGACAAGATGGCGGGTCGTCACGGGAACAAGGGAGTGATCTCCATCATCGTGCCGGTCGAGGACATGCCCTATCTGGCAGACGGCACCCCGGTTGACATCGTGCTAAACCCCCTGGGCGTGCCCTCCCGCATGAACATCGGGCAGGTACTTGAGACTCATCTGGGCTGGGCTGCCAAGGGCCTTGGCCTGAAGATTGGCGCGCTTATCGATGCGAATGCACCGACTGCCGAGAAGCGGCGCCTGCTGGACGAGATCTACAACAAGACCGGTGGGCAGAAGGTCAAGCTCAACGAACTCAACGATGAAGAGCTCGACGAACTTGCCGGGAATTTGCGTCGCGGAGTCCCCATGGCGACGCCGGTGTTCGACGGAGCCAGCGAAAAGGAGATAAAGAGTCTTCTGGAACTCGCTGGCCTGTCTGTTACCGGCCAGACGCAACTCTACGACGGACGTACCGGCGAAGGCTTCGATCGCGTCACCACCGTGGGCTACATGTACATGATGAAGCTCAACCATCTGGTTGACGACAAGATGCATGCGCGTTCCACGGGGCCCTACAGCCTGGTTACCCAGCAGCCGCTGGGAGGCAAGGCACAGTTTGGTGGTCAGCGCTTCGGTGAGATGGAAGTATGGGCGCTGGAGGCCTATGGCGCCTCCTACACGTTGCAGGAGATGCTCACGGTCAAGTCCGACGACGTGCAGGGTCGAACCAAGATGTACAAGAACATCGTGGATGGAACGCACGAGATGACTGCCGGCATGCCGGAATCCTTCAATGTTCTCGTTAAGGAAATCCGGTCGTTGGCGATCAATATCGAGCTTGCAAAGGACTGAGTCCGTACAGGCGAGAGCTCCATTAGTCCGGAGCTAGATCAGACCAGAAGGCAGGCGGCTATAACCGCGCAGATCGAACACATGGCAGGTGGTGACAAATGAGAGACCTACTGAAGCTTTTCAAGCAGCAGCAGACGGTCGAAGAGTTCGACGCAATCCGTATCGCTCTGGCGTCGCCAGAGATGATCCGCTCGTGGTCCTTTGGCGAGGTCAAGAAGCCTGAGACGATCAATTACCGTACGTTCAAGCCCGAACGGGATGGCTTGTTCTGCGCAAAGATCTTCGGGCCCATCAAGGACTACGAATGCCTGTGCGGCAAGTACAAGCGCCTCAAGCATCGTGGCGTCGTGTGCGAGAAGTGTGGCGTTGAGGTTACGCAGGCCAAGGTGCGTCGTGAGCGCATGGGCCACATCGAGCTGGCGAGTCCGGTTGCCCATATCTGGTTTCTGAAGTCACTCCCCTCCCGCATTGGGCTCATGCTCGACATGACCCTTCGGGAGATCGAACGCGTCCTGTACTTCGAGGCCTTCGTGGTCGTCGATCCCGGCATGACGCCACTCGAGCGCGGGCAGTTACTGACTGACGAGCAGTATCTTGAGGCTGTCGAGCAACACGGTGATGAATTCGATGCCCGCATGGGCGCCGAAGCTGTGCACCAGATGCTCCGCACCATCGACCTCTCCCGGGAAGTGGTGCAGATCCGGGAAGACATTGCCGGGACCACTTCTGAAACCAAGATCAAGCGGCTCTCCAAGCGGCTGAAGCTTGTTGATGCGTTCCTGCAGTCCGGAAACCATCCCGAGTGGATGGTGATGACGGTCCTGCCGGTTCTGCCACCCGACCTGCGCCCCCTGGTTCCGCTGGATGGTGGACGTTTTGCCACCTCAGATCTGAACGATCTCTACCGGCGTGTAATCAACCGCAATAATCGTCTCCGGCGCCTTCTTGAGCTGAACGCTCCGGACATCATCGTCCGGAACGAGAAGCGCATGCTGCAGGAAGCGGTAGACGCCCTGCTCGACAACGGCCGGCGCGGCCGGGCGATTACGGGCACGAATCGTCGCCCGTTGAAGTCGCTTGCGGACATGATCAAGGGCAAGCAGGGACGGTTCCGTCAGAACCTCCTCGGCAAGCGCGTGGACTACTCCGGACGTTCCGTGATCGTCGTCGGTCCCACGCTCAAGCTGCACCAGTGCGGACTACCAAAGAAGATGGCCCTGGAGCTCTTCAAGCCGTTCATTTTCTCGAAGCTGCAGATTCGTGGTGAGGCTTCCACGATCAAGGCTGCCAAACGACTCGTGGAGCGTGAAGGGCCTGAGGTCTGGGACATTCTTGAGGAAGTGATTCGAGAGCATCCGGTGCTCCTGAATCGTGCACCGACGCTCCATCGGCTGGGTATTCAGGCATTCGAGCCGGTACTCATCGAGGGCAAGGCAATTCAGTTGCACCCCCTGGTCTGCACCGCCTTCAATGCCGACTTCGACGGCGACCAGATGGCAGTTCATGTGCCACTGTCACTCGAGGCGCAGCTCGAGGCCCGCGCGCTGATGTTGTCGACGAACAACATCCTTTCGCCGGCCAATGGCGAGCCGATCATCGTCCCGTCTCAGGACGTGGTTCTCGGCCTCTACTACATGACCCGCGAACGCATTAATGTTCCGGGTGAAGGGATGATCTTCGCTGATGTCAGTGAGGTTCACCGCGCCTACGAGAGCCGGACGGTTAATCTGCACGCCATGATCAAGGTGCGTATCCGTCACACCCGCGTCGACGATGACGGCAGCATCGTTGGAGTCGTCAAGCTGGTCGAAACGACTGTCGGCCGGGCGCTGCTCTCCGAGATCCTTCCGGAAGGCATGGATTTCTCCATGATCAACCGGAATATGGACAAGAAGGCGATCTCTGGCTGCATCAATGCCTGCTACCGCCAGGTTGGTCTGAAGAAGACAGTCGTGTTCGCTGACCAGCTCATGTACACGGGGTTTGCCTATGCAACCCGGGCGGGCATTTCCATTGGCGTTGACGACATGGTCGTACCGCAGGAGAAGGTCAAGATCCTCGAATTGGCTGAGGAAGAGGTCAAGGAGATCCAGGACCAGTTTGCCAGCGGCCTCGTTACCAACGGCGAGCGCTACAACAAGGTTGTGGATATCTGGTCCCGAACCAACGACCTCGTCGCCAAGGCGATGATGGAAAAGCTTGGTTCGGAATCAGCCATCAATTCCAAGGGAGAGAGCCAGAAGCAGGCTTCCTTTAACTCGATCTTCATGATGGCCGACTCCGGCGCCCGTGGCTCTGCTGCCCAGATCAGGCAGCTGGCCGGAATGCGGGGCCTGATGGCCAAGCCTGACGGATCGATCATCGAGACCCCGATCACGGCCAACTTCCGTGAAGGCCTCGACGTCCTCCAGTACTTTATCTCGACCCACGGCGCCCGCAAGGGCCTTGCCGATACGGCCCTGAAGACGGCTAACTCCGGCTACCTTACCCGCCGACTCGTCGATGTCGCTCAGGATCTCGTCGTATCGTCTGAGGACTGTGGCACGACCAACGGCCTGTACATGACGCCGCTCGTCGAAGGCGGTGACATTGTCGAGCCCCTGAGAGAGCGGGTCCTGGGCCGAGTGCTGGCCGATAAGGTCTTCCGCCCGGGGACAGAGGAAGTCCTCCTGGAAGCCGGCGTGCTGCTGGACGAGAAGCAGGTACGCAGGCTGGAAGAGTTTGGCGTCGACCAGGTTAAGGTCCGCTCACCAATTGCCTGTGAGACCCGTTACGGCGTCTGTGCTCTCTGTTATGGGCGCGACCTGGCCCGGGGTACGCGAGTGAACATCGGCGAGGCGGTTGGGGTAATTGCCGCCCAGTCGATCGGCGAACCCGGCACCCAGCTGACCATGCGGACGTTCCACATCGGTGGCGCAGCTTCCCGAGCTGCGGCGGCAACCAGTGTCGAAGTGAAGCGCCCTGGCATGATCCGCCTGCACAACGTGAAGACCGTCCGCCATGAGAAGGGCTACCTTGTGGCTGTCAGTCGTTCCGGCGAAATCGGCGTCATGGACGATCAGGGCCGCGAGCGTGAGCGCTACCGGATTCCCTACGGTGCCGTTATCAATATTGATGATGGCGTGAAGGTTGATGGCGGTCAGATCGTAGCTACCTGGGACCCCCATACGCACCCGGTGGTTGCGGAAGTCGGTGGTCTGCTGAAGTTCCAGGACTTTGTCGAGGGTATCACCGTCGTGGAGCAGGTCGACGATGTCACCGGCCTGTCCAGCTACCTGATCATGGACCCCAAGCAGAGGGGTATGAGCAGCCGCGATCTGCGACCGACCGCCAAGCTGCTCAATGCCAAGGGCCAGGAGATGTGCTTCGCGAATACCGACATTCCTGCGGTGTACGCGCTGCCCTCCGGTGCCGTCGTCACGATGGCGGATGGTGCGAGAGTCTCCGTGGGCGACGTTATCGCCCGTATTCCCCAGGAGTCATCGAAGACCCGCGACATCACGGGCGGGCTGCCCCGGGTGGCTGATCTCTTTGAGGCCCGCAAGCCCAAGGATCCTGCCATCCTCGCGGAGTACAGCGGTACCGTCAGCTTCGGGAAGGAGACCAAGGGCAAACGCCGTCTGATCATCACCGATGAGAAGGGCGAGAAGTATGAGGAGCTGATTCCGAAGTGGCGTCACCTCAGCGTCTTCGAGGGCGAGCAGGTGGCACGTGGCGAAATGATTGCCGACGGCGAGCCTAATCCCCACGACATTCTTCGCCTGCGGGGCGTTGAGCGGCTTGCGGACTACTTGGTTCGTGAGATCCAGGACGTCTACCGTCTCCAGGGCGTGAAGATCAACGACAAGCACATCGAGACCATCATTCGGCAGATGCTCCGCAAGGTTGAGACCGTCCAGCCGGGCGACACGGGTTTGCTGCCCGGCGAGCAGCTGGAGCGTTCCCGTGTGGTTGATCTGAACGAACGCGCCAGGTTGCAGGGCAAGGAGGGTGCTGTCGTTGAGCCGCTCCTCCTGGGGATTACCAAGGCGTCGCTGGCGACCGAGTCGTTCATCTCTGCGGCCTCCTTCCAGGAGACCACTCGGGTGCTCACGGAGGCAGCTGTAAAGGGCCTCCGGGACAATCTGCGCGGCCTGAAGGAAAACGTCATCGTTGGCCGGCTCATCCCGGCCGGGACTGGCTACCGTTACCACGCCCAGCAGCGGCGGACCCGGGAGCAGGAACTGCGCACCGCATTGCATGCCCTGGACGAGAACCGGACGACGGACACGGCCTCCGGGCTGGATGACGATGCCGTTGGCGAGTCCTCCGGGGTCGATACGGCAGTCAATGAAGGAGCATCGGGCGAGGGCAGCGAGTGACGGCACCCCTCGCCCGGCCACGCTGGTGGGCCCGCCTGGGTGTCCGGGCGTGTCCGGCACCCCGCGCTGCGGAAACCCGGCCCGCGCTCCGGCGATCCCGGGCACTGGTGTCCGCTGGGACCCGTTGCGGGCCTGCCCTGCGGTTTCCTTGCTTGACACCCTTTCCGGGGGGCCAATAGACTTACCGGCTGCCGCCCGTAATGGCGGCCGTCGGCCCTGATCCAGAACGACCAAACAAAGGGCGTCCCTCCTGGTTTAGGGACGCGTTCCCTACAGCAATCAGAACAGCAACTTTAGTAGCAGGTCTCCATGGCCACAGTAAATCAATTGGTCCGCAAGCCGCGCAGCGCGCCGACCTATAAGAGCAAAGTCCCGGCGCTCGCCGGCAGCCCCCAGAAGCGGGGGGTCTGCACCCGCGTGTACACCACCACGCCAAAGAAGCCGAACTCCGCGCTCCGCAAGGTCGCCCGGGTCCGATTGACCAACGGCTTCGAAGTCACCAGCTACATCGGCGGTGAGGGCCACAACCTGCAGGAACACTCTGTCGTCATGATTCGCGGCGGTCGTGTGAAGGATCTGCCGGGTGTGCGCTACCACACTGTGCGCGGAACCCTGGATTGTGCCGGCGTTACGGGGCGGCGTCAGAGTCGTTCCAAGTACGGCGCCAAGCGCCCCAAGAGCTAGTGCAGAATCAACGAAGAGTTTAGGCGGAGCTAAAGCATGTCCAGACGTACCTCGGCGCCGAAACGCGTCATCCTGCCCGACCCCAAGCACAGTAGTGATCTGCTGGCAAAATTCACCAACATGATCATGAAGTCGGGAAAAAAGTCCGTCGCGGAAGGCATTATTTACGGTGCCCTTGAGCGGATCGCAGAGCGTAGCGGCCAGGACGAAGGCAAGGCTGTCGAGTTGTTTGGCCGTGCTCTCGAGAACATCAAGCCGATGGTCGAGGTGAAGTCTCGTCGGGTTGGCGGCGCTACATATCAGGTGCCAGTTGAAGTTCGTCCCTTGCGCCGTCAGACGCTGGCTATGCGCTGGGTGATCGATGCGGCGCGCAGCCGTACTGAGAAGTCCATGGCGCACCGGCTTGCGCACGAAATCCTCGACGCTGTCGATAATCGTGGTGCTGCCGTCAAGAAGCGCGAAGACACTCACCGCATGGCAGAAGCCAACCGAGCCTTCTCGCACTACCGTTGGTAGTGCCGGTTTTTCGACAATCAGTTCCGGCTGATGCCTGATTGTCAGAGAAATTCCGTGCCGCGTACGACGCCCATCGAGCATTACCGGAACATCGGTATCTCGGCGCATATTGACGCCGGCAAAACCACCACGACCGAGCGCGTGCTCTTCTATACCGGCGTGTCGCACAAGATCGGTGAAGTGCACGACGGCGCCGCCATCATGGACTGGATGGAGCAGGAGCAGGAGCGGGGTATTACGATCACGTCCGCTGCGACCACCTGCTTCTGGTCCGGAATGAACCAGCAGTTCCCCCGGCATCGAATCAACATCATCGATACGCCGGGACACGTGGACTTCACTATCGAAGTTGAGCGGTCCCTGCGGGTTCTTGACGGAGGCGTCAGTATTTTCTGCGCTGTGGGTGGCGTTGAATCCCAGTCTGAAACGGTCTGGCGACAGGCTGACAAGTACGGTGTTCCGCGCATCGCCTTTATCAACAAGATGGACCGCCAGGGCGCGGACTTTCTGCGTGTAGTCCGGCAGATGCGGGAGCGGCTTGGCGCCAATCCCGTTCTGATTCAGATCCCGATCGGCGCCGAGGCTGGCTTTCGCGGTGTCATCGATCTCGTGCGCATGCGGGCCATCAGCTGGGACGATGCCACTCAGGGAATGCGTTTCGAGTTTTCGGAAATTCCGGAGGAATTGCTGGATGTCGCCCGCGAGTATCGCGACGAGATGGTGGCGCAGGCTGCGGAGGGTGCCGAGGACTTGCTGGCCAGTTATCTCGAGCACGGGACGCTGAGCGTTAGTGAAATCCAGAGGGGCCTGCGCATCCGCACCCTGAATAGCTCGGTAGTTCTGGTCACGTGCGGCTCGGCCTTCAGGAACAAGGGTGTTCAGGCTGTGCTCGACGCGGTCATTGACTATCTGCCCTCGCCGGCAGACAAGCCGCCGGTGACAGGTACGCTGAAAAACGCCCAGCCCACCCTGCGGTCGGCGAGCGACGAACAGCCCTTTGCCGCACTGGCTTTCAAGATTGCCTCAGATCCCCTGGTAGGAAACCTGACCTTCTTCAGGGTTTACTCCGGCGTCCTGACGGCCGGCGATACGATCTTTAATCCCGTCAGAGAGAAGCGGGAGCGCGTTTTGCGCCTGGTGCAAATGCATGCCAATGACCGGCAAGAGATCCAGGAAGTTCGCGCCGGCGATATCGCGGCTGCAGTTGGGCTGACGGACGTCACCACCGGCGACACGCTGGCGGATGAGCAGAACGTCATTACCCTGCAGCGGATTGAGTTCCCGGAGCCTGTCATCTCGGTGGCGTTGGAACCACGGGCCGGCACGGAAGAGGAAAAAATGCGGTTGGCTCTCCTGCAAGTTGCTGCAGAGGACCCGTCTTTACGTTTGTCCGTGGACGCTGAGTCCGGTCAGACGATTGTTGCGGGGATGGGCGAGCTGCACCTTGAGATCATCGTCGATCGCCTGAGGCGTGAGTTCGCCGTTCAACCCAGTGTCGGCCGGCCTCAGGTTGCCTATCGCGAGACTATTCGCCAAGTCGTTGATCAGGATGGCCGTTTCGTCAGGCAGTCAGGTGAGCATGCGCAATACGGCCATGTCATCTTGCGCCTGCAGCCGCTGCCTGCCGGCGCCGGCTTCGAGTTCGAGAACAAAGCTGCCAATGCCGACGTCCCTGAAGAATTCATACCCTCGGTTATCAAGGGTATTCGCGACCAGATGAGCAACGGTATCCGGGCCGGATTTCCGGTGGTCGACGTGAAGGTAACGATGATCGGCGGATCTTGCCACGAGCCGGATTCGAACGCACTTGCCTTCAAGCTCGCCGCTGCTGCTGCGTTCAAGGAAGGGTGCGAGAGGGCCATGCCGGTGCTACTTGAGCCCATCATGAGGGTCGAGGTCGTGACTCCGGATGACTTTCTTGGTGACGTCAATGGCGATCTCCATCGTCGGCGTGGAGCCCTGCAGAGCATGGATGAAGGCGCCGCAGGCAAGATCGTCTGTGCAGAAGTTCCATTGGCTGAGCTGTTTGGTTACGCCACGGTTCTCCGCTCGCTGAGTCGGGGACGGGCAAGCCATTCCATGAGGTTCTCCCGGTATGCCGAGGCGCCAGCGAGCGTCACTGGGTCCAGCGCCAGGAGTAGCTGAGAGTGAAATCACGGCGGCAGGGTTGGAGCGCCCTGTCATATGCGTAACTGATTGTCTGACAGAAGAGAGAACCGGGCATGTCGAAGGCCAAATTTGAGCGTACGAAGCCGCACGTGAACGTGGGGACGATTGGTCACGTGGACCATGGGAAGACCACGCTGACAGCGGCGCTGACCAAGGTGATGGCGGCGAAGTTTGGCGGCGAGGTGTCGGCGTACGACCAGATTGACAAGGCGCCGGAAGAGAAGGCGCGGGGCATCACGATTGCGACGGCGCACGTGGAGTACCAGAGCGCGGCCCGGCATTACGCGCACGTGGACTGCCCGGGACACGCGGACTACGTGAAGAACATGATCACGGGTGCGGCGCAGATGGACGGCGCGATCCTGGTGGTGTCGGCGGCGGACGGCCCGATGCCGCAGACGCGGGAGCACATTCTGCTGGCGCGTCAGGTGGGCGTGCCGCACATCGTGGTGTACCTGAACAAGGCGGACATGGTTGACGACGCGGAGCTGCTGGAGCTGGTGGAGCTGGAAGTCCGCGAGCTGCTCTCGATGTACAAGTTTCCCGGCGACAAGACGCCGATCATCATTGGTTCGGCGCTGAAGGCCTGGGAAGGCGAGAACAGCGAGATGGGCACGCAGAGTGTCGAGAAGCTGGTGGCGGCGATGGACACCTTCATTCCGGTGCCGGAGCGGGCGGTGGACGGGGCTTTCCTGATGCCGATCGAGGACGTGTTCTCGATCTCGGGTCGCGGCACGGTGGTGACCGGGCGCATTGAGCGGGGTCGGGTCAAGGTTGGCGAGGAAGTGGAGATCGTCGGGATCAAGGCCACGACGAAGACCATCTGCACGGGCGTGGAGATGTTCCGCAAGCTGCTGGACGACGGGCAGGCGGGTGACAACGTGGGCGTGCTGTTGCGCGGGACGAAGCGCGAGGACGTGGAGCGCGGCCAGGTGCTGGCCAAGCCCGGTTCGATCAACCCGCACACGACCTTCGAGGCGGAGATTTACGTGCTGACCAAGGAAGAGGGCGGTCGGCACACGCCGTTCTTCAAGGGCTACCGGCCGCAGTTTTACTTCCGGACGACAGACGTGACGGGGTCCTGCGAGCTGCCGGAGGGCGTGGAGATGGTCATGCCCGGGGACAACATCAAGATGGTGGTCACGCTGATCAACCCGATCGCCATGGAGGACGGCCTGCGTTTCGCCATCCGCGAGGGTGGCAAGACGGTCGGTGCCGGCGTCGTGGCCAAGATACTCAAATAGGACCGACGTGCAGGAGCGCCTTCAGGCGTGATCAGAATTCAGCTAGAATTATCATATAAGTTAAGGACATACACATGGCCAAGAGTCAAAATATCCGGATCCGCCTCAAGGCATTCGATCATCGCCTGATCGACAAGTCAGCCAAGGAGATTGTCGACACGGCCAAGCGCACGGGCGCCCAGGTGCGGGGACCGGTTCCACTACCCAGCAAGACAGAGCGTTTTACGGTGCTGGCGTCCCCCCACGTGGACAAGGATGCCCGGGACCAGTACGAGATCCGCACGCACAAGCGCCTGATGGATATCGTTGAACCGACGGAAAAGACCGTAGACGCCCTGATGAAGCTTGAATTGCCGGCTGGGGTCGACGTCCAGATCAAGCTCAAATAACCAAAATTGAACTCGGCTGAGAGACTGTTATACTAACCGGCTCCGCGTAGTGTTCCGCACCTTCCCTGCAGTGCACTAGGCGTAGATCGAAAACTGAAGTGAACCCGCCGTAGGGCCTGCCGATCGACTTGGTAGATTCGGACAGCTGCACGGCCCTTCGAAAAGAAGAGGGTTTGGGGGTCTCCGACGGAAACAGGCTTTTCCCCGTTGCTTGGGGTTAGCCGCGTCCGCGCAGGATTCATAGGCAGCGACAGGTGCGCCAGCAAGGGGTTGGCGTGGCTTGGAGCAAGCAGGAACGACCAGGAAGCAGGCATGGCTATCGGTCTAATTGGGCGCAAGCGCGGTATGACGCGGATATTCACCGAAGACGGTGCGTCCGTGCCTGTCACGGTCATTGAGGCGTTCCCCAATCGAGTCACCCGGGTGAAGAGCGCTGAATCCGACGGCTATGCTGCCGTTCAGGTCACTACCGGCAGCGTCAAGCTGAGCCGTATGACCAAGGTTCTGGCTGGCCAGTACGCCAAGGTAGGCGCCGAGCCCGGCGAGGGACTTTGGGAGTTTCGGGTCACTCCGGAGGAGGCAGGTGCTCATCCGGCCGGCTCCCAGATTACGGTTGACAGCTTTAGCGCTGGCCAACTGGTGGATGTGCGCGGTACGACCATCGGCAAAGGCTATGCGGGCACTATCAAGCGCCACAATTTCCAGAGTCAGGACGCTACCCACGGTAACTCCGTGTCGCACCGCGCTCCTGGTTCCATTGGTCAGCGGCAGACACCAGGCCGGGTGTTCAAGGGCAAGCGTATGTCCGGTCATATGGGCAACATTGCCCGCACCACGCTGAACCTCGCTGTTGTCCGGGTCGACAAGGAGCGCAATCTGCTGCTGATTCAGGGTGCCGTGCCGGGTCACGCAGGCTCCCATGTAGTAATCAAGCCTGCGGCCAAGATCCGCAGAAAGAGGAAGGGCTGAGCCTCCAATGAAGCTGTCAATCCAGGGGGGCGGTAGCCTCGAGGTGTCAGACGACGCCTTTGGCGCCAAGTTTAACGAGGCCCTTATCCACCAGGTCGTTACCGCCTATATGGCGGGAGGCCGTGCCGGCACGAAGGCTCAGAAGACCCGTGCCGAAGTCCGTGGCGGCGGTCGGAAGCCGTTCAAGCAGAAGGGCACCGGTCGGGCTCGCGCTGGTACCACGCGGGGTCCGATCTGGGTCGGCGGTGGCCGGGCCTTCGCGGCCAAGCCCCGGGACTACACACAGAAAGTCAATCGTAAGATGTACACGGCAGCTTTGCGTTCCGTGTTCTCTGAGTTGGTTCGTCAGGATCGGTTGGTCGTCGTCGATGCCATCGAGATGGCCAAGCCAAAGACCAAGAACCTCGTTACGTATCTGCAGGGGTTCAACCTGGACCGGGTTTTGATCCTGGTCGACAAGGGTCCTGTTGCCGAAGGTCACGAGAATCTGCGCCTTTCCGCGCGGAATTTGCCCTCCGTAGAGGTTCTCGACGTAACCCAGCTGAATCCCGTGTCTCTGGTGCGTTTCGAGAAGATTCTGGCAACTTCGGCAGCAGTCAAAGCTGTTTCGGAGCGCCTGTCATGAACGCCAAACCTGTCGCCGCCAAGCCAGCCACCGCCAAGCCAGCCACCGCCAAGGTGGCCAAGGCCCTCAAGCCTGTAAAGGCCCTCAAGCCTGTAAAGGCCCCCAAGCCTGTCAAGGCCCCCAAGCCTGTCAAGGTTGTGGCCGGGAAACCTGGGGCCGGCAAAACGCTGGCGGCGCGCCTCAGTTCCGAGAAGCTGATGTCGGTTCTGGTCGGGCCGCATCTGTCCGAGAAGAGCAGTGGGTTGGCAGAACGACTGAAGCAGTTCGTCTTCAAGGTGCGCACCGACGCCGACAAGTCCGACATCAAGCGGGCCGTCGAGTTGATGTTTGAGGTCAAGGTGACCGCCGTCCAAGTCGTCAACTGCAGGGGCAAGGCCAAGCGCTTTGGTCGCAGCCCCGGTCGTCGGCAGGACTGGAAGAAAGCCTACGTGACGCTGGCCGAGGGCCAGGACATCGACTTCCTTGGCGCTCAGTAAGAGCAGTCTAGAGATCAGGCATGGCACTCCAGCAAACAAAACCAACTTCACCGGGCCGCCGCTTCGTCGTCAAGGTGACGACTCCTAACCTGCACAAGGGCGAGCCACACGCACCCCTCGTAACGCGCCTCTCCCGGAGCACCGGGCGCAACAACCTGGGTCGCGTGACGACCCGCCACAAAGGTGGCGGCCACAAGCGCCTGTACCGGATTATTGATTTTCGCCGCGACAAAGACAGCATTCCTGCCAAGGTCGAGCGGATTGAATACGATCCTAACCGCAGTGCCCACTTGGCCCTGTTGCTCTATGCCGACGGTGAGCGCCGGTATGTAATCGCTCCAAAGGGCCTTGTGGCAGGCGATTCGGTGGTCTCTGGCCGCGACGCGCCCATCAAGCTTGGTAATGCCTTGCCCCTGCGAAACATTCCGGTCGGCACGCTGGTGCATGCCGTGGAGCTCAAGCCTGGCAAGGGCGCCCAGATCGCGAGAGCCGCGGGTTGCAGCGTGCAGATCGTCGCCCGGGACGGCACTTACGCCACGGTTCGCCTGCGCTCTGGAGAAATGCGCCGCGTCCATGTGGAGTGTCGCGCCACGGTGGGCGAGGTTGGCCGTGAGGAACACAATCTCCGTAAATTCGGCAAGGCGGGCGCCAAGCGCTGGAGAGGCATACGTCCTACGGTGCGAGGCGTCGCCATGAACCCGGTTGATCACCCCCACGGCGGTGGCGAGGGCAAGACGTCCGGTGGCCGTCATCCCGTGACGCCTTGGGGCATAAAGACCAAGGGCTACAAGACCCGGCGCAATAAACGGACGGCGAGCATGATCGTGCGCCGGCGCGACAAGAAATAACCGAATTTAAGGAATCTCAAACGTGGCGCGTTCAATCAAGAAAGGACCCTTCATCGACCTGCACCTGGCTAATAAGGTTCGGGCGGCGGTGGGCACCAACAGTCGGCGGCCAATCAAGACCTGGTCCCGGCGCTCGATGATCATTCCGGAAATGGTTGGGCTCACGATAGCAATCCATAACGGCCGCGATCACATCCCGGTTCTGATCACCGAGAACATGGTGGGTCACAAGCTTGGCGAGTTCGCAGTCACCCGGACCTTCAAGGGTCATTCAGGCGACAAGAAAACCAAGACTGCCGGGGCGCCGGCAGCTTAAGGATCTGACGATGCAAGTGTCCGCAACATTGAAGTACGCGCGAATCTCGGCCCAGAAGTGCCGGCTCGTCGCTGATGCTATCCGGGGCAAGTCTGTGGCGAGTGCCAAGCAGATTCTCGATCTGATGCCCAAGAAGGGCGCAGGGCTGATCAAGAAGGTGCTTGATTCCGCCATCGCGAACGCCGAGCACAACAATGCAGCCGACATCGATGAACTCAAGGTAGCCACCATATTTGTTAACGAGGCGCCGAGAATGCGCCGCTTCAAGGCATCAGCCAAGGGCCGCGCGTCGCCCCGGCAGAAGCGCAGCAGTCATATCACCATTCAGGTCGCGGACGAGTAACCATGGGTCAGAAGGTCAATCCTATCGGCATTCGGCTCGGTATCACCCGGGACTGGACGTCCAAGTGGTACGCCGATTCCCGGACGTTCCCCAAGTATGTGGAGTCGGATTTCCGCATCCGCGAGTTTCTGATGAAGAAGCTCAAGGAGGCGTCAGTCGGCAAGATTCACATCGAGCGCCCGGCGCGGAAGGTGCATGTCACCATTCATACGGCGCGCCCCGGAGTCGTCATCGGCAAGAAGGGTGAGGATATCGAGAGCCTGAGGCTCCAGGTTGCCAAGCTTGCCAAGATGGGTGTGAGCGACGTACGGATCAACATTGCCGAGATCCGTAAGCCGGAACTGGATGCCCGTCTCGTTGCCGAAGGTATCGCTCAGCAGCTTGAAAGGCGCGTGATGTTTCGTCGTGCCATGAAGCGAGCCGTCACCAACACGATGCGGCTCGGTGCCCAGGGCATCAAGGTAATGGTGGCCGGGCGTTTGAATGGCGGCGAGATTGCCAGGAGTGAGTGGTACCGTGAAGGTCGCGTGCCCCTCCACACGTTCCGCGCCGATATGGACTATGCCCTCGCTGAGGCCATGACGACCTACGGTGTCATTGGCGTCAAGGTCTGGATTTTCAGGGGCGAAGTATTCGATCAGCAGGAAGCACCGGCAGAAGAAGCTGCTGCGCCGGCTGCCCGCTAAGGATTTACGCTCATGATGCAACCCAAGCGAACCAAGTTTCGCAAACAGTTCAAGGGCCGAAACCGTGGCCTCGCCCAGCGCGGCAACACCGTCGCCTTTGGCGAGTTTGGTCTGAAGGCCACCGCTCGATGCAGGTTGACAGCGCGCCAGATTGAGGCAGCCCGGCGGGCAATGACGCGCTATGTGAAGCGCGGTGGCAAAGTCTGGATCCGGATCTTTCCCGACAAGCCCGTGACGGCCAAACCCCTCGAAGTCCGGCAGGGAAGCGGCAAGGGCAACGTTGAGTTCTACGTGGCACTGGTCCAGCCCGGCACCGTCCTCTACGAGATGGAGGGCGTCACCGAAGAGATCGCGCGCGAGGCGTTTCGGCTTGCAGCTTCGAAGCTGCCCGTTGCCACGACGTTCGTCAGCCGTCAAGTAATCTAATTCAGGTATCGGGCCGATGAAAATTAACGACCTGCGCAAGAAGAGTGAGACCGAGCTGGCTGAAGAGCTTCTCGGTCTCCGCAAGGAGCAGTTCAATCTCCGGATGCAGCGAGCCACTGGCCAGCTGAGCCGACCGGATCAGTTTGAGAAAGCTCGCAAGAGCATTGCACGGATCAAGACCCTGCTCACTGAGCAGGCCCGGCAGAAGAAGGCGGGTGGCGCAGTATGAGCACAGCAAAGAACAATCCCGCAGCAGTTGTTGCCAGCGAGGGCGCTGCCGCGGTGAAGTCACTGACGGGCACCGTCGTTAGCAGCAAGATGCAAAAGACGGTCGCGGTAGTGGTGGAGCGCCTGGTCAAGCACCCGCAGTACGGTAAGTACGTGCGGCGCACGACCAAGCTCCTGGCCCATGACGAAGGTAACGTATCCCGGGCTGGCGATCTGGTGTCGATCACCGAATGCCGGCCTTACTCGAAGCGGAAGGCCTGGCGCCTCGTTGAGGTTCTTCGTCGGGCGGAGGCGTCGGGCAAGGTGTAGTGGCAGGCCCCCGACGGGAGCCGCCTACCTAGCCTCAGTAACGCTGGAACAACCGGGAAACGATCATGATACAGATGCAGACTTACCTTGCCGCTGCAGACAATAGCGGCGCCAAGCAGATGATGTGCATCAAGGTGCTCGGGGGTACACGCAGGCGCTATGCCTATATTGGCGATGTGATCAAGGTCAGCATCAAGGATGCAATTCCCCGGGGCAAGGTCAAGAAGGGCGAGGTTTACAACGCTGTCGTCGTGCGCACCCGCAAGGGCGTTCGCCGTCCGGATGGCTCTGTGATTCGCTTTGACGGCAACGCCGCCGTGCTCCTGAACAACAAGCTCGAACCCATCGGCACGCGCATTTTCGGGCCAGTGACCCGCGAGCTGCGCAACGAGAAGTTCATGAAGATCATTTCCCTGGCGCCCGAAGTGCTGTGAGCAGATAGATCATGAATCGCATCAAAAAGAACGACCAGGTCATCGTCATCGCCGGTCGGGACAAGGGCCGAAAGGGCACCGTCAATCGCATCGACGGCGAGCGCGTCTGGGTTGAGAACGTGAACATCGTCAAGCGGCACCAGAAGCCAAATCCCGCCAAGGGTCTGCAGGGGGGCATCGTCGAGAAGGAGATGTCACTGCACGTGTCGAATGTGGCGCTCCTGAATACGACGACCGGCAAGGCCGGCCGCATCGGCTACAGGACGCTCGAGGATGGCCGCAAGGTCCGCTATTTCAAGTCGAACAATGAGGTCGTAGACGCCTGAGGCACGCCGGGGCAGCCGCCCCGGGTGACGAGGGAGCCGCGAAAGAAGATATGGCAAGGTTGCAGGAATACTACGCAAGCACGGTCGTACCGAAGCTCAAGCAGCAGCTTGGGGTCGATAACGTAATGGAGCTGCCGCGTATCACCAAGATCACGCTCAACATGGGCGTGGGCGAGACCATTACGGACAAGAAGGTTATCGAGAAGGCAGTGCAGGACATGACCCGCATTGCCGGCCAGAAGCCACAGATCACACTGGCCCGGAAATCCATTGCCACCTTCAAGGTGCGTGAGGGCTATCCGGTGGGCTGCAAGGTAACGCTTCGCCGCCAGCGCATGTGGGAGTTCCTGGATCGTCTGATCAGCGTGGCGGTCCCGCGTATTCGCGATTTCCGCGGGCTGAATGGTCGTTCCTTTGATGGCCGCGGCAACTACAGCATGGGCATCCAGGAGCAGATCATTTTCCCGGAGATCGACTACGACCAGATCGACATGATCCGGGGCATGGATATCACGATTACCACGACGGCTGGCGACGATGTCCGCGGTCGGGCGCTCCTCGACGCCTTCAATTTCCCCTTCCGCAAGTCAGCCCAGCAAACCGAGTCATAAGGCAGGTTATGGCCAAGAAATCGATGGTTCTTCGCGATGTGAAGCGCGCCAAGCTGGTGCAGCAGTACGCCAAAAAGCGTGGTGCCCTCAAGGCGATTATCGCCAACCCCAAGGCGCGACCGGACGACAAGCAGGCCGCCATGGACAAGCTGCAGGCGCTTCCCCGTGATTCCAGTCCCAGTCGCATCCGCAGCCGGTGTGCCATCACCGGGCGGTCGCGCGGGTATTACCAGAAGTTTGGCCTGTCCAGAGTCAAGCTCCGGGAGTTGACGCTCGCGGGAGACATACCAGGGCTGAGGAAGGCGAGCTGGTAGTTTTTCTCCAGCTACTACCTGAGATACAGACACGCTAGATCGCACGACTTAGACAGACATCACTTAAACAGATACCGCTACCAGGCCGAGTAAACCAAAAATGAGTCTTTCTGACCCCATCGCTGACATGCTGACCCGCATCAGGAACGCCCAGAGAGTGGCATTGCCCAGCGTGATAATGCCCTCGTCAACCCAGAAGGAAGCCATCGCGAAGGTCCTGCTGGATGAGGGCTACATCGTGGGGTTTGAGGCCACGGACACGGGCAGTAACAAGCGCGAGCTGGCCATTCAACTCAAGTATTTTGATGGACGCCCCGTCATTGACCAGATCCGGCGCGTCAGCAAGTCCGGTCTGCGCGTCTATCGGGGCAAGGCTTCACTGCCGAAGATCCAGGGCGGACTCGGTATTGCCATTGTGTCGACGCCTGCGGGCGTGATGAGCGATCGCGATGCCCGTGCCGGTGGCCACGGTGGCGAAGTGATCTGCATAGTTTCCTAGGAACTGATTCCTGGTGATCGTCTCGTAGGTATTCAGAGTATGTCCAGAGTTGCAAAAATGCCTGTTCCGCTGCCTAAAGGGGTCGAGTTGACCCAGGCTGGCGGCAAGGTTCGCGTTAAGGGTCCCAAGGGTGAGCTCAGCCTCGCGCTGCACCCGGAGGTTGAGGTGAAAGTGGTCGAGGGTGAGGCCCGGGTCTCGAGCGTTACCGAAGCTCAGGGTGCTCGCGCCATTGCTGGAACCACCCGCGCCCTGCTCAGCAATATGGTCAGCGGGGTTGCCAAGGGATTTGAGCGCAAGCTCGAGCTGGTCGGTGTTGGTTATCGCGCCCAGGCCCAGGGCAAGAAGCTGAATCTGACTCTTGGGTTCTCCCATCCGGTGGCTTTTCCGGTTCCTGATGGAATCACGATCGAGACCCCCAGTCAGACGGAAATCCTGATCAAGGGCGCCGACAAGCACAAGGTTGGCCAGGTTGCCGCCGATATACGCCGCTATCGACCGCCAGAGCCCTACAAGGGCAAGGGCGTGCGGTATGCGGGTGAGAAGGTTGTACTTAAGGAGGCGAAGAAGAAGTAAGCGAGTGCGCCGGGTTCAGTCCTTTGGCTGAATACCAGGCAGTCGTGACTTCGAGTCGCAATGAACAAAAAAGACAGCAGACAGCGGCGAGCACGACGCTCACGCTCCAAGATCAAGGAGCTGGGCGTTGCCCGGCTTACCATTCACCGTACCCCGCGCCATATCTATGCGCAGGTCATTGGTCCAGACGGCGGCACCGTGATGGCCGCCGCATCGACCTTGCAGAAGGAAGTGCGGGACGCTTTGGATGGCACGGGCAACATAGCGGCCGCCGCAGTGGTTGGCCGGACGATCGCAGAGAAGGCAAAGGCGGCTGGTGTCACGCGGGTAGCGTTTGACCGGTCCGGATTTCAGTACCACGGGCGAGTCAAGGCATTGGCCGAGGCAGCTCGCGAAAACGGCTTGGAGTTCTGACATTGGCGCGTAAACAGGCAGGCATGGCTCCGGAGCGCTCAGGCGACGGTGATGATTATCTTGAGAAGCTCGTCTCTGTAAACCGAGTGGCCAAGGTGGTCAAGGGCGGTAGGCAGTTTGGCTTCACGGCGCTTACCGTCGTGGGCGATGGCAAGGGCAAAGTTGGTTTTGGTTACGGCAAGGCTCGGGAAGTTCCGGCCGCCATCCAGAAGGCGATGCAGGCAGCCCGCCGGGACCTCAAGCCGATCCCCTTGCACAAAGACACGCTGCACTACGCGCAGTCCGGGAGCCACGGCGCAACCCGCGTCTACATGCAGCCGGCATCCGACGGTACCGGGATCATCGCCGGTGGCGCAATGCGGGCGGTTTTCGAGTGCGCTGGTGTCCGTAACGTCCTGGCCAAGAGCTACGGGTCCCGGAATCCAATCAACGTCGTTCGTGCCACGATGAACGCGCTCCAGGGCATGCGCTCGCCCGACGTCATCGCAGCCAAGCGCGGCAAGTCTCTCGCGGACCTGGTGGGTTAGGCCATGGCAACCTCGAAGCCAGCAGCCAAGCAAGTCAGGCTCACCCTCGTAAAGAGCAAGTTCGGTCGTCTGAAGAGTCACCGGGCCTGCATCCTGGGTCTGGGGCTGAAGCGCATGCACCAGTCGGTCGTTGTGGCCGACACGCCGGAGAATCGCGGCATGATCAATAGTGTTTCCTACCTGCTGCGCATTGAGCAGGTTTGAGGCCTCGGTAGACCTAAGGAACAGTCATGAAACTGAACTCTATAAAGCCCGGTTCCCGCAAGACGCGCAAGCGTGTTGGGCGCGGCAGCTCGGCGGGCCAGGGCAAGACCTGTGGCAGGGGTCACAAGGGCCAGTCTGCCCGTGCCGGCGGCTATCACAAGGTCGGTTTTGAAGGCGGCCAGATGCCGATTCAGCGGCGCTTGCCCAAAATCGGCTTTGTTTCCCACCTGCTCGCAGCCTCCGCCGAGGTCCGCCTGCATGAGCTCACCCTGATCAAGACGGGTGTGATTGATCTGGCCAGCCTGAAGGCTGCCAAGATCGTCGGCAAAGATGTGGAAACGGCCAAGGTCATCGCTTCCGGCAAGATCGAGACGGCAGTGAAGCTCAAGGGCATCAAGGTTACCCCCGGCGCGCGCAAGGCTATCGAGGCCGCCGGCGGCAGCATCGAAGACTGACGGCGCAAGACTCCCGAAACAAGCACAGAAACGAGTTCAGGCAGCACTTACCGTGGCAAAAGGCGACATGGTCAATCCGGCGAAGGCACTTGGCGAGGCAACACGCTTCTCCGAGCTGCGCCAGCGCCTGCTGTTCCTGATAGGCGCCCTGATCGTCTATCGGGTGGGGACTTTCATCCCGGTTCCCGGCATTGATCCGGCAGCCCTGGAACAGTTCTTCAAAGAGCAGTCGGGCACGATTCTCGCGATGTTCAACATGTTCTCGGGCGGAGCCCTGAGCCGACTGAGCATCTTCGCCCTTGGCGTCATGCCGTATATTTCGGCGTCCATCATCGTCCAGATGGCCGGCCTCGTGATTCCGCAGATGTCCCAGTTGCGCAAGGAAGGCGAATCCGGTCGCCGCAAGCTGACCCAGTACACGCGCTATGGAACCGTCGGACTCGCCCTGGTGCAGTCCCTGGGCGCTTCCTATGCCCTGCAGAACCAGGGACTCGTCATTGCCCCCGGCTTCAGCTTTCTCTTCACGGCCGTGATCACTTTGGTAAGCGGCACCATGTTCCTGATGTGGCTCGGTGAGCAGATCACGGAGCGCGGTATCGGTAATGGCATCTCGATGATCATTCTCGCCAGCATCGTCTCGGGGCTGCCAGCCGCTATCGGCGGCACCCTGGAACTCGTGAACTCAGGGGAGATGAATCCCGCCGTGGCGCTGATTCTCATTCTGTTGATCGTGGCAGTGACTGCCTTTGTGGTCTTCATGGAGCGGGGGCAGCGGCGAATCACTGTCAACTACGCCCGCCGGCAACAGGGTCGCCGCGTCTATGCGGGCCAGGCCAGCCACCTGCCGTTCAAGATCAACATGGCAGGCGTCATTCCGCCCATCTTTGCCTCCAGCATCATCCTGTTCCCAGCCACCATCGCCAGCTGGTTCGGTACCAATGAGGGCTTTGGCTGGTTGCAGGACATCTCTGCTCAGCTGTCACCGGGCCAGCCTATTTACATCATGCTGTATGCCAGCTTGATCATGTTCTTCTGCTTCTTCTATACGGCCCTGGTGTTCAACTCCCGCGAGACGGCGGATAATCTCAAGAAGAGCGGGGCGTTTATCCCTGGTATACGCCCGGGCCAGCAGACGGCCAACTACATTGACAAGGTGCTCACCCGGCTGACCTTCTGGGGTGGCATCTACGTAACGGCAGTCTGCCTGCTGCCCGAATTCATGATTCTCTACTGGCGCGTACCGTTCTATTTCGGCGGTACGTCGCTGCTAATCATCGTGGTAGTGACCATGGATTTCATGGCCCAGTTACAGGCACACATGATGTCTCATCAATACGACAGTCTGCTGAAGAAGGCCAACTTCGGCGGCTATGGAAGGGCGGGTCAGCTCCGTTAGGGGCTGACGACGGGAGTCGGTTATGAAGGTTCGGGCATCAGTCAAGAAGATCTGCAGAAACTGCAAGGTCGTTCGTCGCAAGCGCGTAGTGCGGGTGATCTGCAGTGATCCCCGGCACAAGCAGAGGCAGGGTTAAGTCATGGCACGTATCGCTGGCATAAATATTCCGCCGAACAAGCATGTCGGTATTGCACTGACGCACATCTTCGGTGTGGGCCGTAACCGCGCAATGCGCGTGTGCGAGGCATCCGGCATTCAGCCGAACGTGAAGGTCAAGGACCTGAGCGAGCCGGAAATTGAGCGGATTCGCGCCGAGATAGCCCGCTTTCCCGTCGAGGGCGATCTGCGGCGTGAAGTTTCCATGAGCATCAAGCGCTTGATGGACCTCGGCTGCTACCGGGGAATCCGTCACCGCAAGGGGCTGCCCATGCGCGGCCAGCGCACGCGCACCAACGCACGCACCAGGAAGGGCCCCCGCCGGGCTATCCGCAGATAAGCACAGATCAAGCAAGAGAAGAGAAGACAGATGGCACAGGATCCAGCAGTAGTCGACGTCCCCGCCGCAGCGGCAACGCCCGCAGCGGAAGGCGCACCCGCCACGGCCGTAACCCCCAAGGTGCGGAAGGGCTCGAAGCGCCATGTCGTTGACGGCATAGCCCATGTCCACTCCACCTTCAACAACACGATCGTTACGATCACCGACCGTCAGGGCAATACGCTCAGCTGGGCTACAGCAGGCAGCTGTGGCTTCAAGGGTTCGCGCAAGAGCACGCCGTTTGCCGCCCAGGTAGCCGCGGAGCGGGCGGGCCAGGCTGCGCTTGAGTACGGCCTCAAGGCACTTGAGGTGTATGTCAGTGGACCGGGACCGGGGCGAGAGTCTGCGGTACGTTCGCTGAACGCCGCCGGCTTTCGCATCAGCAATATTGAAGACATTACGCCGATCCCCCACAACGGGTGTCGCCCGCCGAAGAAGCGTCGCGTTTAAGGACTATCCAGCATGGCCAGATATCGCGGACCAACTTGCAAGCTTGCCCGACGGGAAGGTACGGACCTTTTCCTGAAGAGCGGCATCAAACCTCTCGAGACCAAGTGCAAGCTGGAGACCCCCCCGGGTACCCAGCAGGGCGCCCGGAAAGCCCGGGTGTCCGACTACGGTTTACAGCTGCGCGAGAAGCAGAAGCTTCGCCGTATGTACGGCGTACTCGAGCGCCAGTTTCGCAACACCTACCTCAAGGCGGCCCGGATGAAGGGGTCGACAGGTGAAAACCTCCTGAAGCTGCTCGAGGGACGCCTGGATAACGTCGTCTATCGCATGGGCTTCGGCGCAACACGCGCTGAGGCTCGTCAGCTGGTCAGCCACTGCGCGATCAAGGTGAACGGTGAACTGGTCAACATCCCGTCCTATCAGGTTGCTGCTGGCGACAAGATCGAGGTCAGCGAGAAGGCCAAGGCTCAGCCGCGGATCAAGAATGCAGTGTCCATGGCCAGCCAGGTTGGTTTCCCCGAGTGGGTGGAGGTGGATGATCAGGCTCTAGTGGGGACGCTGAAGAATCTCCCGGGCCGGGATGACATCCTGCCTGATGTGAACGAGAACCTCGTCGTCGAGCTCTATTCCAAGTAGTAGTCCAAGCAATTCTTATAAGTAGTTCAGGTCCAGGTATTTTAGGAGGCCTGTCAGATATGCAGTCATCAATCAGCGAATTCTTGAAGCCACGCAGCGTCCGGGTTCAGGCGGAGACCGGTAATCGCGCGCGTATTGTTATTGAGCCCCTGGAGCGGGGTTTCGGTCACACCCTGGGCAATGCACTGCGCCGGGTGCTGCTGTCGAGCATGCCGGGTGCCGCCATTGTGGAGGCCGAAATCGAAGGCGTCCTGCATGAATACACCAGCATCGAGGGTGTTCAGGAAGATGTCGTCGAAATCCTGCTGAACCTCAAGGGCGTGGCGATCCGTATGCACTCCCGGGATCGCGTCGAGCTCACCTTGCACCGCAAGGGTCCTGGCCCTGTTACCGCAGGCGATATCGTTACGGACCATGACGTCGAAATCGTGAACCCGAAGCAGATCATTGCCAATCTGACCAGCAGCGGCGAGCTGAAGATGCTGCTGACGATCGAGCGCGGTCGTGGTTATCGCGCTGCAGTTACCCAGCAGGACCCTGATGAACAGAGCACCAGCATCGGCCGGCTGCGGCTTGATGCGTCCTTCAGCCCGGTTCGCAAGGTGACTTACACGGTTGAGTCGGCCCGCGTTGAGAAGCGCACGGATCTGGACAAACTGGTCCTGGATGTCGAGACCAACGGCACGATTGATCCGGAAGAGGCCATCCGCAGGGCTGGCACGATTCTCAAGGATCAGCTGGATGTGTTCCTCGAATTGCGCGGTCAGGACGAGGCCCAGTCAACGGCCACCGAGTCCCAGATCGAGCCCATCTTGCTCCGTCCTGTGGACGAACTCGAGCTCACGGTACGCTCGGCCAACTGCCTCAAGGCCGAGAACATCAACTACATCGGTGATCTCGTCCAGCGAACGGAAGTCGAACTGCTCCGTACTCCGAACCTGGGCAAGAAGTCCCTGACCGAGATCAAGGAAGTCCTGGAGAGTCATGGACTGTCCCTTGGTATGCGTATCGATAACTGGCCGCCCCAGGGTCTGGCCAAGCACAACGACATGGCCGCCTGAACATTAGACTGATCGGATTGACCCGCGATGATGCACCGTAAGGCCGGCCGAGCCCTCGGCAGGAAGAGCAGCCACAGGACTGCCATGTACCGCAACATGGCAGCGTCTCTGATTCGTGAAGAGACGATTCGTACCACGGTGCCCAAGGCCAAGGAGCTGCGGCGGGTCGTAGAGCCGCTGATAACGCTCGCCAAGGAAGACGGTGTGGCCCGACGGCGTCTAGCGTTCGACCGCCTGCGGGATCGGCCTGCCGTCGGCAAGCTTTTTAACGACCTGGGTCCCCGCTTCAAGGCGCGCCCCGGTGGTTACCTGCGCATCTTGAAAATGGGTTTCCGAGCCGGCGACGCGGCGCCGATGGCGCTGGTCATGCTGACGGACAAGGCCGCACCGGCGGACGCCGAGGCTGCCGCTCCCGCCGCCAAGAAGGCCCGCAAGAAGGCCGCGCCCAAGGCCGAGGCCAGCAAGAATCCCCGCGCCAAAAAGGCCGCGACCGCGTAAGGACGTTCCGCGTCTGAACGTGCCCGTCGAGCCTTGTTGAGGCTCCCGGTCTGGCGTTGCCTTTAACCTTCCCTTGGCGTTACAGTGCCACTGCAAAGAAGCATTCGTGGTTTTTACGCTGCTTTAACGGGGTACTCTCTACCCCAATCGCCCACAGAACAACTTACCAACCTACAGGGGATATCCCATGAGATCGATCAAGACTCCCGGCTTTAAGGGGCTGCCGCGGTCGCGTCGGCCCGGGGTAACAGCTGTGAAGCTGGCCTTGGCCGGCATGGCCGCCGCGAGCGCCCTGGCGGCCCCTGCCATGGCCGCCGACGCCGACCGCTGGGACTGGGACTATGACGGTCTCTATCTGGGCCTTGGGGTCAACGGCACCTCCCTGCAGACCAGTGATTCCTTCAGCAACGCGCTGCAGGATGCGCTGCAGATCGACACCAGTGGCAACTTTGAGGACTTCCCGGTTGGCGGCCAGGCCTACATCGGCTGGATGTTTAATCGCTATCTGGGTCTCGAGGGCCGCTACAGCGGCACTGCTGACGGTGAGTCCGATATCAATTTCGTCGACGCCGGTTCGGGCAGCAAGTTGAAGATCGGCGACATCAAGACCAGCATCGATGGCTGGACCGCCTACGGCGTGGCCAACTGGCCCGTCGCGCAACGCTGGGACCTGTTTGGCAAGGCGGGTTACACCCGACAGAACGCCGATCTCAAGTTTTCCGCGGATGGTGGCGAGGGCATCGGCTCAGGCTCCCTTTCCGATTCTCCGAGTGACAGCGGCTTCGCGGCGGCAGTGGGTGCCCGGTGGCGCTTTGCCAACCACTGGGCAGCGACCGTCGAAGGCGAGTACCTGGACGTGGATTTTGACGGCGCCCTGGATAAGCCCTGGCGCGCCAGCCTGAACGTGGAGTACTGGTTTGGTGGTCACGAGATCGCGCCGCCGCCGCCGCCGCCCGCCCGCGTCGTGGCTGCGCCGCCGCCGCCTCCACCGCTCGCACCCGCCGCCCCTAAGGACAGCGATGGTGATGGCGTCCTCGATGGCACGGACCAGTGCCCCGAGACCCCCCGTGGCGATCGCGTTGGTTCGGTAGGCTGCTCTTGCGATGTGAGCCGTCAGCTCACCTTCAAGACAGATTCGGCCGAACTCAGTGATGCCGACAAGCTAGTTCTGGACGAGACGGCGGAGAATCTCACCCGCCTCAAGTTCATCTCCGGCACCATCGAGGGCTTTACCGACAGCACGGGAGCCGATGCCTACAACATGGGCCTCTCCGAGCGCCGTGCCAATTCGGCCGCCGACTACCTGGCGACCAAGGGCATTGCCAGGGACCGGCTGCAGGTGGTGGGCCGGGGCGAGAGTGATCCCGTTGGCGACAACAAGACGGCCGAGGGCCGCGCCCAGAACCGGCGCGTTGTGGCCAAGCGGACGGACTGCGAAAAGTAAGACGGCCTTAACGACCAGGCCTGTGCCCACCTGAGCAACCCGCTAGGGTGGGCAGCGAAAAACGGCCCCGGTGCACGGCATCGGGGCCGTTTGCTTTTGGGGTTGGTTCTCCGGGGCCGGGAATCCGGCCCACCCGCCTAGAGTGGCGACTCGAGCTCGCGGGTCAGGTTGCGGTAACCGGTGGGGGTGACCAGCACATTGTCCTCGATACGAATGCCGCCATAGCGGCGCAGCGCGGCAAGCTGGCGCCAGTTCACTCGCCGTGCGAGAGAGCTTCTGCGCAGCCGCGCGAGCAGGGAATCGATGAAATAGAGGCCGGGTTCGATAGTGACGACCATACCGGTTGCCAGTGGCCGCGTGAGCCGCAGACGGGGAAAGCGCTTTGGCCGGGAGAGCTCACCGCCGCGCCGGCTGGCGAGGCCACCGCCCACGTCGTGCACCTGCAGGCCGAGGAGGTGGCCCAGACCGTGGGGCAAGAACGCGTCGGTCACGCGCCGGGCCACCATGTCTTCCGGCGTCATCCGCACCAGGTCCCAACGGGCAAGCAGTGTGGCGATTTCCCGGTGCGCGGCAATCTGCAGTTCGGGAAAGGCGACACCCGGGCAGACGAGCGCACAAAGACGCTGCTGGGCCCGGTCCATGTCCCGGACCATGCCGGCAAACTCACCGCGCCGGGCGCTGTGGGTGCGCGTGATGTCTGAGGCATAGCCGCTGTAAGTGCACCCGGCATCCAGCAGCAGGCTGTGCCGTTCCCGGGCGGGGATTCGTTGCCGATCCCGATGCTGATAGTGCAGGGTCGCGCTGTTCCGGTTCAGCGCCACAATGGCGGGGTAAGGCAGTTCGGCATCGGTCTGACCGCAGGCGGCCAGAAAGATCAGCCCCATTTCGTATTCGCTGCAGCCGGCGGCAAAGGCCTGACGCACCGCCCGGTGGCCGGCCAGCCCCAGGGCCGTGGCGACCTGTATGCAGGCCACTTCCCAGGGCGTCTTGCAGGCCCGCTCGTAGTCCAGGTGGGTCAACAGGAGTTTGGGGTTCAGCCTGCCGGGCAGGGCCATGCCCCGCCACTGCAATGGGGCACCGAGGACGGCGAGGCGGGTCTTCCCGGCAGGCAGGTGCTTACGGATGTCGTCCCGGTGCCGGATCACCCGAACATCCAGCGCTTTGTGCCAGGGCCCTGGGGGTACAGGCGCCGGCTGGTGCCAAAAGTCCTCGGGCTCCAGGACCAGCAGCAGGGGTTTGCGCCCTGGCCGATACAGCAGCACCGACCCGGGATGGGCTGCCAGGGGTGCCCACTGGAGGAAGAGTGGCTCCGGCCGGTAGGGATAATCCATGTCGTCCCGGTGAATCTGCACGGGGACGCCGGCGCCGATGAGGACGGCATCGAAGCCCGTGCTCTCCAGGGCCGTATCGTACCGGACGCCCAAGGCTTCGATATGCGGACGGTACAGTCGCGCGGCAGCTTGCATGGGGTAAGTCTAAACTACCGACCCCATGGAAACGCATCTCACCGGGATCACCACCACAGGCACGCCACACCTGGGGAACTATGTCGGCGCGATCCGTCCCGCGATTGCTGCCAGCCAGCGTCGGGACGTGCAGTCGTTCTACTTTCTGGCTGACTACCACGCGCTCGTGAAGAACCAGGATCCTGCACTCGTGCGGCAGTCGAGCCTGGAAATTGCAGCGACCTGGCTGGCCTTGGGCCTGGACACCAGCCGCTCGGTTTTTTACCGGCAGTCGGATGTTCCCGAGATTCCCGAACTCACCTGGATTCTCACGACCGTTACTGCCAAGGGGCTGATGAACCGCTCCCACGCCTACAAGGCCGCCGTGGATGCGAACGAGCACTCGGGCTACGTCGACCAGGACAAGGGCATCACGATGGGGCTGTTCTCTTACCCGATCCTGATGGCCGCGGACATCCTGATGTTCAGGGCGCACCGGGTGCCGGTGGGCAAGGACCAGAAGCAGCACGTGGAGATGGCGCGGGACATCGCCCAGCGCTTCAACCACATTTACGGCGAGCAGTTTGTGCTCCCGGAAGCGGATATCGGCGCCGATACAGCGATCCTGTCCGGACTCGACGGCCGGAAGATGAGCAAGAGTTATGGCAACACCATCCCGCTCTTCGCGCCGGCGGCCCAGCTGCGCAAGCTGATCATGAAGATCAAGACCAACTCGGTGGAGCCTGGCGTCCCGAAAGAGACGGAGGGTTCAGCCTTGTTTGAGACGTATCGGGCGTTTGCGACACCGGCCGAGACGAAGGCGATGGCTGAGCGGTATGCCGCCGGCGCGGGCTGGGGCGACCTGAAGCAGGAGCTGTATGCGTATCTCGAGGCGCATCTGGCCGGGCCGCGAGCGGAGTACGAGCGGCTGATGGCGGATCCGGGGCATGTGGAGCAGGTGTTGAA
>ENA-ORBV01001559-ORBV01001559.1-microbial-mat-metagenome-genome-assembly--contig:-NODE-1559-length-50678-cov-7.928796_pt1 | contig 50678 bp, 51 predicted proteins | sample MGYA00237777_ERZ505514 | MGnify/ENA primary metagenome ERZ505514 (study PRJEB26160, sample SAMN06269048) | microbial mat metagenome | isolation source: Oligotrophic lake microbial mat | place... | reverse complement strand
GGGCGGTTAGCTCAGTTGGTTAGAGCGCCTGCCTTACAAGCAGGAGGTCCACGGTTCAAGCCCGTGACCGCCCACCATTGTTTTGACGACATGACTGTCGCAATGGCTAAGATGCCTGCTGCGGAAATTGTCGACCTCTGTATGGAGCAGCGCCCCCATGTGGTTCTCTTGGGCGCGGGGGCAAGCCATGCGGCGTTTTCAGACGGTGACGCAGATGGTCGAAGTGGGCCAGTAATGAATGAATTGGTTTCGTTCAATGGCGTTGGGGAATTACTCAGACAAGCTGGTTTGGAAGGCATTGATCGGAACTTCGAGGAGCTTTATGCCGAATTACGGCAGGCTGCCCAATACCAGAAGACCGCTGATCTGGTTGAAAACGAAGTTCGGAGATTCTTCGTTGAAATGCGACTTCCAAATTGGCCGCCTCGTACTCTCACTCCGAAGCAAGTACGTGATTGCCACTTTCAACTGGGACCCAATTTTGGTTGATGCGTGTCGACGTAATGCCCGCCTCGCCGGGATCCCATTCGGAAGACAAGTTCATTGCGGGACAATGGCACAATTTAAGGGTCGCGTTAAAGAACGCCTTCTTACTGACGATATGGTTACGCTTCGCCAGTCTCAGATGAGGCGGCGGTCGAGGCCATGAAGGAGACATGGTGGAGCGAGCCAGAGAGGCATCTCAAACAGATCGAAATCATAAACATAGCTCCGCCAGCGGAGCTGATCAATTCATGAAAACCGTTTTTCACGCGGCGCCATTACGAGGTAAAGACGAGCTTCTACGAATCATGGTGTTCCTGCCATCCGCGGCGTTCTTGTGAAGCTTTCCGGGACCAGTCAATGGAGATGCGTCTACGGCGGAAGACCTCAATTCCGGCGGACTCTGATTTTGCCGGTCCTTCGGATTGGCTCACTTCACAATTCAAGCTCGTGACCGTCGACAACTCGTTAGAGTACTCTGGACACTGCCCCCTTGCGGAACACCGCCGGCGATGTACAATAGGAATCAACGACGGCAAACGACAAGTGGGCGAAAGCCCACTTTTTTATTTGCCTCGCCAGTGGAACCATGCGGCAAGAGTTGACCGACAAAATCTCGGAGATCGCCGATCGGGTGGCGCGCGCTGCCGACGTGGAGATTACCGATATTGAATTCCTGGGCGGCGGCAAGCATCGGGTTTTGCGCATATATGTGGACAAAGATGGCGGCGTTACGCACACCGATTGCGAGACGGTTTCCACGGGCGTCGAAGCTTTACTCGACGCGGACGAGTTGATCCCCGGCGGCGAGTACACGCTGGAAGTCAGTTCTCCCGGTGTGGAACGAAAGCTGAGCCGGCCGCGTGATTTTGAGAAGTCTGTCGGCAAGAAAGTGAAAGTCGTTTTGCGGGAACCGATGTCGAATTCCACGACATGGATCGGTGTACTCCAGGCTTTTGCGGAGAATGTCCTGACCGTGGAGACGGCCGATGGTAAAACGGCGCGGATCCCGCTGGACAGCGTGAAAAAGGCGAATTTGAAGTTTGAGTGGTAGGAAGAGGAGTTTCGCGTGGGAACTATTTATCAGTCCATCGAATTGCTGAGCAAGGAAAAGGGCATTAACCCGCAGGTCGTCATTGACGCGGTGAAAGACGCGATGCTGGCGGCGGCGCGTAAACAGTTCAAAGGGAACGAAGAACTGATCGCCGATTTCGACGAGAAAACGGGCGCTATTCAGCTTTCCGCAGTGAAAGTGATCGTGGCGGAGGTGCAGGATCCTGTCCGCGAGATCACGCTTCCGGACGCCTTGGAATACGACAAAGCCGCGCAGCTTGGCGGGATTGTCAAGTTTCCCAAGAAAACGGAATCGCTGGGGCGTATTTCGGCGCAAACGGCGAAACAGGTCATCATGCAGAAGGTGCGCGAGGCGGAACGCGACACCATCTTCAACGAGTTCCACAACCGCGTGGGCGAACTGGTGAATTGCACCGTAAAGCGCATGGAGATGGGCGATCTGGTCTGCGACCTTAGCAGCAAGACAGAGGCGCGCCTGGGCAAGCGGGAGCAGTCGCGGCTGGAGAGTTTCCAGATCGGCGACCGTGTGCGGTGCGTCATTAAAAGTGTTGAGCGAAGCGGGAAGAATTCCGGCGTGGTGCTGTCGCGCGCCGATTGCGAGTTCGTCAAGCGCCTATTTGAGCAGGAAGTTCCGGAAATTTACGACAACACTGTGGTGATCAAGGCATGCGCGCGGGAAGCGGGTGAGCGGACGAAAATAGCCGTCGCCAGCCGGGACCGGGACGTGGATTCGGTGGGTGCCTGCGTTGGCATGAAGGGCATGCGCGTACAGTCGATCATTCGCGAGTTGCGCGGCGAGAAAATCGACATTATTGAGTATTCCGAGGATCCGATTCTGTTTGCGACGCACGCGCTGAGTCCGGCGAAGATCAGCCGTGTATCGGTCCTGGATTCGCATAATCGCCACATGGAAGTGATCGTCGATGACAACCAACTGTCGTTGGCGATCGGCAAAAAGGGTCAGAATGTGCGGTTGGCGGCAAAGCTAATCGGCTGGAAAATCGACATAAAGAGCGAAGAAGAAAAGCGCCGGGAAGTGGAAGTGCAAATGGCGCAATTGCAAGTTTCCGGCGCTCCATTGTCGGTATTGATCGACTTTGGTTTGCCGGAAAACGTAGTTGAACGGCTGTTCGAAGCCGGGATTGGCACGGTGGAGCGTTTGGGATCGATGACGCCGGAACAGATTCAAGCGATTCCAGGGATTACGCCTAAGGCACTGGAGAGTATCCAGTACTCGGTGAACGCCTATTACGGTCCGTATGAGGACGAAGCGTCGGCGGACGTTGCCGCGGCGCCTGCCGCCGACGGCCCCGCTGTGCCGGAAGCGGCTGCCGGGGCGATCGACCCGGCGGAAGAAACAGTCCCTGTGACCGAGCCGCCCGCCTCCGCCGATGCGGTAGTTGAACCGGAACCGGAACCAATCCCCGAAGTTGAACCGGCGATTGAACCGGAAAAAGAAGCATAAAGATTGCCCGAATTAGAGACCAGAGCCGTCACTTCATCTGATTTGGAGTGAATCTGTTACCATGACAGAAGGGGTAGTAACGGCTCGCGTCACCGTCAATCTGCCGTAATGACCCGGACGCCAACGCCGTGTTTCCATTTTTTTTCTCCATCTATGAGTAAGATTCGAATTAACGAACTGGCCAGGGAGCTCGAGGTCAAGCCTAGCGCGATCATTGACGCCCTCCCAAACCTGGGCGTCCAAGACAAGAAGACCCACTCCAGTTCGATCGACGACGATCTTGCTCTCCTGATCCGTTCTCATCTTAAGGACGATCCCAGTGTGGCCCGGTACCGGATAGAGGACGACCCGCACGCCGACCTGAGCGGCGGCGAGAATGATGACGGGCCGCCGGTGGAAGCCCCGCCACCGCCACCGCCACCGCAACGGCCGGCAATGGCGATCCGGCCTCCCGTAGCGGCGCCCGCGGCCGCGGTCCCGCGCGTTACGGCTGCAACTGCGCCGGTGCCGGCACAGCCCGTAGCGGTTTCGTCCAAGCCCGTCGAACCAGCGGCGGAAGCGGCGGAGCCGTCTGTCGAAACTAAAAAATCGATTGCTCCGCTCCGGCCGCCATTGGCTTCGGGCAGCCCGATCATTCCTCCGATTTCGGCCGGCGTGCCGAAGCAGCCAGAACCCATCGCGCCAAAGGTCCCTTCATTGCCAATTGCTACCGCCCGCCCGGCGCAACCTGTTTCGCCGCCGCGGCCTGGCCAGATTCTTTCCGGTCCCCGCCAGCCCCTCGTGACTCCGGGGTCGGGGATGCCGGGCACTCCGCGTCCGCTGCCGCCGCCGGCTCAGCCGCGCCCGGCGGCGGCACGGCCAATGGCGCCTCCGGCCGTTTTTGTTGGAACTTCTAGCGGTGGCGGGCCGCAGGCGAGCGCCTTGCCCGGGGCGCCGGTGCAACGCGCGCCTATGCCGCCGGCCGTTCCTCGCCCGCCGATGCAGCCGCGTCCTTCCGGACCCGGCGCTCCGTCGCCGCGGCCGCCGCAGCAGTATCTATCCACAGGCGGCGCCAGCCGTCCTTTGGCTGGCCAGCCTTCGGCGCGCCCCATCGTTCCGCCCCGGCCCGACATGGTGGACCGGCTCAAGCAGTTGCAGAGCCCTCCCGGCCCACGGCCCGGCACTCCCGGCCCTAGGCCCGGCGCTCCCGGCCCTAGGCCCGGCGCTCCGGCGCCAGGACGTCCCATCTATCAAGGCGGCGGTTACAGTGGCGGGGCAGGCGGCGGCGCCCCTCGCGCCGGCATGCCTTCTCCTGGCCGGCCCACCGGGCCAGGCCAGCCCGCTTATGGGTCTCGACCTGGCGGCGGCGGTCCAAGCGGTCCAGGGCGTGGCCGGCCGATGCACCCCACTTCGGCCAACATGTTGCAGCCAACGGCGATGCCGATGCCGGTCGATCCCAGCCGTCGTGTCGATACGCGGAAACGTCCCAATCAGGGGCGCGTCAAGGAGGCCGAAGAAGGCAAGCTCCGTCCCATCTACGCCAAGAAGGAAAATACAGACCTCCTGCTGGCGAAAGGGAAAGAGATTACGGTTTCCGAGGGCATTACGGTTAAAGAATTGGCCGAAAAACTCGGAATTAAGACGACGCTGGTCATTAAGAAGCTTGTCGACCGGAAGTTTTTCGCCACCATCAATCAGACCATTGACGTCAAGCTGGCCGAGGACATTTCCAAAGATTTTGGCGCTCTCGCCTCGCAGGTCAGCTACGAAGACGAGCAGACCTGGGAAGTGGAATTGGCCGAAGATCCCAAGGATCTTGTCGTCCGTGCGCCAGTCGTTACCATTATGGGCCACGTCGATCACGGCAAAACCTCGCTGCTGGACGCCATCCGTCTGGCGCGCGTCGCGGAGCGTGAAGCCGGCGGCATTACCCAGCACATTGGCGCGTATCAGGTTGAAATTCACGGCAAGAAGATTGTCTTCATCGATACGCCGGGTCACGAAGCGTTCACCCGCATGCGCGCTCGCGGCGCGAAGGTGACCGACGTTGTCATACTGGTGGTGGCGGCCGACGACGGTGTTATGCCGCAAACCGTCGAAGCGATCAATCACGCCAAAGCGGCCGGCGTTCCGATCATTGTCGCCATCAACAAGATCGACAAGCCCGACGCGCAGATCGACCGCATTAAGCAACAATTGTCCGACCGTGGGCTGTTGGCTGAAGACTGGGGTGGCGACACTGTTATGGTGCCCGTTTCGGCTAAGGCCAAGCTGAACCTCGATCTGTTGCTGGAAATGATCCTGCTGGTAGCCGATATCAAGGCGCTCAAGGCGAATCCGACGCGTCCGGCGATCGGCAATGTGCTGGAAGCCAAGTTGGATAAGGGTCGCGGTCCGGTGGCGACGGTGCTGGTGCGCAATGGTACGTTGCGCGTAGGGGCATTTTTCCTCTGCGGTTCGGTATTCGGCAAGGTCCGCGCAATGTTCGACGATCAGGGCGGGCCAGTGCGCGAGGCCGGTCCGGCGACCCCGGTGGAAGTCCTGGGTCTGGATATGTTGCCCGAAGTTGGCGATCCGTTCCAGATGGTGACCGACACGGCCAAGGCCAAGCAGATCGTTATGTTCCGCGAAAGGCATTCCCGTGAGGTGCAGATGGCCAAGAACAAGCGGATGACGCTAGAGGCGCTGCATACGCACATGAAGGAAGGCTCGATCAAGGATCTCAACATCATCATTAAAGCGGACGTGGGCGGCAGCGCGGAAGTGCTGTCCGACACGCTGCAGAAGATGACCACCGATCAGGTGCGGGTCCGGGTATTGCTGACCGGTGTTGGCGCGATTACCGAAACCGACGTCATGCTGGCTACGGCGTCAAACGCGATTGTTATCGGCTTCAACGTGAAGCCGGATCGCAACGCGGCGGCGGCGGCGGAGCGCGAAAAAATCGACGTCCGTCCGCATTCGATCATCTACGAAGTTACCGACGAGATTAAGAAGGCCATGACCGGCCTGCTGGCCCCGGTCTTCAAAGAGGTGTACAAAGGCAGCGCCGAAGTGCGCGAGATCTTCCGCATCTCGAAGATTGGCACGGTGGCTGGCTGTTATGTCCTCGACGGCACGATTCCCCGGACCGCGGAAGTGCGCGTCAACCGGGACAAGAAGGTCGTCTTCACTGGCAGGATCAGCGCGCTCAAGCGCTTCAAAGACGATGCGAGCGAAGTGCGTACAGGCTTTGAATGCGGTATCTCCATCAACGGGTTTAACGACATGGAGAAGGGCGACGTTATCGAAGCTTTCGCCACTGAGCAGATGGCGCGCGACCTTTCCTAAGCCATGCCGATCATCGGCGTCCTCCATCTCGAATTGCGCATTGAACATGCCGAATCGCTAAAGGACCGCCGTAACGTTATTCGGAGTTTGAAGGCCCGGCTCCGCAGCCGCCATAATGTGGCGGTGGCGGAGATCGGGCCTTCCGGCATTTTGAACCGGGCGCTGGTCAGCGCGGTTACTATTTCCAATGACCGGACGTTCGCGGAGAAGGTCTTGCAGGCGGTGGAGCAAGACGCGGCGGATGTGCTGGGCGGGATGCTGGAATCGTCTGGCGTGGAGTGGGTGGAGTAAATACGAAGCGCTCACTGAGGGCGAAATTCAAAAGCGCCGTCACCGCGATACTGATAGCGTTCGCGGGCAGGTAGTGCATCCCCAAGGATCCTGAGAGGATTCGCATCCAGAGTAAGTTCGATCCCAGGGACACCAGGCCATTGGCCAAATGGAAGCGCAATAACCGTCGGGCGAGGCCGGGCGTTCCGTGTGTCCTCCAAGTCCAGCGTTCGTGCCAGAAGAAGTTGTGAAGTACGGCGAGTTCAACGGCGAGGGCGGTGGCGGCCAGCGTTGGGAGTTCAGCGAACTGTTTTAGCGTCGCCAACGCGGCCAGTTGCACCAAAATGCCGGCCAAACCGACCGCGTTGAAACGCAGCCACCGCTGGATCAATCGAGACGCTCCTCGTTATACAACTGCACTGTGTGGCGGATGGCGGTAGTGGCGAACACCAATAACACGCCAAATGCGCCGATCGCGAAACCTACATCGAAAAGCTGCCAGATGTCTCCAAACCAGGCAATTTGCGGATTCATGTAATAGACGAATAAATTGCCGGCGATCAACAGAATTCGCAGTTCCGTCGGACCAAACTTAAAGTAGCTGATCTTGAATTTATTAAGCGCATGGCTGGCCAGAAACACCTCACTGCTAAGCAGTAAGTAGCCGACGAGGAAAACGCCCGCGATGCCCGGACGAAGCTGCCCCCCAAGCGCCATGCCAGTCATCAAAATCGAGATGGCGATGACATCCACAACGTGATCGACATAGTAGCCATAGCGCGGCCGTTGCCGGTTGCGAACCCGCGCGACCGTACCGTCGAGCGAATCTCCAAACCAATTCAACACCAGACAGATATTGACGATCCACAGAGCGTTCGGGCTGGCGGCGGAGATCCAATACGCGAGGGCGGCGGCGATCATGGAACTCAGTCCGAGCACCGTCAGATGGTCTGAGTTGATCCCCTTGGGCAGGCGGCCCGCCATCCAGATCAACGCCCTTTTTTCCATTCCTGCCAGGAAACTCTCTTGCACGCGGACCGTGTTTGCAACGCTCATGAAACAATTGACGCCGGTCAACATTTGCGCGTTTCACGTCTGTTACCGGACAATAGGAGGTTCCATGGTCAGAACTTACGAACTCGCCGCGCACCCTATTCCCCGGGTGGACACCGCGCTACGGCAAATTGTTACCGATTTCCCCGTTCCCGAATCGCTGCCAATCCTCCAGCGACTGCACGACTACGAACCGGTGGCCATGCAGGGCCAGCCGCCCGTTGTTTGGGACCGGGCGGAGAATTTCTCCGTTTGGGACCGCTGGGGGAACCGCTGGATTGACTGGTCGAGCGGCGTCCTGATCACCAATGCCGGACATGGGCGCAAGGAAATTATTGAGGCAATACAGAAGCAGGCCGCGCATGGACTCCTGACTAACTACTGCTTCCCCAACGAGATTCGCGCGAACTTCGTGAAGCGGCTGGCCGATCTGATGCCGGAGCCATTGAAGAAAGTGTTCCTGCTGACAACCGGGTCGGAAACCGTGGAGTGCGCGATCAAACTGATGCGTACCCACGGCGTGAAAGTTGGAGGGCGGGAGAAGGTCGTCATCGTCAGCTTTGAGAAGGCCTTCCATGGGCGCACGCTGGGCTCGCAGCAGGCGGGCGGCATTCCATCGCTGAAGGAGTGGATCGTCAATCTGGACGCCGGATTTGTGCAGCTCCAGTTTCCCGATGGGTTCCGGACCCCGGACACGTCGTTTGCCTATTTCGAAAAGCAGTTGGCGGACAAAGGCGTCAGCCCGGCCAACGTGGCGGGCGTGATCCTGGAAACCTACCAGGGCGGTAGCGCGTCCTTCGCGCCAACGGAGTATATGAAGCGGCTACAGGCGTGGTGCCGCCGGCATCAAGCGCTGCTGACTTGTGACGAAGTGCAGGCGGGATTCGGACGCACCGGCAAGCTGTGGGGATTTGAACACTACGATATCGTGCCGGACCTGACGACCTGGGGGAAGGGCATTTCGAGTTCGCTGCCGATCGCGGCGGTGATCGGCCGGCCAGACATCATGGACCTGCATCCGTCGGGCTCGATGACTTCGACGCACTCCGGGAATCCGATATGCGTGGCGGCGGCGGCGGCTTCGCTGGAACTGATTCTGAAAGAGAATCTGGCCGAAAATGCCCGTGTGCAGGGCGACCGGATGCTCGCCTATTTCCGCGGGATGCAGGCCAAGTACCCAGAGATCGGCTGGGTGGACGGCAAGGGGCTGGTCGTCGGCATTGCTTGCGTCAAGCCGGGGACCACGGAGCCGGACGCCGATCTGGCTTGGAACGCGATCCGGAAATCGATTGAGAAGGGCGTATTGCTTTTCTCGCCGGTCGGGTTCGGCGGCGGGACGATCAAGGTTTGCCCGCCGCTGAATATCACGGCGGAGGCGGTAGACGAGAGTCTGGCGGCGTTTGAAGAAGCATTTGTCGAGGCGTTGGCCGGATGAAGCCCGTCCTGGTCGTCGGCGGCGGGATGATCACGCACGATCAGATTCTGCCGGCGCTGTATAAAATGCAGCGCAACGGGGAAATTGGCGCGATCACGGTGTGCGCGCAACATGCAAAAACCGTGCAAGCACTTGCGGCGGCGCCGTCGATTTTGAATGCGTTTCCTGGGCAGTCGTTCACCGCGTATCCGGAGGAGTTCGCGGGCGGACCCCAGGCGGATCTTTACAAATCGGTGATCGCCGAAATGCCGGAGCGCTCGATTGTGATTGTGGCATTGCCGGACCAGTTGCACTTTGCGGCGACGATGGAAGCGCTTCGGAATAATCAGCACGTGATCTGCGTGAAGCCGTTGGTGCTGACGGCAAAGGAATCGCTGGAAATCGAGCGCGAAGCGCGGGAGCGCGGGTTGTTTGTCGGCGTTGAGTATCACAAACGATTTGACGACCGCGCGCACCGGGCGCGGCAGCTTTACCGGGAGGGGCGGCTGGGCGAATTCAAGCTGGGAACGGCCCGTTTGATGGAGAAGTGGTACTACCGCGAGTCGAATTTCCAGAACTGGTGTACCTGCGAAAACACGGACTGTTTCACGTACATTGGCTGCCACTACGTCGATTTAGTGCACTTCATCACCGGCTTGAAGCCCGTTTCGGTATCGAATTATGGCATTATCGACACCTATCCGAACGGGAATCAGGGCTATCTGTGGTGCGACACCAGGGTTCGCTGGGACAACGGCGCCGTGTTAAACGTGCAGACCACCCTCTGCTATCCGAACGAAGGGCCGGGGCCGAATACGCAGGGGATGACGCTTTATTGCGGCGGCGGAACCGGCGCGATGCTGGATCATAGCGACCAATATCGCGGACTGGGCTATACGTTCTCGAAGAAGTCCGACGCGCCGGGGGCCACCTTTTACAGCGAGCCAAGCCCGGACTATTTCCAATACAACGACCTGGGCGGGCCGGGGCTGGAGCCAGTCGGTTACGGTGTACGGAGTGTTGAATATCTGGTGAAGGTGATTTACCGCGTTGACGCGGCGAGGGATTTGGCTGCGCGCCGGGCGCTGCTTAATGAGATTGACGCGCAGGGAATATTGGCCACACCGGCCAACAGCCGTTATAACGAGCTCGTGGTGGAAGCCGGACGGCTGTCCATCCTTAACAATGGGCGGGAAGCTCTGATAGAGTACGAACCGGAGCCTAAGGTATACCTCACATGACGGAAGAAGAGATCGTCATTTATTTGGAAGACAGCGGATTTCCGCCGCACATCGTGGAAGCGGGTAGCGAAGGCCTAGTGGAGCGGTGGATGGAGTTCGTGGGGGAAGTGGAGCGCGGCTATCCGTATGGGCTGGTGGAGTACCGGCACGATCTGGATTTGCGCGGCGCGATTGGTTTGTTGCAACTGGAGGAGCGCGTGGCGGCGGCGGATGAGCGGTTGGAGGCTTTGTTGGAGCATCGGGACGTGCGTGTTTGGGAGAGCGGCGGCGAAAATCCATGGTGGGATTATGGGTATCCGCGGAATGCCCGCGGCCATTTTCTCAATGGGCTTCGCGAGGCCGGGCTGCTAGAAGTGGTCGAGTGATTCCGCTGTTTCTAGCCTGGCAGGTGGCGGCGGCGATGCCGCTGTTGGAGCAGAGACGATTTGCGGATGCGCGGCCGGTTTTGGAAAAGTCGTGCGCGGCGCGGGAGGCAAATGGCTGCTACTTGCTGGGCCGAACGCTTTTTTCGCTGGACCAGTACGACGCGGCGCTGAAGGTGCTTTCCCCGTTGGCCGTTACGGACAGGGATCCATGGCGTGTCCAAGATGCGCTCGGTTCGGTGTACGAGGCGTTGCGCCGTCCGGTGGAAGCGGAACGCCATTTTCGGGAAGCCGTTCAGGGAAACCGGGACCGGAACCCGGAGCCGCGTTATCACTTGGGCCGGTTTCTGATAAGGGAAGCGCGGGCGGCGGAGGCGGCCGTGGTTTTGGCGCCGGCGGCCAGGCAATTTCCCCGTTATGAGCTAGTTCGATTTGAACTAGGCCGCGCTCGCTACCAGACGAATCGATTGGAAGAAGCTGAGAAAGAAATAGCCGCCGCCCCTTCGCTGGAAGAGGCACGGCGATTACTGCACAAGGTGAGGAGGCAACTCGGAAAGTAAGTTAGACGGCAACCGCAGCAGCCGGAGCGGCGGCCTTCTTACGCGTTGTTTTCTTCTTACCGGCGGGCGGGGTGCGATCACTCTTCTTCAAGTTCGCGATAACGATGGAGAGGACAAACTTCTTTTCACCGTGTTCGTCGAAATTGATTTTGACGTGCTCTTCGGTACATTCGACAACTTGCCCGAGCCCGAACCTGCCATGTTCTACCTGAGCGTCCTTAGCGAAGGCGGGTTTGGCCATTAAAGAGATCTCCTAAATAGATGGTAACACAATTGCTTGAGTGGCTGAGAGCTGGCGAGCGGAGGGGTTCTTCTCTATACTCGCTCTATATGAAAGGCGTTTCCGTTCGACTCGACGACGAAACAATGGCGCAACTCGACCAAGTGGCGCCACCCCGCAATGGTGCCCGCGCGGAATTCATCCGGCTTGCCATCAAGGCCGCCATCATCCGCAGCGAGTTTGAACGCATCCGGGAGTCGTACCTGCGAGAGCCTCAAGTATTTGAAGAAGGTGGTGACTGGGACGATCCGCCGGAGTGGAAGCCTCAGGCTTCCGCTCAACGAAACAATACGAGATCTGGTCGACTTCGCGTCGGCCGGTCCTCCTATTGTCGTGAAACTGGGCGTATTCTTACTTAAATAAGGTTGCCGTCGCGGAGATTACGGCGACGGCTCGCGGCCTGCCGGTGGAAGTTCCGCTCGGTCGTGACGAGGGCGTTCTATCGCCATGCATCGCACATCTTTATAAGCTTCTTACGATATCGATCAGTGCATTCACTGAGAAAATTGGAGCGCTCTCGAAATCAAGACAGATTCTCGTCAAGCGAGCCCTCGGCGACGCCTTCAATTGGGACGAACTGCTCGGCCTCTAAGCCAGATACCCGTCAATTAACGATCACCATTGCCGGGGGAATGTCGCGATGCGGCGATGGTTCGCGGCATTTTCCTGGACCCCTGTTCTAATTCGGCTTGGCTTCGGGGATTCCGCACCGACCCCCAGCGTTCGCGCCGCTGGACGCGGCGGAGCCGCAGTCTTCCCCTTGCTTTGCAGTATGCAGTAAAAAACCGGCGGAGGTTGCATGTACTCACACGCTTAGCGATTGCATATTCCCCGGCCGCGCTACTGCACGCCCAGGGCAACGGCACAATTCACGGGACGGTCACCGATCCTAGCGGCGCGGCGGTTTCCGACGCGAAAGTAATCGCGCTGCTCGCTTCATGCGGCCAGAGGACCGACCCTCGTCTACAACGGCCTGGAAGACGCGACGGTCGCGATTCCGCGGTTCGGCGAAAGTTACTTCCGGGAGCTTCAAGACCGGGTGGCAAAAACGCGGGGAAGCGCGAAGGCTTGCTTGACGCGATTTTCCATCCGGGGACCGGACACCGGCCGCATTTCGTGACAAAGCCTGTAGCCTTTTGGCTCGAGAAACAGCTCGACTTTCCGAACTGGACGAACGAGGATATCGAAGCGATGCCCACAACTCACATTAGTGAATGGGCTCAGGCCAACGCAATCGACAGTAGTCCCTGGCGCCGCGATAATCTTTACTCGGTGAAGGTGTAGCGCGCCAATCGAGTGCCTTTGCATCCTTCGGCAACAAAGGGGAGAGATCTGGCCCGAAACTGACTACTGTCGTTGCGCCGTCAAGATCCTTGGCGGACACCTTTGCAGGTTTGGCGTCACCCAGATCCATTCCATCGGCTTTCAAGCCGTGGCGAACATCGGCGGCGATTTGCGCGTCGGGGTTAGTGCCTCGTGATTCGACATTTAACAGTCGCCCTCGTTCTTTGGCAAGCCGCTTCAATTCCGCAGTGGCAATGACGCTCTCGGCGGCGCCGTGTTCGCATATGAACACAATCTTGGGAGGAGTCTGTTTAGCCGTTGGCTGCTGCCCGAAGAGACTGGTTGTGCCTGCCTTGAGGACGGCCAAAGCGATTCTGCGCGATGTTGTCATGATTCTCCTTACTGATGTTGTGGGTCCAATGGGATTCGAATCTCAAATTGAGAGCCTTTCCCCGGTTCACTCGACACGTGAATTGTTCCTTGATGCTGATCGACGATCCACTTCGCAATGGACAGTCCAAGGCCGACCCCGCCCAAGCCTCGGGAACGAACTTTGTCGGCCCTCCAAAACCGGTCGAAGATGCTTCGGAGATCGTCAGACGCGATGCCAATTCCCGTATCCTTTACACGGCAAATCGCCTGCCCGGTTTGCGTGTTGACGGCGATGGAGACAGCTACGCAGGATGACTCAGACGAATACTTGATCGCGTTGTCCAGCAAAATGACGACGGCGCGCCGGAGCGAGTCCGCATCCCCAAACACGACAACGGGGTTGTCAGGCGCCTTCAAATCAATCCGAATGTCCTTTTCCGCAGCTGCCTTGGAAATCTCCTCAACCGCTTGGCGGACGCCAACCGAGAGGTCAGTCAGCTCTTTGTCGAGTCCGGCTTCGCCAGAATCCACCCGAGCCAAGAGCAACAAGCTGTCAATGAGCCGTCCCGTTCGCTTGGATTCCGCGAGAATTTGCTTCATGTCCTCGATCAGGTCCGCTTCGGAACGGTTCTGTTGAATCGCAAGCTCAGCGGTTGTTCGGATCAGCGTTACCGGTGCTCGCAATTCATGGGAGGCATCCGCGGTGAACTGCGAAATGCGTTGTACCGAATCACCGAGCCGGGCCAGCATGTCATTCAGCGTCTCGGAAAGACGCTGCAGTTCGTCCCCTGAATCGGGAACTACCAAACGTTCCGAGAGATTGCAAATGCTAATTTGCTGAGCGGCGGCCCTAACGGACTCCACTGGCTGCAGAGCCCTTGAACTGATCCAGTAGCCGCCGAAGCATGCCAGTAGAAGCAGCAATGGAACCGAGAACCATAGAATTGTCGAGAACCGTTCCAGGGCTTCATAGAATTCGGAAAGCGGCGCGGCAACCTGTACCGTGTAGGGCTCTCCGCGAACGATGATCCGTCGCGAGGCGAACCTCACCGGAGTATTCTGGACCGTCAGATTCTCTTGCAAATGTGCGTCTCCCAATTGATCCGGCGGAAGGATCGAAACCCGGTTATTCTCCAGAGGCAAAGACCGATAGAGCCACTCACCCTTTCGGTTGCATACCTGAAAAAGATCTCCGCCGGGTCCCAGAACAGAATGTTCCCGAAATTCATCCCGGATTTCGATCAGTGTCAAAGATGCGATCTGTTCGTTCATGAACTTTTCGACGCCTATGATACGGTCTTCCAAGTCATGGTCGATGGCATGGAATAGGCTCGCCCGCATGGCATAAAAACTACCGACGCCCAGGGCGCCAAGTCCGAACGCCAGTATCGTCAAATACCAGACCGTGAGTCGAATGCGGATGGCTTTGAAGTTCATTCAACATCCTCCTCCCTGATTGCATAGCCAAATCCGCGGACGGTCTGGATCAGGCGCGAGGCTCCACCGGCGTCAACCTTGCTCCGGAGCTGCCAGATGAACACATCAAGGGTGTTGTTTTCAACGTCACGATCGAAGCCCCACACGGCCTCTATCAGAGCGTCGCGCGACACCACAAATCCCGGACGCGCGACAAGCCGCTCAAGGATCACATACTCGGTCTTGGTGAGCGGGATGAACTTGCCACCACGGCGAACCTCGTGCGTCTCGCGGTTTACGGTGAGATCTGCGACATGTACGGTCACGTTTTGATCCGTCGAGAGTCGCCGGGTGATCACCCGCAAACGCGCCAAGAGGACATCAAACGAAAACGGCTTGATCAGATAGTCATCGGCCCCCACGTCCAATCCATGCACTATGTCCCTGGCTGAGTCGCGTCCCGTCAACATCAAAATCGGAACTTTGTTTCCCTGAGATCGCAACTTTTTGGTGAGCGTCAAGCCGTCAGATCCCGGCAGCATGACGTCGAGGACAATCGCGTCAAAGGCCTGGTTCGACGCTTTCTCCAATCCGGATTTGCCGTCGGCCGCGAGCTCCACCTTGTGGCCGGCCGCGGAAAGACCACGATGGAGAAGCGCCGCCATCTTTGAATCGTCCTCGACTACAAGGATGCGCATAGTGTGATCGTAAGAAACTTGAGCTTGGCACACCGGCCTTAGGATCACCTGAGGAACGCACTCAGGAAACCCAAAGGTTTATCGGCGACACTCGGCATAGGAGACTTAATCCACATGAAGACGCTAGGAGTGACCGGGCTTCTTTTCACCCTGAGCATGAACGCCCAGATAATCCACTTTGACGACGCACCGCCTGGTACGACCCCTCCAGGCTGGACGGCCGGGATGACACATAAGGGCGGAACTCCGAAATGGGAAATACTCGGGGATCCTTCCGCGCCGAGCAAGCCGAACGTCCTGGCGCAGACCTCGACCGACTCAACCGGAGGCCGGTTTCCAATCGCTGTCTATGACCGAGCGACCTTGAAGGACGGCTCCGTCAGTGTACGATTCAAAACGATCGCCGGAAAGGTAGACCAGGCGGCGGGAATCATGTGGCGGTTCCGCGACGCTAACAACTACTACATCGTCCGTGTCAATTCCCTGGAAAACAACGTCGTTCTGTACAAGGTCGAGAAGGGCGAACGGATTTCGCTCGCGCCCAAGGGGCTGCCATCGCGGACCTACGGCGTGAAGCATCCGGTGCCTAAGCAGACGTGGAACACCCTCAAAGTAGACTTCAAAGACGCAACTTTTACGGTCTCCTTCGACGGTCAAAAAATAATGGAGATAGAGGACGCGACGTTCTCGCAACCGGGAAAGACGGGTCTTTGGACAAAGGCCGACAGTGTCACCTATTTCGACGACTTCCAGGTGACGGATAGTGCAACGAAAGGACTGAAACAATGACGAGAACGCTATTGACCGGAGTATTTTTGGCGGCGGCGGCCTACGGGCAACCAATGCCGTCCGACTACGAACAAGCAATGAAAACGCTTGGGAAACAGGGGGACTTTAAGGACAAAGTTCTCAAGATCAATATTCCCCGCAACGATCTAAAAGTGACCATTGACGGTATAGCGACGCCAACGCCGTTCGGATTTGGCGGCTGGCTTGCGCTGACCAAAGGCACCGGCGGAATGGACGTGATGATGGGAGACCTGGTTCTCCTGGAGGATGAAGTCAATCCAGTCATGTCCGCTCTGCTCGAAAACGGCCTCGAAGTCACGGCCATCCACAATCATTTTTTCTTTGAAAGCCCGCGCATCTATTTTATGCATGTCCATGGGCACGGCAAGGCGGCCGATCTGGCGAAGAACGCGAAACCGGCGGTAGATTTAATCGGCAAGGTCCCGCAAACTCATCAGAGCACGGTTACGGGTGGAAGCGGTTCGGTTTCAACCGGTCAAATAGACACGGCGAAGATCGCCGGAATTGTTGGGCACACCGGTGAGCAGAATGGCGCGGTGTACAAAATCACGATCGGCCGCGCCGATCTTAAGGTGATGGAGATGGGCGCCACCATCAATGCCCGGATGGGCCTGAATACGTGGGCGGCTTTCTTTGGCAGCGATGCCAATGCCCAGATCGCCGGCGACGTCGCCATGCTGGCGGATGAACTGACTCCGGTACTGAAGGCGCTACGCTCGAATGGACTGAATGTGGTCGCGATTCATCACCACATGACCGATACGAAACCGGCTATTTATTTCCTGCATTACTGGGGAACGGGTCCCGCGGAGAAGCTCGCAACAGGGTTTAAGGCAGCCCTGAACGAATTGGCCAAAGGCAAAAAGGCTAACTAGATGCGCCTTGCTTGTTTCATCTCGATCGCGGTTCTCATTGGCTGCGGTGGAAAGAGTGAGAACACAGTCACGGTTTACGCCAGCGAAGATCGAGTCTTCTCGGAGCCCATTCTTAAAGACTTCGAAAAAGAAACGGGTATTCGCGTCAGTGCCGTCTACGACACCGAGGAGGCGAAAAGCACCGGGGTAATGAACCGCCTCCTCGCGGAGAAGGCCAATCCGCAAGCGGACGTCTATTGGGCGAATGAGCCCGTTCGTGCGGACGTTCTTCGTCAGCAGAATCTATCGGTGGCATTCAAGCCCGATAATGCGCAGGACATACCGGAGCAGTTCAAAGATCCGCAAGGCTTCTGGACGGGCTTCTCCGCCCGTGCGCGCGTTTTTGTGGTGAACAAGAACGCCAAATTCAGGCCGGTAGGAATGCTCTCCTACACAGACGCCAAGGCGAGGGGGCGAGGAGTAATGGCGAATCCGCTCTTCGGCACGACAACGGCGCAAATGGCTGCCCTCTTCACTGTGTGGGGAGACGACAAAGCCAGGCAGCTACTCGCCTCAATGAAAGCGAATCAGGTGAAACTCTCCACCGGAAACGGCGAGAGCGCGGACTTTGTGGCGTCCGGCGAATTCGACTTTGCACTGGTCGATAGCGACGACGCAGTCGATCGTATCCGCCAGGGGAAACCCATTGAGATCGTCTACCCGGATCAGGGCCAAGGGGAACCTGGGCTCCTCCTGATTCCGAATGCGGTCGCATTGATTCGCGGCGGTCCCAATCCGGCAAACGGCCGCAAAGTCATGGAGTACCTGGTCTCAAAGGACACGGAACGAAAGCTGGCGCTAGCGAATTGCGCCCAGATCCCGCTTCACTCCGGCGTAACGCCGCCCGCCGAACTGAAACCAATCGGCGAGTTGAAGATCATGAAGGTGAATTTCGCGGATCTTGGCGCGAAGTTGCAGGCAATCCAGCCGGTGCTGAAAGAATGGGCAGGCTACTGACCTCCAAGGAGTGGGCTCTTGGAGCCGCTATCCTTGTTTTTGCGCTTATCGGGCTATTGCCGCTCTGCGTCCTGCTTGCCGATAGCTTCGTTTCCGCGGGCTTGATCGGCTGGGGGAATTACGCGCAAACGCTCGGGACGGCACGGACCTGGAAACTGTTCGGAAACAGCCTTCTGCTCGCCGGATCTGCAACTCTGGCTGCCACTTTGATAGGCGTACCGCTTGCGCTCCTGGCAGCGAAGTCCACACTGCCATTGAAGGGGTGGCTTGTCGCACTGTTCTGTCTTCCATTGCTATTTCCACCGTACGTTTTGGCGAATGGATGGTTTCAGATCCTGGGACGCCAAGGATTGCTCAGCCAATTCTTCGGTGAATTCATTGGCGTGACCACGTCGGATTGGTTATTTGGACTGTCCGGCGGGGTGTTGGTGCTCAGCACAGCCTACCTTCCGGTAGTACTGTTGTTGACTATTGCCGCGCTTGACGGCGTGAATCCGTCGCTGGAGGATGCAGCGCGGCTTTGCGCCGCGTGGCCAAGCGTCCTGGGAAACATCACCCTTCGTTTGGCCGCTCCCGGAATTGCACTCGCAATCCTTTTGAGTTTTCTCTTGGCCTTGGGCGAGTTCGCCGCCCCTTCCTTTCTGCGCCTGGCAGTCTTCCCGGTGGAGAGCTTCGTGCAATTCTCGGCGTTCTACAATCCGGGTGCGGCCGCGGCCGCCGCGTCTCCGCTGGCGGCTATCGGTCTGCTGGGGTTGGCCGTAGTCAGAAAATGGATCGGTCCGGGAGATTTTCATTTTCGATGGACCCGTTCTGAAGGTGGACTTGTATCTTTCGGCCGCTTCGATCCTTGGCTCTGTGGAGGCATACTCGCCATGGCGTTCACGTTGGTCGGATTGCCGTGTGGCGCGCTGGTCTTCAAGGGGTTGTCGGCATCGGCAATCGCGCTGGCCTGGACCCGGGCTGGGGACAGCCTCTTCTGGACGCTGTTGTACGCGGCCCTCGCCGCGTCAGCGATCACGACGCTGGGGTTCCTCCTTGGATATGCGGCGCAGCGTAAGAGCATTCCGGGTGCAACCCTCAGCGGCTCCTTGGCCCTGATGCTTTTTGGACTACCTGGGACGTTGATCGGCATCGCGGTAATGACAACATGGAACCGCCCGGCCCTCGCATGGCTCTACGGCACCCCCGCTCTGTTGGTCTGCGCCTTCGTAATGCAGTACATCGCCGTAGGTGAGCGGGCAGCCGCGGCAAGCATCGCGCAACTTTCACCCTCACTCGAAGAGGCGGCTCAAATCGCTGGCGCGGGCTGGTTCCGGCGAGTCCTTTCGATTCTTGTTCCTTTACTCCGCAGACCTCTTCTCGCCGTCTGGCTGCTGGTTTTCATCTTGTGCATGCGGGACACCAGCCTTCCCCTGCTGTTGTCCCCGCCCGGCCAGGACACGCTCACGGCCCGCACCCTCACATTGATGGCGAACGGATCGCAAGAGATGGTCGCCGCGCTCTGTTTGTTCTCCATGGCCTTAGCCGCCGTTCCCGCGAGTGCCGCCCTGCTCCTGCTCCGGCGCGGACGTCACTCATGATTGAACTCTCGAACGTCGGCAAGGCTCAGGATGGCAAACCCATCCTTGAAACTTTCAATCTAAAGGTTAAACCTGGGGAGCGAGTAATCCTGTTTGGACCATCGGGCTCAGGCAAGACTACGATCCTGCGGCTGATCGCCGGATTTCTGGCACCCGATCGCGGCGCCGTTTCGCTGAACGGGCAGGTCGCCTCCAAAGATGGCCGCGTCATGGTACCGCCGCACGAACGCGGCCTCGGGTTCGTGTTCCAAGACCTGGCATTATGGCCGCACATGACTGTATTCGAAAACGTCGAATTCGCGCTGAAGGTCCAGCGGGTCAACCAGGCGCAGCGGGTGGAACGAGTGGAGGCAATGCTCGCCCTGGTTCAACTGAGTTCTTTTAAAACGACCTACCCGGCGAAACTATCTGGCGGTGAGCAACAGCGGGTGGCAATCGCTCGCGCGCTTATTGCTGAACCCTCAACCGTGTTGATGGACGAACCGCTGTCGAACCTTGACGAGGACTTGCGGACCTCGCTTTGCACCGGGATCTTAGAATTTCAAGCACGCTTCGGCTTCACCCTGGTCTACGTCACCCACAACCGCGATGAGATTCGCATGCTCGATGGCCGGGTGGTGCAGCTGGAAATGTTAAAACCGAAAACCGGAGGCTGAGTGATTCATGTCTGCCGCAAAAGAAGGCTCAATACGCACAGGCATTCACTTTCCCTTCCCGTCATTATTGCTCAACCGCTACGATGAGGTGATGCGTTTTCGGCGACCGGCTAAGATCGTGGCGATCTTGTTTTTTCTGCTCCCTATTCTCGCCCTTGTGGCTCCTGTCGCCTCCGATCATCCAGTCTTGTCGGCTTATCGGATCTATCATCCTTTTATGTGTCACTCTGCAAATGAACTGGCGTAAGGCTTTGCACGCCAGTTGGGTCTGGCGCAGGTTTGATGCAAAGGGTTGAGGACGCTACCCTAGGCATTACTGATGCCCATTATGCCAGAGACTCTGAAATTTCGGGGTCTCGGCCAGTCGGTGACGGCGGAGTGAGGAACGGCCGTAGTTGCCGCTGATCACGCTGCCAACGGTACCCCGGTTTCGTCCTCCACCATCATGCCTGGATACCAGCGTCGGAACGTTTCGCGGAACTCATTATTGAGCACTTGTGCCCGAACCTGCAGTAAGAGGTGATCTCCTCGTTACGTACAGCGAGACGAAGACATTGGCAGTGACAGTTAGTGTATAAACACCAAGTTCGGGAAACGGAAAGTTGTAAAAGCCTTCGGTATTAGTGACGGCTTTCACAGGCATGTTTGAGCCTTCCTTGAGGAGGCGGACGGTAGCGCCCGGAAAAGGCGCTGTGGAAGGATCGGTGAGCTGTCCGAGAATGGCCGCGAAAATACTCCCGCCGCAAAGAGCGACTGTTCCCTGCATGGTTGAATTCCCCTAGCGAAAAAGCCGGATGAAGCTTACCGCATTTGGGCGCATGATACAACGGTTCGATGCACATTTTCGAAGCGGCGCCTTTCTTTGAGCCAGAGACGGCGGCGCTGCGGTTCTTGCCGGAGTGCCCTCGGATACTAAGGCATTCTCCGTCGATATTGGGGTGGGTGGCGATTCAGGATTCGTTTGAAGAACTTCATGGGAGCGTGAATCTACTGAACTTGCGAACGAAGGTGAATGACGTCCATCCGCTGCCGGGGCGGGTGGGCTTTTTCGCGGAGACGGACCGGGCGGATGTTGTTGTTGTGGGGCTCGAGCGGAGTCTGGCCTTGTACGATTTGCGGGAGCGGAAATTGTTGCGTACGCCGTTTATCGTGACCGAAGATGAGCGGGTGGTGATTAACGATGGCGTGGCGGTTCCCGGCGGGCTGCTCTTTGGGACCAAGCACACTGCTTTTAAAGAGCGCATCGCTTGTATGTATTTGCTCGAGTCGGCGACAGGGCGGTTGCATACGCTGCATTCGGAGCAGGTTTGCGCGAACGGGAAGTTCTTATCTGACGGCGGATTGGTGGACATCGACTCGCCAAACAAAACGCTGGATCACTACCCGTTTGACGCGTCCGGGCCGCGGTTGGGCGAGCGGCGGATCATTGCGGACTTTCGGGATACGCCGCTGTTTCCAGATGGGATGAGGCCGTCGCCGGATGGCGAGTCGGTGATTGTGGCTTTTTACAATCCGGAGTTGGGGGCGGACGGATTGGCGCGGGAGTTTCGAATTTCGGATGGGGCGGTGCTGGCGGAGTGGCGGCTGCCGGGTTCACCGCGGGTGACTTGTCCGGAGATATTGGAGTTAGATGGGCGAGCCCGGGTGCTGTTCACGACGGCGGTTGAGGGGATGGAGCCAGCGGTTCCGCTAGCGGGAACGATGTTTGTGGGGGATACGACGTACGACCGGGCGCCGGCGCCGCCGCCGCTGTTCTCTTGTGGGGCGTTGCTTTAGCGACCGCCGTTAGCTGATGCCGCAATCCTCACTCTCATTCGCTGCCCGAGCTTTGCGCGAAAAAGCTTTTTGACGCTCGACGGAAGTTCTCGCTTTTCGTCGTGTTCACTTGCCGTTGCCGAGGGAACCTCGCTATGAGCGTAGTTGTCTTCTCGCGGCACATGGGTCATGCAAAACTGATCGCTTCCACGTTTGGCAAATTCAACGATGACGGCAAATCGTCAGTACGAAACGCAAGGACACCCCAGCCATTAAATTCACCCAGATCTGAAAAAAGCACGTCTTCAAGCTCGCAAAGGGTCTCGCGATTGAGAGACTGTCTCGGAAACTTGAAACCGAGAGGGGAAAGGACACCACTGGACCAATCCTGGACGCGGTATCTACGAAAAAGCATCTCGTCCGGAGAGAAGTACACAACCTCGGGACGCCCTCGGTCACCACGAACTTGCTGCAACTCAGCGGTAGCGTCCTGAAACCGGAAGTGGCAAGCTGAAGGTATGCCGACGAGTTCTCGAAGAGAAGACCCCTTCATCATCCTTTTCCTCTCAGCCTATGAGAATTACTCGTGGGTCGGCGCTGAGATTGATTGGCCGGACAAGAGGATGGACAGCGCGGTCGACGCACGTGCGACCAGAAAGTCCGATCGTAGGACCCTTGCTATCGAGCACACGATTATTGAGCCGTTCGTGGGTGACAAGGACGACTTCGCTTCTTTTGATCGCGCCTTTCGCGGAATCGACGATGACAAATCCTTGGTGGTTCCGGGACGCTGGATTCAAGTGTTTGTACCAGTCGGTACATTAAAGAACCGACCCAAGAAGGTTGCGCAAGCCGCGATCATTGACTCGGTCCACGGTTGGATCAAATCAAATCGGCTTGCCCTGCACGATGGAGCGTCACAACATCCATGCGCGATCACCGGGATTCCCGGCGAGCAGCCCTTCGGCATCACCCTCGACCTTAAAGTTGTTCCGCTGAAACGTGGCCCGGCTGGCGAATTGGGCAGCTTGCACGTTCGTAGGCAGCAGGTTGAGAGTAACCTCGGCGAAGTCATTGAGAAAGCCCTGAAAAAGAAACTGCCAAAGTTGGCGAACACGGCAGCTGACAAGCGTATCCTTCTGCTTGAACGGCAGCACATGAATCTCTACCCGCAGAGTATGCTCGATGAAATCTCGAAGCGGAGGCCTTTATATCCGAATCTGCCATTTGTTAATGAGATCTGGATTATGGAAACTGGGGAGGCTATGTTCGGAGCCGCTTTTGGCGGTACCCATCTTCGTTTCGAACTTTACGAGAACGGCAACGAGATCAGGAGCCTTGACTTCAGCGGAGGGGATCTGGTGATGACGTCTGAGGATGGGGTCGGCGAGGTCATCCGGCACGTTCCCTATAGCTAGCATTACTGGAAACCTCGGGATTCGGAAGACGCCCAGCCCTCCGCCCGGATCGGCTGTTCGCGGCCCCGCTTTTCGATAGCACGGAATGGGAGCCGCAACTCATTCTAACCGCTCTCCAGGCTTTCGCCTCCCCCGCGCGCGTTTGGCGGCAGGCCATGAATGGGAATTCGGACGCGCTTATCGCGACCAAGGCGAATGCAAAACCGCTTTCAAAATAGCACCGCAGTTTTGTGCCGGCGAAGCCGGCCTGAAACGTTTGGGTCTTCTTGGTCACTACTTACCGAGGCCGCAAGAGTCACCTCTACCGGCTACCTATACGAACGTTAGAAACACTAAAGGAGAATACGCTTTCCATGCAACTCAATCACCTCACGGTCGAGAACCGTAAATTGCTGGACCTTCGCCAGGAATACCTTCCGGAACTGGTCGCCAAACCGGAACTGTTCTGGCCGTTTCTGAGACCCTGCCCCGTTAAAGTGCTAATCGTCGCCGATGGCCTCGACTTCTCAGAGGGGGGCTTCGGCCTGACGGCTTTCGTGCGCACGTTGCTCGACATGCCCGGCCGGCATGTCCGCTTTCGGATTACGCTGGCGCACATCAACGCGGCCGCGGCGAGCCAGATGATGCCCGCTGAAGCCCGTATCGTCAACCGCATCACGAGCTTCAAGTTCGACAACGCCGCCCACTTTGCGGCCGACATGTATGACGAGGTCTTCCTGTTCGGCATCGCATCAACCTTCGGCGCTCGCGGGACCGCCTCCAACGGACAGCCGTATCCGGCCGACCGATTGGCCGATCCTGAACTGAGGCTCATTACGCAGTTCATGAACGCGGGCGGGGGCTTGTTCGCCACGGGCGATCACGGCTCGCTCGGCCGCGCCCTTTGCCATGCAATTCCGCGGGCCCGAAACATGCGTTTGTGGCAGAGTACTTCGGCCCAAAGTGCCGACGACGAGGTCAGCATGGGCGGTCCGCGCCGGAACGATACAAACCGTATCGGGAACGACGCGGGGTCGCAATTCGACGACCAGTCCGACGATGTTCCGCAGCCAATTCAGCCGAAAATGTATACCCGGCGTAATGGGCTGCTCCGCTACACCTTCCCGCACCCGCTGCTGTGCAGCCCCCGGGGAGTGATTCGAGTGATGCCGGATCATCCGCACGAAGGAGAGTGCATTGAACCGCCCAATCCGAACTTGGCCCTCAACATTGGCGGGGCGCTCGGCCCGGAATATCCGAATGCCGTCGATGCGGGCGCCCGGCCGCTGCCGGAGATCATCTCTACAAACAGCGTTCTATCCGGAACGACTTCCGGCGGCAAGGCCCCAACGGCCGCGCAGGCCTTCGGCGGGATTTCGGCGTACGACGGCCATCGCGCCGGCATCGGACGCGTCGTCACCGACGCCACCTGGCACCATTTTGTCAACGTCAACCTTACCGGTGATTTGGGCGCGCCCCCGCTTAACCCCAAACGGCTGGGATTCCTGGTGAGCGCGGCGGGACAGGCCCATCTCGAGGAGGTGAAGGCGTACTATCGAAACCTAGCCGTATGGCTGGCCACGCCGGAGCGGATCCGCTGTATGAACGCGCGGCTGTGCTGGACGCTAGTGTGGAGCGACCGCGTAATGGAAGCGGTTCTTTCAACCGCCGACGTTAAGTTGTCCGCGTTGGACATCGGCGTGATCGCGCTTATCGGACGGCACGCCCGCGATGTGCTGGGCCGCTACGCGGGGCAGTGTCAAAGCGTTCGCCTCATTTTCGATCTGGTTCTTCAACGGGCGATTCCCAAACTGATTCCCGAAATCGACCCGTGGATGCCCGAACCGGACCGGCTGGTGAAGACGTTCGACGGCGTGCCATGGTTCGATGCGGAGCCGCTGTTGGATATTGCTCTCGGCGGGGCGCTCGTCGCTTTGCGTGAAGCGTTTCCGAATCCGGATGAGAAAATGGCCGAGCAACTCGACACGGGCAGGCTGCAGGAAGTGATGCTGCGGGGATCCGTGGAAGGCCTTGAGATGGGGATCAAGTCCGCTGTTACGTCGGCGAACCGGGTCCGGTCGGAGATGAAACTAGGTTAAGTCGTTTAATTTTGGATGCGAATCGCGCTCGCCCCGAGCCTTTCCGTCCGGGACCATTTGGGTCTCAGCGCGGAAGGTTTGGGGCGGCGCTTTATTTCATTCTGCGGGCGACGCGCCGGGAAAAGCGCCGCGCGGTGCGCGGGACAGCGAAGACACCGGGTACTGGCCGCTGGACTATCAAGGCGCCGCGGCTCGCGCTGCTATCATTGTGATGAAAAAAATGAGCATCTCCCCGGAACGAATCTTCACCATGATGATGGCCCACGTCCAGTCGGCCGCTTTGAAGGGCGGCATTGATCTCGGCCTGTTTACCGCCATCGGCGAAGGCAATGGCAGCGTGCCGGCCATCGCCAACCGCTGCGGCGCCAGCGAACGCGGCACGCGCATTCTCTGCGACTATCTCACCGTCGCCGGCCTCCTCACCAAAGACAACGGCGCCTACGGCCTGACGCCCGAAGCCGCCGCCTTCCTCGATCAACGCTCGCGCATGTACTTGGGTTCCGCCGCCCGGTTTTTGAATCACTCGATGCACCACAAGGCCGCCGCCGATGTTGCGCAGGTCGTGCGGCAAGGGACGACTCTCCTCAACGGCCGCGAATACCTGGACATTGAGAATCAGGTCTGGGTCGACTTCGCGCAAGGCATGATGCCCATGATGTTCCCGGCCGCGCAGTTCATGGCCACTCAACTCACTGCGCCCATGCGCCTGCTCGACATCGCCGCCGGTCACGGCATTTTTGGCGTCATGGCCGCCGCCGCTCATCCGGGCCTGGAAGTGGACGCCATGGACTGGCCCGCCGTACTCGCCGTCGCCGCCGAAAACGCGGTGAAGTTCGGCGTCGCCGATCGCTGGCACGCCCGCCCCGGAAACGCGCTCGAACTGGACTTTGGCATCGGCTATGACGTCATCTATCTCACTAATTTCCTGCATCACTTCGACGCCGTCGAATGCACCGGTATCCTTCGCAAATGCCGCGCCGCGCTCACTCCCGGCGGCCTCCTCGCCACGCTCGAATTCGTTCCCAACCCGGATCGCGTCACACCGGCCGTTTCCGCCGCCTTCAGCATGACCATGCTTCTCAATACTCCCGCCGGCGATGCCTACACTTTCTCCGAACTCGAAAACATGCTGCGCGAGGCCGGTTTTACAACCAACGAAGTCCTCCAGGTTCCAGCCAGCGCCCAACAGTTGATTATTAGCCGTTAATATAGTGGTAGTGAGAATCGCCATCCTCTTCCTCGCGATCTTGTTGCTGTTGTTGGCGCAGAAAGATCCGCGCTCGCCCGGCCCGGACTACTTCGCCAAGCAGGTTCTGCCCGTGCTCCACAAGGCGAATTGCGAAGGCTGCCACAACAGCGGCGGGGGCGTCGCCGCCGGTACGCGATTCAAAATTCCGGAAGGCGAACTTTCGAAGGAGGAATGGGCCCGGTTCGGCCTCTCGCTCCACACGCTCGTCAATCGCGCCGATCCCACGCAGTCCATTCTGCTGAACAAACCCACTAAGCGCCTCGCTCACGCCGGCGGTCAGCGTATCGTCCCCGGCAGCGCCGATGAAGCCGTCCTCCGCACGTGGACCGATTACCTCGTCTCCAACACCAAGCCCACCGATAAATTCGAAATCGCCGAACGGCGGGGCGACCGCAAACCCGTCCTCCGCCGGCTCACCAACACGCAGTACAATAACACGGTTCGCGACCTGCTCGGGGACGACACGCGCATCGCCGAACAGTTCCCGCCAGAAGATTTCGTCAACGGATTCCGCAATCAGTTCCAGTCGCAAAGCGTGTCCCCGCTGCTGGCCGAAGCTTATGCGACCGGCGCCGAGAAGCTGGCAAAAAGCGCTTTTCGCGGCGGCGACACTCGTGGCCTGGTCCCTTGTAAAGATAAGACGCCGAAGTGCGGCGCGCGGTTCATCAAGGAGTTCGGAAAGCAAGCCTTCCGCCGTCCGCTGCTTGAAAACGAACAGGGCCGCTATTTGAAGCTCTGGGCCATGGGCGGCGCGCCGATGGTGGTTGAAGGGATGTTGCAGTCGCCCAACTTCCTGCTGCGCACGGAGAACGGCGCCGAGCCCTCCTGGCAGCCATACGAATCCGCGAGCCGGATCTCTTACGCCTTTTGGAACAGTATGCCGGACACGGAGCTATTCCGCGCCGCGGCGGCCGGTGAACTGGCTACGCCGGAAGGCGTTGAAAAACAGTCCCGCCGAATGTTGCGAGATCCGCGGGCGCGCCATACAGTCGACGAATTCACCGCCGAGTGGTTGCGCTTCGACAGCCTGGCAGCGGCGGTAAAGGAGCGCGGGTCGTTTCCTATGTATACCCCGGAGCTCGCCTTGGCCATGACCGAAGAGGCCCGCAAGCTGGTGGAATATCTCGTGTGGGAGAACGTCAATTTCATGGAGCTGTACTCGGCCGATTACGCCTTTGTCAGCACGCCGCTCGCCAAGCTCTATAACGTTCCGCCGCCCGCCGAAGAATTCGGGCGCGTGGCGCTCCCCGCTGAAACCGAGCGCTCCGGCGTATTGGGCCAAGCCATGCTGCTGGCCGCCACGGCCAAGCCTTCGGAAACCTCCCCCACCGCGCGCGGCCTGTTCGTCCGCGAGCATTTCCTCTGTCAGGAAGTCCCTCAGCCTCCGCCGGGCGTCAACGCGAATCTGCCATTGAACAGCCGCGAAAAGCCTATGACCAACCGCGAGCGCCTGGCCATGCACCTCTCCAATGAAAGCTGCGCCAGTTGCCATACGCTGATCGATCCTATTGGTTTTGGCTTTGAGAAATTCGATGCGGTTGGTCAGCGCCGCGAGAAATTGAAGATTGTCTTCACAGCGGAACGAAAAGAAAAAGGCAAGACGGAAACTGTGCTTCTGGACCTCGATACCAGCGGCTCCATTGCTGGCGCGCCGAACTCGGCCTTCCGCTCGCCTCGCGAATTGGGTACCATTTTGGCAGGGAACACGCAGTGTCAGCAATGCGTGGTGAAGCAGTTGTTCCGCTATTATCAAGGCCGGATGGAGAAGCCGGGCGATGCCGCCACTATCCGCCGTTCCTACGACGATTTCAAAAAATCCGGATTCCACTTTCAGGAGTTGATGGTTTCGCTTCTGCGGTGGTCGATCTTTCCGCCCGAATCTTGAAACGGAGTTCAGTTATGTCTGCTGTCCAGACCAAAGACCGCTCGCTGCCGCGCCGGATGTTCCTGCGGAACCTGGGCGGAGTGACCATTGGCTTGCCGCCGCTCGCGGCCATGTTCAACGCCAATGGTACGGCCTTCGCGGGTACGCTCAAAGCGGAGATCCCCACGCGATTCGTCCTCTGGTTCAATGGAAACGGCGTGGTGGAGAAATATTGGATCCCCGCCGAAACCGGTTCCGACTTTACCATGACGCCGTGCCTGGCGCCGCTTGCGCCGTTCCGCAACGACATCCATATCGTCACCGGATTGGACAACCCCGCCGCGCGCCTCCCCGGTCCCGGCAATGACCATCATCGCTCCATGGCCGCGTTGATGAGCGGCACGCAGTTCACCGGCCGCGGCTCCGGCGGCGCGTCGATCGACCAAGCCATCGCCGCCCGCGTGGGCAGTGAAAACCGCTTCCGTTCTTTGCAGCTTGGCGTCTCTCAAGAGTCGTTCGGCGAGAGCATCCAGCGCAATATGAGCTGGGCCGGGTATGACCGCTCTCTGCCGCCGGAGATGCTGCCGAACAAGCTGTTTGATCGACTCTTCGGAGCGCGCGACGCGGGGTGGATCGCCCGCAAGAAGAGCGTGCTCGACGCCGTTCAAGAAGACGCCGCCGGCCTGAAAAAAGCGCTAGGCCAGGAGGATCGCACCCGTCTCGACGAACATCTCTCCTCGATCCGCGATGTCGAGCGCGCCATCGCCAGCCTGCCCCCTAATTACCGCCGCGTCGATCCGCCCGATGCCGAAGGCGACATGAAGGACTGGCCCCGCATCGCCAAACTGCAAAGCGACCTGTTGGCCCACGCCTTCGCGAGCGGCCAGACCCGCGTCGCATCTTACATGTTGACCAAGTGCCAGGGCTTGGCCCGCTTTCCGTGGCTCGGCTACACCGCCGCCCGCCATCATGACTACACGCATCGCGACGGCAAGGCCCCCGGCTACGACGCTCCCGACGGCCAACGCGTCATGCGCGACATCTGCCGCTGGCACGTCGAAGAGTTTGCCTATCTCATCGGTAAGTTGAAGTCGATCAAGGAAGGCGATGGCACCGTACTCGACCGCACCTCGCTTCTCTTCGTCCACGAACACGCCGAAGCCAACGATCACAAGAACAACGGCTATTCATTGATCGTCGCGGGCCACGCGGGTGGACTTCGCACCAACATGCATACGCGTTCCACCGGTACCGTTAGCGATCTCTACTTGGCGGTTGCGAACAAGGCCATGGGCGCCGGGCTTGCAAAGTTCCCTTCCGCCTCCAAGGAAATCCAGGGCATCTTCGCGTAGCCGCGGAGGTTTGCCATGCCACAACTTGACTGGTCCCAATGTTCCGCCGTTGAGAGCATCCCCGGCAAGGTGAGCGACGCATGAGTTCTGAAAGGCACACCCATGCCGGTGCAAACGATTTTCGAGAATCTCGAAGCCAGCCTATCCGTTCGAGAGATTACCGAAGTGTTCGACGTGACCGGGGAAGAAGTCAAAGCGGTACTGCACTTCGCGACTCAGAGCCTGGAAAAACCCCCAACGTACGGATGAGGATTCTGTTCGACAACGGCACCCCGAAACCTATCGCTCGCAGTCTTGCGGGTCATCAAGCGGCGTTCGCCCGTCAGATCGGCTGGCACGAGTTGAAGAACGGCGAATTGCTCCGCATGGCCATTGTCGTCCTCCGGAATCAGCAATGGCCAGACGTTCGACTGCATCTTGACCGTATCGCCACTGCCGTCAATTCCGCAACACCCGGTAGCTTCACGGAAGTGGCTATTCCGCACAAGTAGCCGCCCCCGGTTTGATCGCGACAGGTCGTTCGCATAAACTGGTGCTCATGCTTTCCCGCCGGGATTTTGTTCGCGCCCTTGGCGCCTCCGCCGCCGTCTCAGCCCAGACGAAGCGGCCGAATGTCCTCCTGCTCATGGCCGATGATCTCGGCTTTGAATGCCTCGGCTCCTACGGAGGCAAGAGCTATAAAACGCCGGAGCTCGACAAACTTGCCGCCGAGGGCGTGCGCTTCCGCTACGCCTTCGCGCAACCGCTCTGCACTCCAACGCGCATGCAGTTGATGACCGGCAAATCGAACTTCCGGAACTGGAAGGCCTTTGGCGTCATGGATCCCAAGGAGCGCACCTTCGGCCACCTCTTCCGCGACAATGGCTACCGCACCGCCATCGGCGGCAAGTGGCAGTTCTGGAGCTACAACCCTCCGGATTTTGAACCCGAATGGCGTGGCAAAGGCCAGCGTATTGAAGACGCCGGTTTTGAAGAGTACAGCGTCTGGCACGCGCATCACACCGAAGACAAAGGCTCCCGATACGGCGATCCTACTTATTACGAAAACGGCAAGCTCCACAAAAACCAGAAGGACAAGTATGGCGACGACGTCTTCGCCGATTTCCTGCTCCGCTTCATCGAAAAGCACAAAGCCGAACCGTGGTTCGTTTACTACCCAATGGCGCTGACCCACGGGCCGTTCACGCCCACGCCGAAGAGCGCCGATTGGAATACTCAAAAGCGGCTAAAGAACGATACGAAGTACTTCAAGGACCAAGTGGAATACATGGACGGCATCGTCGGCCGCATGATGAAACGCCTCGATGATTTAGGCTTGAGCGATAACACGCTGGTGCTTTTCTTTAGCGACAATGGCACGCTGGCGTCCATTAAGTCGAAGGTCGGCAGCGTCGACTTCCAAGGCGGCAAAGGAGAGACCACCGAAGCCGGCATGCGGGTCCCGTTCATCGCCCGGTGGAAGGGCAAAATCCCCGCCGGCCGCGTGCTCGACGATCTTATCGAATCCTGTGACTTTCTGCCGACGATCTGTGAAGCCACCGGAGTCTCGCCTAAAACTATGGGCTTGATCGACGGCCGCAGTTTTCTGCCCCAACTGCGCGGCCAAAAAAGCCAGCCTCGCGAGTGGATTTACACCTGGTACGACCCCCGTCCAGGCCACGACAAGGAACGCTTTACGAAGACAAATCGCTATGCCTTCGACCACCGGTGGAAGCTCTATGAAGACGGGAACCTCTACGATTGGGCCGCCGATCCGAAAGAAACCAAAACGGTCGAGAACAAAGCCGCCCGCCAGAAACTGGAACCCGTCCTGGCGCGCTACAAAAACGAGGAAACTACGCTCCGACGGTAACGGCCTGGAACTCTTCGTAGCTGCCTTTGAAATCGGTCAGTTGGCCGCTTTCCAAATGCCAGATCCGGTTCGCGGAGTCCGCCACCAGATCCTCGTCATGCGTCACAAAGACTACCGTGCCCTCAAACTTCTGAATAGCAAAATTCAGCGCATTGATCGATTCGAGATCCAGATGGTTGGTCGGTTCGTCCATCACCAGGAAATTCGGCTTCTCCAACATCAGACGGCAGAAAATCAACCGCGCCGCCTCGCCGCCGCTCAGCGCCTCAGTCGGCTTCATGCCCTCTTCTCCGGCGAAAAGCATCTGACCCAACACGCCGCGAATCTCTTCACGGCTCGCCTGCGGGTCGAACTGATGCAGCCAGTCGCTGGCAGTCATGCCTTTAACGATCGACTCCCGGTGATCCTGCGCAAAATAGCCGATCTGCACTTCATGGCCCCATGTTACGTCGCCCCCGCCCGCCGCCAAGTCCGGTTCCTTGTCGAAGGGGCCGGTGCCATTGGCCAGTAGCGCTTTCAGCAGGGTCGTTTTACCGGCGCCGTTGCGTCCCAGAACCGCAATCTTTTCGCCGCGCTCCACCATGCAGTTAAAGCCCTTAAAAATGACGTTTTCGCCATATGCACGTCCAAAGTCCTTCGTTTCCAAGGGAATCCGCCCGCTCGGCCGTTTGGTCTGGAAGCGAATAAAGGGCCGCGCGATGTTGGACCGGTTCAAATCGCTGGTTTGCAACCGCTCCATTTCCTTCTTGCGCGACTGCACCTGACTCGCCCGCGTACCGGCGCTGAACCTCTGCACGAAATCCTGTAACTGCGCAATTTTCTTCTGGCGCTGTTGATTGTCGGCCTCAATGCGGGCACGAACTTGCGTCTTCGCCAGCACCATGTCGTCGTAGCCGCCAGTGTAGGTGATGATCGTCTCGTAATCGATATCGGCGATGTGCGTGCAGACACTGTTTAGGAAGTGGCGATCATGCGAAATGACGATCAACGTACCTTTGTAGTTATTGAGAAATGTCTCCAGCCAGTGCACCGAATCCAAGTCAAGGTGGTTCGTCGGTTCGTCCAGCAGCAGCGCCTGCGGATTGCCGAAGAGCGCCTGGGCCAAAAGGACGCGGACCTTTTGGCCCCCCTGCAGTTCGCTCATCTTCCGGTCTTGAATTTCGTCGGGAATACCTAGTCCTTGCAAGAGAATCGCGGCGTCGGAATCGGCTGAATAGCCGTCCTCCTCGCCCACAATCCCTTCGAGTTCGCCCAGTCGAATCCCGTCCGCTTCCGACAGGTCGGCCTTGTCGTAGAGAACCTCCCGCTCCGCCAGCGCGGACCACAAACGGCGGTTGCCCATGATCACCGTGTCGACCACGCGCTTGTCGTCGTAGGCAAACTGATTCTGGGCGATGACACCGAGCTTTTCGGGCTTGCTGACATTGCCCTTTTGCGGGTCGGACTCCCCGCTCACCAACTTCATAAATGTCGTCTTGCCCGCGCCATTCGGCCCTGTCAGGCCAAAACGGCGGCCCGGCTGGAAAGCGGTCGACACGTCTTCAAACAGAATTTTTGCGCCAAAGCGCATGGATACGTTACTTACGGAAATCATTACAAATGGGGAGAGCTAGCGCTCACTCCCTATTATAACGGCCTTCAGGAGCGCGCGCCGCGAATCCCCTTGCCCGCTTCAAAAACCCGGCCTACTTGGGCGATCGTCATCCGTTCCGGCGGCAGCTTCATCAACTCGCGCATTCGGACGGTCGATTCCACGCCCGTACAATGCGCCGCCAGGAAGTAAACGATCCCCATGGGCGCCAACTGCTGCGCCGTCCACTCCAATTTTTGATCGTTCGCGTCAAACAAATGGAACCCGCCAATCACCGCGTAAATTTTGGTCGCGCGAACCACTTTGCGGGCGTAGGCCAGCGTATTGACAATCCCGGCGTGCCCGCAGCCGGACACCACAATCAGGCCCTGATTCGTGTCGATGACCAACGCCTGGTCTTCGGGCAGTGTGTCTTCCGCGGAGCGGTCGTCCGCTCGCAATAATGTATTGCCCGACCAGTTCCGTTCGCCGTACACGCGCGGCACCGGACCCGTCAGCCAAACATGGGGCGCGATCGCAGTCGGTTTCGCGATCTCCCGCAACTTTCCGCCCGCGGCCTCATATTCGCCTTTGACAAGCACAAAGTCATTCGCCGGCATTCGCGGCAACAGTATCCCCTTCCCTCCGTACGCCGTCGCAATCGCCTTCGGATCGCGCGCCATCGCGTCCCGGCGCAGCGTCACCAGCCCGCCGGTGTGATCACGATGATGATGCGACAGGATCACCGATGGCACGCCCGCCAAATCCATCTTCATCTCGCGAAGGTTATTAAGAACCGTATCCGGCCGATTACCGGTATCGAAGAGAATCCGGTTCCCGTCAATCTCCACCATCGCCGCAAATCCCCACTCTCCAGTGAAACTCCCGGAGAGCATCGTGGAGAGAATGGTGACGCTCACCGCGTCCGGCCGCGTCGTCTGCGCCAACGCCCCGCCCGCCAGGGCCCCAACCGCCATCCGTCGCGTGATTGCCAGCATTGCCGCCAGTATATCGCGCGCGGGTACAATCAGGCATGGGCTTCGCCGGTCTTCGCATTCTGTCGCTTGAGTCCCGCCGCGCCGAAGAAATGGGTGTGCTGTTGCGGAAACAGGGCGGCGAGCCATTCATAGCGCCCTCTATGCGCGAAGTGCCGATTGCCGACAACCCCGAGGTGTTCGCGTTCTTCGACCGCCTGCGCAACGGCGAATTCGAAATGGTAATCCTACTCACTGGAGTCGGCACGCGCGCCGTTGATTCCGTCCTTGCGCCCCATCACGGCGCCGGCGCCTTCGGGGAAGAACTTAAGAAAGTCGCGGTCGTCCCCCGCGGACCGAAGCCTCAGGCCGTCCTTCGGGAATGGGGCGTGCCCTGGGCCGTCTCCGTCCCGTCTCCCAACACCTGGCGCGAACTTCTGGCCGCGACCGCCGATCGCCCGGAGCGCCGCGTCGCCGTCCAGGAATACGGCCGGCCCAACGAGGATCTGCTTGCCGGCCTCCGCGACCGCGGCTGCGACGTCACTCCCGTTCGCGTCTATCAATGGGATCTCCCCCTTGATACCGCCCCACTCCGCGAGGCTGCCCGCCGCGTCGCGCGCGGCGAGTTTGACGTGCTTGTCCTCACCACCTCCATGCAACTCCTGCACCTCGCCCAGATGGCCGAAGAGGAAGGCATCGCCATCCCGTTCCGCGATGCGCTTCACAATCTGGCTATCTGCTCCATCGGCCCCACCACCACCGAATCGCTCGAAGACATGGGTCTCCGCGCCGACATGGAGCCTTCCGTACCCAAGATGGGAATCCTTGTCAGGGAAGCGGCGGACCAAGCCGGTGATATTATTGCCCGGAAGCGAGGGTTTTAATGCAACGACGCGATTGTTTCCGGCAACTGATGGGTTTGGCGGCCACTTCGCCCCTTTGGGCACAAGAAGACGATGCCATGGGGCCGATCAACATCCATGAATTTGAAGATGCGGCAAAGCGCAAAATGCACCGCATGGCTTATGACTTTATCGCCGGCGGCGTGGAGGACGAATACACCCTTCGGGCCAATCGCGAAGCCTTCGGGCGAGTCGCCATCCTCCCTCGCGTGATGATCGATACGACCGACGTCTCCACCGAAATCGAACTGCTCGGCCTGAAGCTCAAATCGCCCATCATCATCGCGCCTACGGGCGGCAAGAACCTCGTGCTGCCGAATGCCGATGAAATCGTCGCCAAAGGCGCGCTCGCCCGCGAAACGCTGATCTGTTCCGCCACCGGCGTTCAGAAGCTCTTGCAAGAGGGCAAGCCGCTGCTGTGGTGGTCCAATACCACTGGTCACCCCAACAAAGCGCAGGCTACCGGCTACGCCAAGCGCGTTGAAGACGGCGGCGGAAAAGGCATCGTCGTCACCGTTGACAACGCCTATCAGTCCAACCGGGACCGGAACAACCGCAACCGATTCGACTACGGCTACATGCAGCGCGGCGTACCCGCCGACGCCGAAACCCGCAAGCCCGTTAACCCCGCTCGTGCCGCCATGTGGGGTCCGCACACGCCTTCCATGACTTGGGAATATATCAACTGGCTGAAAGGTGCGGCCAACATTCCCGTGATAGTCAAAGGCGTTCTTCACCCCGAGGATGCCGCCCTCGCGGTGAAACACGGGGCTGACGCTGTCGTCGTCTCCAATCACGGCGGCCGCCAGCTCGATGGCGCCATGGGCTCGCTCGACGCGCTGCCCGATGTTGTCGACGCCGTTGGCGGCAAAGTCCCGGTGCTCATGGATGGAGGGCTGCGCCGCGGCGGCGATATTCTGAAAGCGATGGCGCTCGGCGCCCGCGCGGTGCTTGTCGGACGGGCGCCGCTGTGGGGCCTTGGCGCATTCGGCCAACCGGGTGTCGAACGGGTGCTGCAACTTCTTACCGACGAAACCCGCCTTGCTATGGCTCTCGCCGGGAAACGCCGCGTCGCCGAAATGGATCGAACCATTGTGAAGAGGATGACCGTGTGGCGTTGATTCCGCTCTTGTTCGCCGCCTTAACGGCATTCGCCCAGGAGCCGCACCGTTGCGCCGCCTGCCATATCGAATCCGTAGCCGATTTCAAGACGCATAAACACGCCTCCTCCGGCATCGACTGCGGCATTTGCCATGGACCCAGCGAGAAGCACCGCACTTCCGTTGGCAACGTCCCGCCCGATCAGGTCGCCGCTCCCGCCGATGTGTCCAAACTGTGCGGCAACTGCCACCTGGCCGAAAAGCAACAGTATGAAGCGAGCGCCCACGGCCGCGTCTACACGAGCGGCAAAAAGGTGAGAACTGCGAATTGCAATACCTGCCATGGCCATCACGCGATGCGCCCCTGGGCGGCGCAATCGACTAACTGCCAACGCTGTCACACCACCCTGCCAGCCTCCTGCAAAGAAAAACCACCGTCGGTCAACGCGCGCGTCGCTTGCATGAGCTGCCACGCGCGGCATACTCTTGCTGTTAGCAGCCGTTGACGCCATGGCGCAAAAAAAAAGCTTCGCGCGGATGGCCGGGGAGTATTCAGGTCTAGCCTTCCTCATTCCCGTATCGGCCGCGGTCGGTTACGGCATCGGCTACGGGCTCGACAAGTGGTTTGGCACAGGCTACTGGCACATTGTGTGGCTGCTGCTCGGCGTTGCCGCCGGGATGAAGGAACTAGTCCGCAAAGTGATGGTGGACTTTCAAAAGGACATTGATGCCGGCGGCGGAGAAGATTGACAGTTACGCCGGGCTGGTGGTTCGCCTGGGCCGGTGGATTATCCTGGCGGGCGCGGCCGGTTGGGTGTATGTCGCGCTGCAATGGGGGTGGAAAGGCGCGGCCGGTTTCGCCGTGGGAGTCATTGGGGCATACTTCAACATGCGATGGCTGGCCAACGGCCTGCTACACCCCAAAGGCCGCGCCGCCGGCCTGTTCATATTCCGTTTTGTCCTGGTCGGCGGGGCGGCGTATGTTATTCTGGAAACATTACAGATCAGTCCGCTTTTCGTACTGACGGGCCTGCTTTCGGCCGCAGCCGCAGTCGTTCTCGAAATCTTCTTCCAACTTCTTTATGCACGAACATGAGCTTTGGGTGACCGCCCTTTTTAACGATCATCTGGCGGGCGTCGCTAACTCCATTTTGACCGCCGTCGGCCAACCGGCCCAGGAGCGTCCCTGGGCGAATTACATTACGATGGAACTGCTAGTGGCGGCCTTCATTGTGGTCCTCTTCGGCACCTTGAAACCGAAGCTTTCCATGGACCGGCCCGGCGGCCTTCAACACGCCATGGAGGGCATCCACGGTTTTCTCGGCGACACCGCTCGCGACAATATTCACCACGGTCATCGCCGCCATATTGCTTTCGTCGGCGCGATCTTTATCTTCGTCCTGTTTTCAAACCTCATCGGCGTCATCCCCACCTTCGAATCGCCCACCATGTTCCCGCCCGTCCCCGCCGGTCTGGCGCTGGCGGCGTTTCTCTATTACAACATTCAGGGCTTTATCGCCGGTGGAATCGGCTATTTGAAGCAGTTCGCTGGCCCGAGCATGGGTCTCGGCTTTATCGGCAACACGCTGATGGCTTTGCTGATGATTCCAATCGAGATCATCAGCCATTTAGCCCGTCCCATTTCGCTAACCATTCGTCTGTTCGCCAACCTGTTCGCCGGCGAACAAGTCACATTAGTGTTCCTCAGCATGACCTATTTCCTGGTTCCGGCCCTGTTCATGGGACTTCACGTTTTCGTTTCACTTATTCAGGCTTACGTTTTCGCGCTGCTGACGACGATCTATGTCGGCACAGCCGTTTCGCACGATCACTAAATTTTCATACTGGCATTCTGCGGCGCGCAGCGTGAGCCTTGCTCCCTCCCAAGGGCTGCCTGGAACCACCTCCTGAGCGCAAATTCATACCCAAGGAGAAGTACAAAATGTTTGGAAAGATCTTTCTGCTCGTGTTCATCCTACTCGCCTTCACCACGCCCATGATGGCCGCCGATGGCATGGTGATCAGCGGCGCGTTCTCAATGGCGATCGCCTCCGGTCTTTGCGCCCTCGGTCAAGGCAAGGCCATCGCGGGCGTTGCCGAAGGCATCGCCCGCAACCCTGGCGCCGGCGGCGTGATTCGCGGTTTCGGCCTTCTGGGGCTGATCTTGATCGAATCCCTCGCGCTCTACACCCTCGTCGCCGTCTTCCTGAAGTACTAACTCCTCCTGGGTTACGCCAAAGGGCGCGGCGTGCCTCCCGGCCGTCGCGCCCTTTGTGTTTTTGGACGGATTTTCCATGATTAAATTCCAGGGCATCTACCCTCCCATCGCCACGCCTTTCGACCACAACGGCGACCTTTACAGAGCGAAGGTTCAGCACAACGTCGAAAAGCTGAACATGGTAAAGCTATCCGGCTTCGTCGTCTGCGGATCCACCGGCGAAAGCGTTATGCTCACGCCGGAAGAAAAATTGCAGATGTTCGAATGGGTGGCCCAATATGCCAAAACGGGCAAGCAACTGCTCTGCGGGACCGGTGTCGAGAGCGTTCGCGAAACGGTCTGGCTGACCAACAAGGCCGCTGAAATGGGCTACGTCGCCGCCATGGTCCGCACGCCGCACTACTACAAGAACCTGCTTTCCAACGTCGAAGCGCAAGTCCGCTACTTTCGCGCCGTGGCCGATCAGTCAAAGATCCCGGTCATGATCTACAACTGGCCGCAGGCGACCGGGGTCGATATCGCCGCTGAAGCCGTCGTCATGCTCAGCGAACATCCCAACATTGCCGCCATCAAGGAAAGTTCCGGCAACCTGGAAAAGCTGATGCGCATGATCCGCGAGGTTAAGACCGGTTTTCAAGTACTCTCCGGCAGCGCGCCCACGCTCTATCCGTCGCTCAAAGCCGGCGCGGTTGGCGCCGTCCTGGCCTTCGCCAACGCCGCCCCTTACGCCTGCATCACTATCTGGGAAGCATTCCGCACTCGGGAGGAAGAAGCCGGCATGGATTGGCAGAACCGCATTGCCAACCCCGCCTCGCTTGTCACTGTCAAGTACGGCATTCCGGGCCTGAAGTACGCTATGGATCTGAATGGCTATTATGGGGGCGTTCCCCGCCTGCCGCTGATTCCGGTTTCCCCGGAAGTCCGCCTGAAACTGGCGGCCGCCTTCGATGGCATTAAAGGGTGATTGCCGCTTATAAGAGCGCAACAAGTTTTTCTTTAATCTGGTCCGCTGTAAACGGCTTGCGCACGCAGCCCGCGGCGCCCAGGTCCACCGCTTCAAGCACCCTTTGCTAGCTGCCTTCCGTTGTGATCATGACCACCGGGAATCAGTTTCCACTGGGAGTTCTCACGCATTTTCGTGAGCAGTTCAATTCCGTCCATGTTCGGCATGTTGATATCGGCCAGCACAAGGCCGATCTTGTGATTCTTCAGCCGCTCAATCGCCTCAATTCCGTCAGCCGCCTCCAGAATCGAGCCCAGCGGCAGTTCCGTCTGGGCCAACACTCGTTGAAGAATCTTTCGAATCACGGCGGAGTCGTCCACAACCAGAACATCCAATGGCATTGGCCCTCGTTCTTGTTTAACTCGCCCGGTTAGTCCGTTCACGGCGCTGTATTTTTCATTTCTTCCATTTTCAAGTTTTTGTGAATGACCTTGCCTGGAAATCCAGATAGTGCCTTCCGAACTTGCAGCACCGCGAATTCCGGACGCACGTCCGACCGGCCTTCCCCTGCGTCATCGAGCGGGTCCCTCCGGCCACGGTATCATTAAAGGTCTGCCGAGCTCAATGCGATAGGAACTCCTTATCTCCGCGGAAGCACGAGTCCGACTGCGCGAGCTGCCAGATGAAATCCGTCGCAACATCGGATACCGAATCCAACTACTCCAAGAAAATCTCGCTGCAGATGTGCAGAAGCTGGATGGGCAGCGAAGCCACTACCGGCTTCGCTTGCAAATGCCACTACCGATTGGTCCGATGGGCACTACAAGCTATTTGCTCATCGCCGCCGCTACCGTTGCCGCCGCCGGAGGACGCACGGCTTCGAACACGAGCGTTTCAAACCGGTTAACGTCACGGACTTCGTCGAAGGCCCGCAACTCGACGCCCCGGAAGGTGGGGTCGTCACTCTCGCCCGCGATTAGCTCCTTGATATCTTTGAAGCCGGCGGCTTCCAGACTGGCTCGCAGCAACTTGGGTGTATAGACAAATTGATGGCCCCATTGCCGAAGTTGCTGATTAAGGATGTAGCACTCGGGGTCGGGCGTGACGGGCCACTCGTGCCATCCCATCTTCGCGACCATGTAGGTCTGCATCTCAGTCGATTTGGCTTCCTGAAAAAGGCCTATGAACTTCATCAGGTTCGGCGTCGCGACACGAACTTTGCCGCCCGGCGCCAGAACACGATGACTCTCCTTGAGCATTCCCAGGCCTTGCTCGTAAGTGATGTGTTCGATGACATGCTCACTGTAAACGTAGTGGACCGAATTGTCCGGCAGCGGAAATCGTTCAGTGGCGTCCAGATATACTTGCTCCCGGACCGGCTCAATATCCGTGTTCAGCCAGTCGGGTTTGTGGCTGCTGCCGGCGCCGATCTGCAGCTTCCGGACGGGATGGCTTTTCAGATACGCATCAATTCGGCCGGGTGACAAAACTTGCGCTTTGTACTTACTCCAAACCGGGGCCACGATATCCAGGCGCAGGAGGCAAAACACCCCCAGAGCAGCCAAGGTGATCCCCAGGCGGTAAATAGTAGTTTTAAAAGTAGAGCGGGAAGGAGTCGTACTCGTAGTCATCACCCGCCTATCGGCACAACGGGCGGTATTCTATAGAGCGACTTTCCGCAGGGTGGTGTCCGACAGGAGCTTTTGGTCGGGCCGGCGAGATTCGAACTCGCGATTTCTTGCACCCCAAGCAACGAATATCAATCACTTACGGACAATGGTCACTGAAAACAAAAGGGTTAGCCAAAGGCTGCGTGGACGCCAGATGGACGCCACCCGAGGTCAGACGTAGGTCTGGACTCCACACGGACGCCATTTTTTGGTCGTCTGATCGCCTTCACGCTCCGTTAAAGGAATATCTATGATTTTCTGGTGGAGAAAACATCAGATCTCTATATTAACGGTACCCCCTGCCCAGGGAACGAAGCCGCCGATTCGTACCTGATCCTCTGAAAGTCGACGTGATTGCCCCCAGGCCACGACGAGAGCCTTACGGCTCGGCCGAACTGGCTATAAATACCCGAGCGATCGGATCAAGCCTCCGCCTGGACGAGCGTATCGAGCTTTTCAAAGAATCGGCGGATCATCATACGCGCCGTCGTATCCACCAGGCGCTGGCCGACTGCGGCAATGGTACCGCCGGTGTGGACTTCCCCTTGATAGGTGACAAGCGTCGCGGTTGGATCCACGGCGGACAGACACAGTTCGCCCTGCCCGTTGAGGAATCCGATACGCCCCGCCCCTTCGACGCGAAGGCGGTAACTAGAGGGCGGCACGAGTTTGTCCATGATGACCTTGCCCGTGAAGTCTCCGCTGAGCGCGGCCAACGCGACCTTCATCTTCATGTCGTAAACGCCTTCCCCGGCGGCCACTAATTGTTGGCAGCCAGGCAGGCACTCGACCAGTACAGCAGCATCCATCAGTGCTGCGAATACCCTTTCCGGGCTGCCGTGCAGCGAGTAGGAACCTTCAATGCGCATGCGGAAGACTTGCACGTATCGCCCTGACGGTGGCGACCCGGGCCAACTGAGCCCGATAGACCGCGGAGGCGTGAATGTCCGCGCTGGCTTCGACGCCAGCGGCGACTACCGACGCGGCTTCCTTAATCTCAACATCCGACGCGGCGCCGCCGATCAAACGCTCCTCGACGGCGCGCGCCCGGTACCCCTTACCGGACAAGCCCGTCACGCCAACGCGAGCAAAGGAGATGAGTCCATTTTCGCGGCGGACCCGGACGGCAACCCCAACCATCGGGAATCCGGAGGCGGGTTGCGGGTGCTTCTGGTAATGGACGCCGGTGCCTGGCGCCTCAATAGGCACGACAATAGCGGTAACGAGTTCTCCTGGTTCGAGGGCGGTGGTGAAGGTGTCGAGAACGAAGTCCTCGAACGTCATTTCCCGCTCGCCGGTTGGACCGGTCAACTGAACGCGGGCTTCGAGGGCGAGCAGGGCAGCAGGATAGTCGGCGGCGGGATCGGCGTGGGCAACGCTTCCGCCGATGGTGCCGGAGTTGCGAATCTGCACGTCGCCGATGGCAGCGGCGGCAGCGGCGAGAAGCGGACACTCCTGGCGAATCAGCGGCGCCGATTCGAGTTCGTAGTGGGTGACCATCGCGCCGATGTGAAGGAAGGCGCCTTCGCGGCGGATGGATTTCAGGGAAGAGATGAGCCGCAGGTCGACCAGTTTCTCCGGGGCAGCGAGCCGGAGCTTCATGAGCGGCACGAGACTCATCCCGCCCGCCAGAGGCCTGGCGCCGGGATCGGCGAGCAGTTCCAGGGCAGCTTGCAGCGTGGCGGGGGCAGCGTATTCGAATTCCTGAGGAATCATGCGCGGGATCCTTGGATGGCGGTCCACACCTTTTCCGGTGTCAGCGGCATATCGAGGTGGCGAATGCCGAGGTGGGACAGGGCATCGACCACCGAGTTGACGATGGCGGGCGGTGCGCCGATGGCGCCGGCCTCGCCGACGCCTTTGACGCCGAGCGGATTCACGGGCGAAGGCGTTTCGGTGTGATGGCTTTCGATAAAGGGAATGTTGGCGGCTTTCGGCATCACATAGTCCGTGAATTCGCCGGATAGGATCTGCCCGTTTTCGTCATAGACCATTTGTTCATAGAGCGCCTGGCCAATACCCTGGGCGATGCCGCCGTGAATCTGTCCGGCAACGATGAGCGGATTGATAATCTTCCCGCAATCATCGACCGCGACATAGCGGGTGATTTTGACGTCGCCCGTATCGGGATCGACATCGGTGACGACAATGTGCGCACCGAACGGAAACGTAAAGTTGGCGGGTTCCCAGAAACTGGTGGCGACCAGTCCGGGCTCGGAGCCGGGGGGAAGTTTGAGCGCGCGGTAGGAGGCGGCGGCGATCTGGGCGACCGTCACGGAAGCGCCTGTTTTGTTGCAGACGACGCGCCCGGCAACCCACTGCACGTCCTCGGTTTCGAGCAGCATGGCCCCGTATTTCATGATCTTCTTCTTGAGTTCCTCAATGGCGAGGAACATGGCGGTACCGCCGACGGCCGTGCCGCGGGAACCGAAAGTGCCGATGCCGTACTGGACAATCGCGGTGTCACCGTGGACGATAACAACATCATCCATCGAAACACCGAGTTCATCGGCGGCGATCTGGGCGAAGGTCGTTTCTTCCCCTTGGCCGTGCGGACTGATCCCGGTATGAACCGTGACCTGGCCGGAGGGCTCGATGCGAACGGTCGCCGATTCCCAACCGCCGGCGGGCGTGTAGGGCGAAGGTCCGAAGCCGCAGATCTCGCCATACGTGGCGATGCCAATCCCCATCAGGCGGCCCGCGGCGCGCGCCGCGCGTTGTTCTTCGCGGAGGGCGGCGTAACCGACGGTATCGAGCGCGATGCCGAGCGTTGCGGCGTAATTGCCGCTGTCGTAGATCAAGCCCGTCCCGGTGGCGAAGGGAAACTCCTGCGGCTCGATGAAGTTTTTCAGCCGGATCTCCGCCGCATCCATCGCCAGTTCGACGGCCAGACAGTCCACGATCCGTTCAATGCCATAGGTGGCTTCCGGGCGTCCGGCGCCGCGATAGGCATCGGTGGGGAAGCAGTTAGTGAACGCCCCGACGACCTCGGCGCGGAATGTCTTGCACCGGTAGAGACCAGGCAGCATGAGTACGCTGAGCGTGGGAATCAGCGGCGTGGTTAGTTGCTGATGAGAACCGATGTCCTGAATGATCTTCAGCTTAATGCCAAGGATGGTGCCGTCTTTTTTCGCGGCGAGTTCGTAGTAATCGACATGGCCGCGGCCCTGGGAGGTGGCCTGGAAATGTTCACGTCTTCCTTCCACCCATTTCACGGGTTTACCGAGTTTGCGGGAAAGAAAGCAGACCAGCAACTCCTCGGCGTAAACGTCGGCCTTGCAGCCGAACCCGCCGCCCACTTCGGGGGCGATGACGCGCATCTTATGTTCCGGAACGCCGAGAACGGCGGCGGCAATAGACCTTAGCAGGTGGGGGATTTGGGTGGAGGAGTGAAGAGTTAGCGTTCCTTCGGCGCTCCGGTAATCTCCGATGGCGCCGCGTGCTTCCATCGGATTTGCAACGACGCGCGGTTGGAGCATGCGCTGTTTGACGATCACTTCCGCTTCGGCGAAGGCGATGTCGACATCGCCATTTTCCTGTTTGTGTACAAAGGCGACGTTATCGGGCCATTCGGGATGAACGGCGGGCGCACCGGGTTCCAGCGCCTTTTCGGGATCGGCGATGCCGGGCTGGGGCGTGTAATCGACTTCCACAAGTTCGGCGGCATCGCGGGCGCGATAGGGATCGTTGGCGACGACGACCGCCACGGGATGCCCGGCAAAATAAACCCGGCCCTGGGCCAGGATGGCATGGGGAGGAATGCGGAGACCGGGAAGAGTGACGCCGCATGGGACATTACCAACGTCATCGAGATCGGCGCCGGTGAAGACCGCTACGACTCCGGGGAGCGCGAGAGCGGCCGCGGCGTCAATTCGATCGACACGGGCGGCGGCATACGGGCTGCGGACGATGGCCGCGAAGTGCATGTTCGGGAGTTTGATGTCGTCGAGATAAGTGGCGGTACCCGTGATCATGCGCGGATCTTCCTTGCGCTTGATTCGCTTGCCGACGTAAGTGGGAGTTTCGGTGGTGACGGTGCTCATGGGGTTAGTTCCTCGTCACTTTCTTTCAAGGGCGGCGGCAGCCCGCACGGCGGTTACGATGTGTTGATAGCCGGTGCAGCGGCAGAGATTGCCTTCAAGCGCGTGGCGGATCTCGGTGTCGGTGGGGTCAGGGTTGCGCTCGATCAATTGCCGCGAGGCCATGATCATGCCGGGGGTGCAGAAGCCGCACTGAAGGCCGTGCTCTTCCCAGAAGCACTGTTGCACCGAATGCAGGCTTCCTTTGTTGGCGATGCCTTCAATAGTCACGATATCGCGGCCGTCGCATTGGACGGCGAAGACAGCGCATGACTTCACCGCGAGTCCATCGAGGGCCACGGTGCAGGCGCCGCAGAGGGATGTCTCGCAGCCGCTGTGGGGACCGGTGAGGAAAAGGGTGTCCCGCAGGAAGTGGATGAGGAGGCGCCTGGGCTCGACTTCAGCCGTGTGTTTATTACCGTTAACGGTAACCGTGATCGGGTGCTTCAATCAGCGTACTCCTTTATCAGTCCGGACTAGTTACAGAGAAGATGAAAGTAGTATACAGCAGCGCGGGTCGTATAAGTCGTGCATTGAGTAGACTAATGGGATGTCTCTCGCGGCTGGAACCCGGCTCGGCCCCTACGAAGTCGTTGCCCCGTTGGGGGCAGGCGGCATGGGGGAAGTGTATCGAGCCCGCGACCGGAGGCTGGAGCGAGACGTCGCGATCAAAGTTCTTCCGGAACATTTATCGGAGGATCCGCAAGCATTAGGGCGGTTTACGCGGGAGACAAGAGCTTTGGCGGCGCTATCCCATCCGAACCTGCTGGTGATTTTCGATACAGGCGACGGGGATGGCATCCGGTACGCGGTGACGGAACTCCTGGAGGGCGAGACGCTCCGCGCGATGATTGCGCGCGGCCCATCTCCGTGGCGCCAGGCGGCGGAAATAGTCGCGGCGTTGGCGGATGGTTTGGCGGCAGCCCATTCGAAGGGAATTACGCATCGGGATGTAAAGCCGGAGAACCTCTTTCTGACGGCGAGCGGGCAGGCAAAAGTTTTGGATTTCGGCATTGCGATTCAGGACAGGCCGGCGCCAGGCGACGATCCGGAGGCAACCGCGACGCGGCGCACACAGACGGGGATGGTGGCTGGTACGCCCGGATACCTTTCGCCGGAGCAGATTCGCGGCGAGTTGGCAGGACCGTTGAGCGATGTCTTTTCGCTAGGATGCGTGCTGTACGAGATGCTTTCCGGAAAACGGGCCTTTGCGGGTCACACCTCAATGGAAACAATGTCGATGGTACTGCGGGATGAGCCCACGGATCTGGCGGCGTTGGGCGTGCAGGCACCGGAGGTGAAAAAACTTGTTACGCGTTGCCTGGCGAAGAGAACGGATATGCGAATGCCGAGCGCGCACGAGTTGGCTTCCCAACTGCGCGCCCAGTTGCATGCTCCCAGCGGAACGGCCGCCGCGCCGTCGGCCGGTATTGATTCGATCGCGGTGTTGCCGTTCCACAACGCCAGCAACGACCCGGATTCCGAGTATCTGAGCGACGGCCTCACCGAGAGCATTTTGAACAGCCTGGTCCAGATCCCGCAGTTGCGAGTCATTCCGCGAAGCACGGTATTTCGTTATAAGGGCAACCAGCAGGACCCCGGAGCGGTGGGGCAGGAATTGAATGTGCGCGTAGTGTTGACGGGGCGAGTGATGCTGCGCGGGGAAACACTTGTGGTGGGGACGGAGTTACTGGACGTGCAAGCGGGATCGCAACTGTGGGGGGAACGCTATAGCCGGAGGATGTCCGATATTTTTGAACTGGAAGAAGAAATTGCAAAGAAGATATCCGGCAGCCTGCGGGTGCGGCTGAGCGGCGATGAAAAGGTTCGGAGTGGCAAAAGAGTAACGGAAGATCCGGAGGCCTATCAGCTCTATCTGAAGGGCCGGCACCATTGGACGAAGCGGTCACCGGACGATTTATTGCAGGGCGCGAGGTACTTTCAGCAGGCGATTGAAAAAGACCCAAGTTACGCGCTGGCGTATTCCGGCTTAGCCGACTGCTACAGCGTTCTCGCCGGTTATTCGATTCTGCCGGCGAAGGAAACGTTTGCCCGGGCGAAGGCGGCCGCGGCGGCCGCGGCGGTTTTCGACGAAGAGTTAGGGGCCGCGCACGCGGCCCTCGGCATCATTCATGCGTACTGCGACTGGAATTGGCCGGCCGCCGACAAGTCGTTCGCGAGGGCCTTGGAGTTGAACCCGAGCTACTTCGTCACGGTGTATTGGAACGCGATGAATCTACGCTCAAGCGGACGGCACGCGGCCTCCGAAGCGATGCTTCGCCGCGGCTTGGAACTGGAGCCGCTCTCTCCGCTGATCGCGCACGCATGGGTGATGAATGCGATTTTTTCGCGGCGCTACGAAGTGGCGGTCGAGCGGGCGTTGGCGTCCATTGCCATCAACCCCAATTTATTCCTGCTCCATACCTGGCTAGGCATTACGTACCTGTGCCAGCAACGATCCGTCGAGGCGATCGAGGCTTTGGAGAAGGCGATCGAGCTGAGTGCGCGAAAGATTTCCTGGGTGGTAGGATCTCTGGGACATGCGCACGCGGTTTCGGGCAACCGGGCGGAGGCGTTACGACTGGTTCAGGAGCTGCTGGATAAATCGGAACAGGCGACGATTGATAACACGGCGCTCGTCCTGATCTACGTGGGATTGGGGGATGTGGAGAATGCGCTGCGCTGGACGGAAAAGGCCTGCGAGGCGAAGGGCTTTATCTCGGTATGGTTGCATGGGGATCCACGCTTTGATCCGTTGCGGGGCGAGCCGCGGTTTCAGGCGGTAATCCGGCGGATGAACCTTACGCCTCGCGAAGGGTAAGGCGGAGATCCAGCGCCTGTGAGGCAACGGCCGCGGCCTCATGCTGTACGGCTAGCGCGATGCACAACGCGAAGCAGCCGACGTATGGGCATCGGGCAGGCAAAGGAGGGGTAATGCCGGGGAACTGACCGACAAGAAGCCGACCTTTTCCGGCTGTGCTACCTTAGGTTCAGCGTGGCCATTCGGATCGTCCGTACGTTCTCGGGACCATTCAGCGTTGGAGTTCACACGTTTGGTCAAGAGCCGCTTCGTCGACTCGTCGGAGAGAATGCACATGGGAAGTGCCCACGTTCCCCATTTATCGCAGAGCTAGTTTTGTCGGAGTGCTGCGGCGCTAACGCTCATCTTGCTCGCCTGGCCTCGGCAGAGGAATACGCGCGGATCGGTTTGGACTCCGCAGTGGACTCCAGAGATGGCGGTTTGGGGTTCCACCTCTGCTATGTCCATGTATTCTTTGGTCGGGCCGGCGAGATTCGAACTCGCGACCTCTTGCACCCCAAGCAAGCGCGCTACCAGGCTGCGCTACGGCCCGAACCGGTAAGCCAACCTGCCCGCCCGGCAAGCCAACTTTCATAGTTTAACAGAGCCAAGGGCCATTAGCTATCTTCATTCCTTGGATTTCGCGGCCGCTTCCACGCGCGCCCGGGCGCGTTCCGCCGCTCGCAATGCACGGGTAATGTCCCAATCTCCGGCCTCTTTTAGCCGGCGCTCCGCACGGTCTAAGGAAGTCTGCGCCCGCTTCAAATCGATTTCGTCGGGCCGTTCCGCCCTTGCCGCCAGCACGCGCGTGCTGTGCTGCAATACTTCCACCCAGCCGCCGGAAACCACTACCGACCGGGTCTTTCCGTCGATGACGTACGTCAGTAACCCGCTGCCTAATTCCGACAGCAGCGGCGCGTGTTCCGGCAATACTCCCAAATATCCGTTCAAAGCCGGGATCTGGGCCTCCGACACCTGGTCTTTTACCAGCAGCCGGTCCGGGGTTGCGACTTCGAGTTCAAAAGTTGCCGCCATACGCGGAACCTAGTTGCCCTTCTTCATCTGTTCGGCCTTCTCGAGTACTTCCTCAATCGTGCCCTGCATGTAGAACGCCTGTTCGGGGATGCCGTCGTGCTTGCCGTCACAGATCTCGGTGAAGCCCTTGATCGTATCGGCCAGCTTGACGTACTTGCCCTTGAAGCCGGTGAACTGCTCGGCCACATGGAACGGCTGTGAGAGAAAGTTCTGAATTTTGCGGGCGCGCGAAACGCTCAACTTATCGTCTTCCGACAACTCGTCGATGCCTAGAATTGCAATAATATCCTGCAAATCCTTGTATCGTTGCAGAATCTGTTTCACGCGCTGCGCGCAATTATAGTGCGCTTCGCCCAAAACCTGCGGGTCCAAAATTCGGGAGGTGGAGGCCAGCGGGTCGACGGCCGGATAAATGCCAAGCGACGCGATGTCGCGCGAAAGATTCGTGGTCGCGTCCAAATGGGTAAACGCCGTTGCCGGGGCCGGATCGGTGTAATCGTCGGCGGGCACGTAAATGGCCTGCACGGAGGTAATCGAACCCTTCTTAGTGGACGTAATGCGTTCCTGCAACTCGCCCATTTCCGACGCCAGATTCGGCTGGTAACCGACGGCCGATGGCATACGGCCCAAAAGCGCCGATACTTCCGAACCGGCCTGGGTGAACCGGAAAATGTTGTCGACGAAAAGCAGGACGTCCTGGCCCTCTTCGTCGCGGAAATACTCGGCGACGGTGAGGCCGGTGAGGCCAACGCGGAGACGCGCGCCCGGCGGCTCGGTCATTTGCCCGTAGATCAGCGCCACTTTGGATTTGGTGTAGTCGGAGGGATCGACAATTTTCGACTCCTGCATTTCCAGCCACAAATCGTTGCCTTCGCGGGTCCGTTCACCGACGCCCGCGAACACCGACACGCCGCCGTGGTTGGTGGCGATGTTGTTGATCAACTCCATGATGACAACGGTCTTGCCGACGCCGGCGCCGCCGAACAACCCGATCTTGCCGCCTTTCAAATAAGGCTCGATCAGATCGATGACCTTGATGCCGGTTTCGAGCATTGTCTGCGACGTGGCCTGCTCATCGAAGGCCGGAGCCGGGCGATGAATCGGGTAAAACTTCTTCGCGTTAATCGGGCCCATTTCATCGACAGGCTGGCCGATCACGTTTAGCAGGCGGCCCAGCGTCTCCGGTCCGACGGGTACCATCACCGGCGTGCCTAAGCTGGTCGCCTTCATGCCGCGCACCAGGCCTTCAGTGGGTTGCAGCGCGATCGTGCGCACTCGATTTTCGCCGATGTGCTGGGCAACCTCGCAGATAATGTCGATGGGCGTGGGAGCGTTGAAGCCTTCGCTGGTGATCCGGATCGCCGTCCGGATCGGCGGGATGCTGCCCTCGGGAAACTGAATGTCGATGGCCGGTCCGGCGACTTGAATTACTTTGCCGGCGGCTGCGGTCGTTACAGTAGACATGGTTCGATCAAAACTCCTACTCCAGCGCCGAAGCGCCGCTGACAACTTCAATAATCTCGCGGGTAATGCTGGCCTGCCGCACACGGTTCATATACAGGGTCAGCCGTTCAATGACATCGGCGGCGTTGGACGACGCGGCGTCCATGGCCGTCATTCG
>ENA-ORBV01001558-ORBV01001558.1-microbial-mat-metagenome-genome-assembly--contig:-NODE-1558-length-50678-cov-15.901247_pt1 | contig 50678 bp, 19 predicted proteins | sample MGYA00237777_ERZ505514 | MGnify/ENA primary metagenome ERZ505514 (study PRJEB26160, sample SAMN06269048) | microbial mat metagenome | isolation source: Oligotrophic lake microbial mat | place... | reverse complement strand
ACACAATTAATCACTTTCATCTTGATAGAAGGCTAAGGAAAATCAATTCGAAAACAGGTACCCCCATTTAGGGGGCATAGGGGGTATAGAGAGTTCAATTCAAAACAGATACCCACATTTAGAGGACAAGCAAAGGGAATACAGAGAGTTCAATTCGAAAACAGATACCCCCATTTAGGGGGCAAAGGGGGTAAAAACCAAAAGGGTCCAGAGCGTTCACCTTTTCTATTTCAGGACATAATGAGAATCCGAATGCAGCGAATTTTATAATTAATAGCAACTATTTACATACTAAAAAAATGAAATTCAGCCACTAAACTAAGCTTCGCCTTTATTTTTAATTTTAGTAGCTACGCATACAAAGCCAGCTATCATACTTTTTTAATTGCTAAAATAGTAGCCATAGTTCGACTTGCACTGGCGAATCTATGCAGGAAGAACAAGTCAAACAAAGTGCAGCGCTGCTCAGTAACCAAAGCTTTCAAGAGAAATCGGGACCATTCATTCACTTATTCATTGGACTTGTGTTTGGCATCAGATACTGCAATCTATTAAAACTCATACCGGACATTAAACCTTACATTGATCCCCTGCTCGTCCGCAAAATACCGAAGTCTGTTGAGGTAATCCCGGTAGCGAGTATTGAATATATTTTCAATCGAAAGCCCTGCCTGAATGATGTTCGTTCCCAACCTGATGCCTGAGCTCAGCCGGATGCCAAGCAGGAAAAAATCATCCGGTGGCGGGAGCAATTCACTCTCCTGATCCCAATGTATTTGCGTTGCGGTATACTCCCCTTCAATGGCAATGCGGCTATTCTTCAAAACAGGTGTATCATTAAATGCCCATGAAATGCCAGAAGCTACGTATGCAGGTGGGATCAGAATGAGGGCCCGATGCTCTATTAGTGTATTCCCATATGTCAGCGAAAATTTTGCATTCCATTCAAGATGGTGGGAAAAATCAGAAATCAATATTAGGTCAAACCCCCGTAGCCAGGCATCCTCCTGCGTGTATTTGTAAACAGGAAAGGCACCTCGAATCGTGAGACGCAATTCATCCTCAGGCTTGAGATAGATATAATTGTAGATCAAATGTGCATACGCACTCACCTCAATATGCAGTAAATCAGTCAAGGAAAACGTTTGGGTAAGTATCGTCTTAAAAGATGTCTCCGGTTGAAGCTGCCAATTCCCCTCTTCTATCCCCGCAACTCCCTGATGGAGACCATTGCTGTACAATTCATTGGACTCAGGAGATCGTTTTGCTACGACAAGTTGCATACGTGTTTCCATATCACTTGGAGATCTGAACGCTGTTCCTCCTGAAAATGCATAATCATGAAAGATATGATCCATGGAAATTATTTCCCTGGGTAGTGTGAGCGAAATGGGCCATGCTTTTAGTGCCTGCAAGTCATACCTAGCGCCTGCCTCCAACACCCATCGATCCAAAGGATACTGGGCTATCGCATATAATCCGGCTGTCCCTTTGCGGTAATCAGGGATGAGTGGCAGGATACCTGTATCATAACTATTTTCATTGTCTGTATAATTGGCTTGCATGCCCACCTTGTATTTGATCCGGGACGCATCATTGATATATTTTACCTGCAGGATGTTGGACCATAACTTCAAATCCAGCGAAGGAATATCAGATCTGTCTCCTCGCCGGACGTCATATTCCCTTCGATGATCCGCCTGGAGTCCATACACCCATTCGAGGAAAACAAACTCACTGATATACTTTTTCCCGGAGTACTTGAGCAGGTGATGTTGAATGTTCTGTTTAGGGGGTTCGATGGAGTAGGAAAAATAATCTTTCACCCTAAAAGGCACTTCACGTCCTATAGCTTCTTCGAGATCTGTCAGATTGCTGACATGTGATCCTGCAAAAATGCCTAAGGTGGACGTAAACAAACTATAATAGAGTTGATGATTTACCTTGTCGGACTTCCTATAGATCAGCTGTGCGGAGGTATTCAATTCCGTCACTCCCGTATTGGTTAAATAATAATTGGGTGCCTTGTGATCACCGGTTTTCTTGTACGTGCCCGTCCATCTCCAGTCTATCTTATTATAAGAGCTATGCAACATGGAAGTCAGTGTATGCCCGAGTCCATTAGATGTAAAAGCATAGCCTGCCCTTCCATGAAGATGAGGATCCCGATTGATGGGCCCCGCTTCTACGAGTAATGCACCTCCTAATGCCTGCGATCCATACTCTATGGCATCAGAACCTTTGACAACCGTGATGGTATTGATTGCATTCGGGTCAATCTCCGGAGCATGATCAACCCCCCATTGCTGACCTGCCTGGATCAATCCATTGTTGACCAATGCTATACGGTTGCCATACAAACCATGTATGATTGGCTTGGCAATTCCTGAACCGTTTCTCAATGTACGCACTCCTGCAATATGATCTGTCATGTCTGCAAGGGTCTGGCCTGCCTGATCCATGATCACGGATGAAGTTATGGTCTGTTGCTGCTTGCTTTGCTGAAAAGAATTAGATTTTCCTTCTACGATAATCTCTCTCAGCAAATCGCTGTGGTGGTCCAGATAAAAATTTAAAATGGTGTCCTTTTGAATCGTAAAAAAGTATTGTCCAGGCGGACAACCAAGATGATATACCTGCAGGTGATACCCTCCGGGACACAATCCCTCTATCTCGTACCGCCCTATACTATCAGAAAGCACATAAAGATTTGCTTCCTGCACTGCCACAGACGTGTATTCAAGAGGTTCATTTGTTGCTCTGTCCAGAACCTGTCCCATGACCTTCACAGCACATTCCTGACCAGCCAAAAAGCTGGCCAGGAATAGCTGCAACGACATAAAAAAAAGATACCTCACTATTATTCAACCATCAATAAAAACGAAACTTCAATATCTGTTTCTCCGCCGGCATTGGTGACATCGCCTTCACTAACTCCGGAAGCGGTTTTGTCCGGCAGGTGTCGCAGCACAATAGTCATCATTCCCTGGCTTGCAGTCCCGGCTGTAAGACGGGTACTGATACCAACAGGCTTGCCGTTTGCATCCTGATCTGTGTATGTGTGTGTAACCATGCCATCTGAAAAGGTGTAAAAGAACTGATGGTCCTCTGCTTCCTCTTCCACTTCGGTGGTGATGTCCTCCACTGGAGATACTGATTCGTTGAGCAGTTGAATCAACCCATTGTATGTCGTGTTTGCCTGCAATACACCCTGGACAATTACAGGATCCAAGCCTCCATCCCCATCAGCATCTCTAAATGAAAAAACAACTACCTCTCCGCTGTCGATCGGTGAAAGTGTATATATCAAGGTGGTGATCAATTCTTCTTCATTCGGCACTTCCGGATCTTTATCACAGGAAAAAAAGGCCATCGCCACTATTGCAAACAGTATATAAGAATATCGGAACGATATCATATGTAAGTTGATTTAAGATATGAAAAATGAACCGGACATTTTTGTCACAGCTCTATAAAAAACAAGAGAAAATTACTTTCGGCATGAAAGCACGCTAACCTTACACAAATGAAGGGGGACCACGATCTGATTGAAGTCGCGTAGGTATGATGGTCCATTCGGTAACAGCGAATCCTGCTACGGATATGATTTCTGTTTTGAGGTCATCGAGGTACAGGAAAGCAGTAATGACCTGTCTGGGCAAAATGACATTGCAATAGTCACACTCCTCAGTGGCTTGCGTGAAATGGAATTTATGATTGCAGGCCCCTTTACTGCCAGGATGAAAAATGGCGATATGACAGGCATCTTTTTCACATGAATCGCCCTGATGCACTTCATCCTCATGATGAAGGTGGGGTACCCCTATCGGGGAATACACAAAAGCCATCAGGTATACCACTAGCAGCAGAGCAACTCCGGCCTTAAAGGATATATCGATGATCGTTTTTTTCATTTTCCCTGATACAGCCAGGTCATTAATTTTAATAAAGATACAATTTCATTGATGTGTTCCCTAAATAAGCAATAACCTGAAATGCATTTCATCTGAGGGAAGCCTATCTTTGCTTTATGGCTAAATTCAATATGTCCGGGCCATCCAAACTTCCTTACTTGTGAAAAACATAGAAGATCTCCGCAAATCCTATCATTTGGGTTCATTAGATACAAAAGACTTAACCCCAGATCCGTTGGATTTGTTCCGGCAATGGTGGCACGCTGCTATTGAAGCCGAAATCGACGAAGCCAATGCCATGACGCTTGCAACAGTCAACGAAAAGGGTCAGCCATCTGCGCGGATCGTCCTATTGAAAGGACTGCACGAGGATGGTCTTGAATTCTTCACAAATTACCAGAGTCGGAAGGCGATAGAGATGGAAGAGAACAGACATGTGGCCTTGCTCTTTTTCTGGAAAGAAATGGAGCGTCAAGTGAGGATAGAAGGCTTGGTTGAAAAAGTGACCAGAGAGCGTTCAGAACAGTATTTTCAATCTAGGCCCAGAGGCAGTCAGGTTGGTGCTTGGTCATCACCACAAACGCAAGTGATTCCGGATAGATCCGTGATAGAAAATAATATCAAGGAAACAGAAGAAAAATATACAGCATTTGATCCGCTGCCACTGCCCGACCATTGGGGCGGGTATCTTGTAAAACCTCATCAATATGAATTCTGGCAGGGAAAACCTGACCGTCTACATGATAGATTCCGTTTCGTGCAGCAGGATGATGGCCTGTGGGGGGTTGACAGATTGGCCCCGTGAGTGAAAAATGAAGAATGAAAAATGAAAAATGAAAAAGCCCTGAAGGAGTGGGAGTCGTGAGGCGTCAGTGGTGAGTGGTGAGTTGTGAGTTGTGAGTATAAAAAAAGAGGTAGGGGTTCAAAATTTTGAACCCCTACCTCTTTTTTTATTGGTAATTCGATCTATGCTCAAATGACGAGTTGTTTTTCATCGACGAGCTTGCGGATATTGATCAGGGCGTAGCGCATGCGGCCAAGTGCTGTATTGATACTCACATCGGTGAGACAGGCTATTTCTTTGAAAGACATATCAGCATAGTGGCGCAGGATGACCACCTCGCGTTGTTCTGTAGGAAGCATGTCGACCAGATGGCGAACACGATCATACGTCTGATCTTTGATCATGCTCATTTCGCGGTTTGGATCATCACTTTCGAGGACATCAAAAATGTCGAACGTCTCGGTGGCTGAAACTTTGGTGCGGCGTTTGGACCTTCTGAACTGATCTACGCACATGTTGTATGAAATCCTCAATGCCCACTGAAGAAATTTACCTTCATGGTTATACTTGCCTTTGCGGAGGGTGTCGATAATCTTAATAAACACATCCTGGAAGAGATCATCTGCCAACTCACGATCTTTGGTAAACATATAGATCGAAGAGTAAATCTTTGCCTTGTGGCGATGAAGGAGTGTGGAAAAGGCGGCCTCGTCTCCGGCCAGATAGGTATCAATTAATTGGTGGTCATCAAGAGATTGCACTTGCATACTACACATGTTTAGACAGTTAAGAAATAGGCGGATCTGAAATCAAATCCTCGTCTTAAAAACAGTGTAGAGTAGAATCTATAGAAAAAAATTTATGTTGACCAATGGTTAATTATGACGCTAAGCTAAGGGATTTCCGTTCTTTGTACCAAATTATTTTTGTGGCTGTATCCCTTTAACAAGAACTTAACGCACACTCGGATGGTTATGCTGCCTTGCAGTTTTACCATTTAAATGTACGTTTACTACAACAAAAACTGCGCCAAAACAATTTATTTATGGCTGTCAAGTCCAAAACCGCACCTCCCCTAATTCCCATTACCACCGTGAAAGCCAGGCAGATAGAAATAATCGGTGCCAGGAGCAACAACCTTAAAAATATATCTGTAGCCATTCCCAAGAATCAATTGGTGGTTGTGACCGGCCTGTCCGGCTCCGGGAAATCATCGCTGATCATGGATACTTTATATGCTGAAGGCCAGCGCAGATACGTGGAAAGCCTCAGCTCCTATGCCCGTCAATTCCTAAACCGGATGAAAAAGCCGGATGTAGACCATATCCGTGGAATTTGCCCTGCTATCGCTATCGAGCAGCGGGTGACGGGTGGCAATGCCCGAAGTACGGTGGGGTCGATGACCGAGATCTATGATTATATGCGTCTCCTGTATGCCCGTGTTGGTCAGACTATCAGTCCAGTTTCGGGAGAAAAAGTCCGGAAGCACAGCGTCACGGATGTGGTCAATTTTATATTCGGGTTCAACGAAGGTGCCCGGATCATGATCATAGCTCCTTTGCATATCAGGGATGAAAAACGGACGATTCAGAAAGAATGTGAATTACTCCTTCAGAAAGGCTACAATCGTATCCAGTGGAAAGGCGAGACTCTGCGGATTGAAGATTTCCTGACAGGACACAAGGCTATTATCAAACAAAAAGCTCATGATCTGAAGAAAGGTGATCTAAGCCTGGTAGTAGACCGCTTTCCTGTTTCTCAGGATGAAGATTTCCAGAAAAGGGTGGCTGACAGTGCGCAGACCGCTTTTTACGAGGCAGAAGGGGAATGTTTTGTGGAGGCCGAGGACGGAACGCAAACCGTTTTCAATAACCGGTTTGAACTCGATGGGTTGACCTTTATCGAGCCGGAACCTAAACTGTTCAACTACAATAATCCGGTAGGTGCTTGTCCGCGTTGTGAGGGTTTTGGACGCATCATTGGCATAGATGAAGACAAAGTCATACCCGACCCTTCACTTAGTGTCTACGAAGGTGCCGTGGCGCCATGGACTGGTGAAAAATCTGTGTTATGGCAACAGGATTTTATCAAAAAAGGTAGCAAGAAAGATTTCCCCATCCACAGGCCTTATGTTGATCTCACCAAGGCTGAACGTAAACTATTGTGGGAAGGCAGTCAGGAACTCAGAGGAATCCATGCTTTCTTTCGTGAACTGGAGCAGGCTAGCTATAAAATTCAGAACCGTGTTATGCTGGCGCGCTATCGTGGCCGAACTACCTGCACCGATTGCGGAGGCGGTCGCCTCAGGCCTGAAGCAACCTATGTAAAAGTGGATGGAAAATCACTGCCGGAACTGGCTGATATGTCCATCAGAGATCTGAGAAAATTCTTTGATCAACTGACACTCGCTCCGCTCGAAGAAAAAACAGCATCCAGAATCCTGCTTGAAATCAGAAACCGACTCCGCACCATGAGTGATGTCGGGCTCGGTTACCTCCACCTTGAAAGGATATCCTCCACTTTGAGCGGTGGTGAAACGCAACGTATCCATCTGACCAGAAACCTAGGCAGTAATCTGACCAGTTCATTGTATATACTTGATGAGCCCAGCATAGGGTTGCATCCTAAAGATACAGGGCAACTATTAAAGGTGTTGCATGAATTGCGTGACCTTGGCAATACGGTGGTGGTGGTAGAACACGAAGAAGAAATCATCCGCCAGGCGGATTATATTATTGACGTTGGACCAGGCGCAGGCGTGCATGGCGGAGAGATCGTCTATGCCGGTACGTACGCGGATTTTATTACCAAGAAAGTAACAGGCATCCCGAGTCTCACACAGCAATACCTGATGGGACAAAAGACAGTCCCTACACCACACAAGCGCAGGACCTCATCCAATAAAATAAACCTGAAGGGTGCTAGGTTACATAATCTGAGCAATATCGACATTCAGATACCGCTCTTTTGTCTCACTGTAGTGACCGGTGTCAGTGGCTCTGGAAAAACAACGCTCGTGCGTCACATCCTTGAACCTGCCCTATCCAATATCCTGGGCATCACTAGTGGATCGAATGCGAATGTGTTGAAATCCATCACCGGAGATTATCAACGAATTGAAGGTATTGAGGTGATCGGCCAGCAGGCCCTGGGCAGAAGTTCAAGATCAAATCCGATTACCTATATCAAAGCGTACGACTCGATCAGGAAGCTGATGACGGATCAGCATACGTCAAAAGTGAATGGGTATAAGCCCAAACATTTTTCGTTCAATGTGGAAGGAGGACGATGTGAGACTTGCAAAGGAGATGGAGAGATAGTGGTAGAGATGCAATTCCTTGCCGATGTCAAACTGGTATGTGATGAATGTGGAGGCAAGCGTTTTCAAAAACCTATACTGGACATCAGATACCAGGGGAAAAATATTTTTGATATCCTCGAGCTCAGTGTGAATGAGGCCATTTCTTTTTTTGAAGATGAGAAGGATATTGCAGAGCGTTTACAGCCACTGCATAATGTAGGTCTTGGTTATATTAAATTAGGGCAGGCCTCCAGCACCTTATCGGGTGGGGAGGCACAACGTGTCAAACTGGCATCTTTCCTCGGCAAAGAAAGGGATGACCGACACTTGCTATTCATCTTTGATGAACCGACCACCGGTTTGCATTTTCATGATATCAATATCCTGCTCAAAGCGATCAACGCGCTGGTGGAAAAGGGCCACTCTGTGGTGATCATCGAGCATAATCTTGAAGTCATCAAAACTGCTGATTGGGTCATTGATCTGGGCCCTGGAGGGGGTGATGAGGGTGGGCGGCTTGTCGTGCAGGGCACGCCGGAGCAGGTGGCTGCATGTAAAGAAAGCGTGACGGGGCAGTATTTGAAGGGGAAGTTGTAAAAGCTATCAGCTGTTAGTTTTCAGCAATCAGTTTTCAGCTATCAGTTTTCAGCAATCAGTTTTCAGCAATCAGTGGCAAAGCCGCTGGATAGCGATCTCGCCGCCAGCTCTGTGTCTGCTGGATTCGAGGATTGATTTAGATAAGCTTAATCATCTTTAGCTTCCAGCTTCCAGAGTATTCCGGTTCAAAAAAGCAACCATGTAGGGGTTCAAAATATTGAACCCCTACATGGTTGCTTTTTTTGAACACATTTTCAATTATATTTTTTTAGGTGCTGACTGCCTATACACGGAGACAGGAGTCACGGTGTATCCTTCTTTCCTGAGCAACCGGATCACACCCTGATCGCCACCGAGGTGGCCGGCACCGACGGCGAAGAAGGTACTTCCTTTCTTCATTTTTTTTTCCATGACAGGGATCCAATTGCGGTTACGGTTGTTGAGCAATACATCTTCATAATTGCCATCGGCGCTTTCTGATGCTTCGCCAACCATGGCCACCATGGCTTCAATTTTTTGCATTTTGTATAACTCAACTGTTTCTTCGAACATATCGCTTTCCAGATTGGTGCCCCGTACAGCATCGAGAAGCATTATTGCCTGATCTTTGTAAGGAATACTGTCAAACAGGGACATTTGATACGCCATGGTTTCGAGGCCTCCTACCTGTTTAGAGGTCTCATTGGCTTTATCATAGAGTGCCATTTCATAAGAAACGATTTCTTCAGACTGCATGGCGGTGGGATCCAGATTTACTTCAGCAAGCATGGACAGGAACATTGGTTTGACATTGCCCAGCAAAAACATAGGCATACCCATTGCTTCAAAATACTCTGATACTTCCTTATACTCAGCAGGGGTCAAAAGTTTCTGGAGGGTCATACCATCTTTCATCATCAAACCTGACATCATGCCCATGAGTGATCCCATGTCAGACATATCATCCATATCAATTTCGAAAACTACTTTATCACTTTTTAGAAAAGCTTCTTCCAGGCCAGCGGGAAGGAAAAAATCTTCCTGGGGGATCATATGGATTGTACCGAACAGATAAGATGGGTTAGGCAGGTCCTTGTGTTCAATTTTCCACAACAAGGCATCAGGGAGCGTATCTGTTTCTGCTGTCGCGGCTTTTGGCCCTTTACAGGATTCCAGGAACAAGAAAGAAAAAAGCAGTGCAAGGAGCGTAAATCGGTAGATGAACTTGGAAAAAGGAAACTGGATCATTAGCTATTAGTATGAAATGCAAATTTAGACAGATAAACAAAAGGAAGCTGATTTGGTTTCCACCATCGTTCCAGGTTCGCTATACATCAGGTTGCACCCTACTCAAGGAATTTTATTCGACAGAATTTCTTCAGATTCGAAACCAGAAGTGTCCAACATAAATTTTGCGCGATGATTCGCTCAATGACTGAACACTTTATATGTTACATATAGCATGTTGCAGGAGCAAACTCCTGCAACGGCCATCTGAGCAAACTCCTGCAACGGCCATCTGAGCAAACTCCTGCAACGGCCATCTGAGCAAACTCCTGCAACGGCTAAGCACGGCCATTGTTGGAGTTTGCTCCAACAATCGAGGAGCAGGAACATGAAAAAGAATTACGCGAATGCGGAAAAGTTTAGCATTGTGAAGAAAGGAGCTAAGCAGGGTGCACTAACTACTAAGTGCTGTACATGATGAGTTGCGCAAGTTAAAAACTTGCTGACGCTCAGTTTTAGGTACAACCTATATCTTGCGTGTTGTCGTTGTGGACTACGAACTGCTGACTGTTGACTGCACTCTTCTACCCTTCCCGCTGTCTCTGCACTTCGTATAATAAAATCCCCGCGGCGACAGAAACATTGAGCGAATCCAATTGGCCGGCTTGAGGAATGAAGATGATATGATCGACCAGACGCAACAATTCCGGAGCTACGCCCTCCCCTTCCGAGCCCATGATGATGGCGATAGGTTGCTTGAGGTCCACCTCATTAATCGGGGTTCGCCCCTTCTCATCGGCAGCGATCACGGTAAAGCCACTGTCTTTGAGGAAGCGGGCAGCCGTCACCAGATCTCTTACCCGGCATAGCGGAATGCGCAATAAAGCACCGGCTGACCTTTTGACAGCGTCAGCATTGATCTGCGCGGATTCCCTGACCGGGAATACAATTCCATCTGCTCCCAACACCTCGGCAGAACGAGTGATGGATCCAAAATTACCTACATCTGTGACCCTATCGAGGATCATCAAGACCGGAACAGAGCCTGTTTCGAAGAGATGTGGAACGAGGGCTTCTAAATCGGTGTACTCCACCTGCGACCTGAAAGCAGCTACGCCTTGATGGTTGGTCCCAAATTTATCCAGCTTCTCCCGGGGGACCTTCTGAATCGGCACCTCATACTTTTTGCATTTCTCGACCACATCCGGAAAGTTGGCCAGCCTGTCCAACATGACTTTATCTATCGTCTGACCGTCTTCCAGCGCTTCGAGCACGGTATGCCTTCCAATGATGACCCAATTACCTTTTTTTGTCATATATACGGCCAAGATAGAGAAGATTATAGTCGGAAACCAAAAGATCAGGGGGGATTGTTTAATTTTAGACCCGCAATTGCTACAAATCTGAATATGAAAAAACTTCTGCTTTTACAGACAGTACTCATGCTGTCCTCCCCATTTATTCCAAATGCTATCAGTCAGTCTTCGGATTACCTTCAGCGAGCCTATACCTATATTGAAGAAACGTATGGGCTGGACAAAGCATCTCTGGGGGATCTGAAAATAAAGGATCAATACCGAAGCGAACACAACCAGGTGGAACATATTCACCTCGCTCAAACCTATAAAGACATAGAGCTAAATAGTTCAAGTATCAACCTGGCGTTTCTACCCGACGGACGGATTTATAATGTTGGCCATCACCTGACCTCTCTCGATCAGATCAAGTTCTCCGATTCCAAATCGAAAGTCACGCCGGAAACAGCTATTCGGGCGGCGTCTGCATCTCTTGGGATCTCATCAAGATCTACTACCTCTATCAGTCGGTATACAGATAAAGGCATTCCTTTATTTGCCAAGGTTGATATCGCACTCCAGGATATCCAGACAGAACAGGTGTACCTACAAACATCGCCGGGAGAATATACTTTAGTATGGAAGCTACTGATAGAATCCGCGCAAAACGGCCACCTCTATCAATCCTATGTAGACGCGGTCAGTGGAAAACATATATCCAATGATGAGTTAACTCTTTCATGTTCATTTGAAAACGGATACCTCGAACATGAGCATACCTGCGCAGAAGATATGTCAATCATGACTACTCCATCAATTGCCATCACCGGAGTTACCAGTCAATATCGCGTTTTGCCTCTGACGGTAGAAAGCCCTAATCATGGCAGCTTTGAGTTAGTTTCAGGGGCAGAAGATCCTGTCGCATCTCCTATGGGCTGGCATGATACAGACGGTATCGCCGGTGCTGAATTTACAAATACACGTGGTAACAATGTGTATGCTTTCCTGGACCGCAACTATGATGAATCTCCTGATCAGGAATTTGACGGTGGTCCTGACCTCATTTTTGATTACCCTTATGACGCTAATGCAGAGCCTGTTGATAATACAGGTGTGTCAGTCACCAACTTATTCTTCTGGAATAATATCATGCATGACTTTATCTATGTATATGGTATGAATGAACAAGCCGGAAGTTTTCAAAACTTTAATTATAGCGGGCAGGGGGCAGCTGGTGATTTTGTTAATGCCCAGGCGCAATATGGTGCAGACAATCCGGCACTATGTGGAAATGCAACTGGCGCTGCTGCTGATTGTATCAATAATGCCTTTTTCAATCCGGTTCCGGATGGCTTTAACGGACGTATGGTGATGTATGTGTGGAACCAGGATAATGCAAGTAAATATCTTGACGTACTGGAGCCGACAGAACTTGCCGGAAAAATACAGACTGGTCTGGCGACTTTTGGTCCTGACCTGACGACGACGCCTATCACTGCAGAGGTGGTGATCATTGATGATGGCACCTCTGATGGTTCACAAGGATGTGAGCCTTCAAACCAGCCTGAAATGGAAGGAAAGATTGCGCTAATAGACCGTGGTGGTTGTGATTTCAGTTTGAAAGTATACTATGCGCAGGAGGCAGGAGCTGTTGGTGTCATTGTTGCCAATTTTGAAGATATCATCCTGGGGATGGGACCTGGTGAACTTGCAGAAGAAGTGACCATTCCTGCTGTCTTGATCACCAAGCAGGAAGCCGACAGAATCCGTGCCTTTGCAGGTTCCGGATTAGTCGTATCGCTTGTAGCACCAGTCACGACAGGAGCTGCCTTCAGGGATGGAGCGTTGGACAATAGTATTATCACTCATGAATACACACATGGTATATCAAACCGCCTGACAGGAGGACCATCATCCGTGGGCTGTCTCAGTCCTACTTTTGATCATCCAAACCAGGAAGCCCAAGGTATGGGTGAAGGCTGGAGTGACTATGTTGCGCTGATCCTAACTGCCAGACCAGGCGACACCGGTCCTAAGCGAAGAGGCATAGGCACCTTTGCCCAGCGGGAAGAAACCAATGGCAAAGGAATCCGTGATTATCCCTACAGCACCGATTTGACTGTCAATCCACTCACTTATAATTCCATACAAACTCAGCCTGGTGAGCATGGGATCGGCACCGTATGGTGTGCGATGTTATGGGATCTCTACTGGGCATTGTCAGACGAGTACGGATGGGATCCGGATGTATATCATGGAAATGGTGGTAATAATACTGCTATACAACTTGTGGTAGATGGTATGAAACTACAACCCTGCAATCCTGGCTTCATTGATGCCCGGGACGCCATCCTTGCGGCCGATATGATCAATAATGCTGGTGCCAATCAATGCCTGATCTGGAGCGTATTTGCCCGGAGAGGGTTAGGCTTTAATGCCAATGGCGGAGATCCTGACTTGCAGGCAGATGGCGATGAAGGATTTGACCTTCCGATATTCTGCCGCAGTGATGTGGTGTTTTCAAAAGAAATGAGTCCTGAGGTCATTGCCGGACAAACCATTACAGTGACGTTGAAGGTGACAAATTATAAAGACGAAACCTTGACCAATGTCTTCGTTGAAGATCCACTACCTGCAGGCTGTACTTACCTTACAGGTTCTGGAAATATTGAACCAGCCATTGGCAATAGCCTCGTTTGGTCGATTCCTACGATGGAACCTGATGAAGAACTGACCATTACTTACCTCTTGCAAACCGATCCTGACAATCATTCTGTCCGGCAGGAATATGATGACATCGAAGGTGATGCTTACCTGCGGTGGTATATTGACTTTGACGCGGATAAAGAAACTTCAAACATATGGTCACAGGAAGACGGCATCGTTAACAGTGGTGAAGGTTCCTGGTATGTACATGATGTTGATGTTGAATCTGAGCATTGGATCTATAATGACCAGGCGTATACGATAGAAGGGAATTATCCGGTGTACCGTTTTTATCAGTATTACAACACGGAGACCGGTGTGGATGGTGGGTTCCTTGAAATCACCACTGATGATGGTGACACGTGGCACTCTCTTGAATTAAATATTTTCAAACGTAAATACCCTCGCAAACTAACCTACAATACTTTTGTCATTCCTAACTTGTATGCATACACCGGATTGAGCTCTACTGAACTAAAGATGTATCCTTCCTACATTGACTTACGCGATTATATAGGTGAGGCTGTGAAGATCAGATATCGTTTTGGAACTAGTGAAGAAAACGGTGGGGATGGCTGGTATTTCGATGACGTCGAAATCATGGATGCTATACTCTATAATTCAGAAGCTTGTGTCACTAGTGATCAGACTGATGCTATATGTGCCGAGGCTCCTGAGCGGGGCACCATCGTGGATTCAGAGATCACGATCAGTACAGAGGATGATCCATCAGCAGCTGCTTTTATGATCATGCCAAATCCAGCAGGAGATATGATCCAGGTATCTATGTCGTCTCTTAAAGAAAATGACGCAGTCGTGCGTATCTATGACCTCACCGGACATCTGCTGGTATCCGAAAACTGGAATCTCTCTACAGGCTTCAATCAAAAGAGAATACCGGTATCCGATTTTGCTTCAGGCATGTATGTCATGCAGGTAAAAACAGGGGATGGGATGCGGAGCGAGAAATTTGTAAAGGAATAGTAATGGATGCAGGAGCAAACTCCTGCATCGGCCAAGGCATAAAAAAGGGGCACAATAAATTGTGCCCCTTTTTTATGTATATATGCGATCAGGAGTTTTCTTCCCTTTTCTCCTCGTCTTCCTTCGCATCGTTAAAGGCAGAAGCGATATCCTGAAATTTATCTTTAAGTGCATCGGCCAGATCTTCGATCTTATCTTTTACTTCTTCGGAGAGATGGGCAGCTGATTCCTTGAGTTCCTCTATTGTCTCTTTAGCATCTTCCTTCAGCTCAGCAAATTTCTCTTTGGCATCTTCCTTGAGCGACTCTAGTTTTTCACCGGCTTCATCACTCATCCCGCCGATGGTATCACCCATCTTGTCAGTCTGCTCTTTTGCTTTCTCCTTCATATCACCGGCAAACTCTTTCACATCTTCGGCCAGGTGCTGTGCCTTTTCCTTCATGTCTGCGGCTATATGCTGTGCACCATGCTTGACGGCATCTGTTTTCTCTCCTGCGTCCTGCTTCACATGATCAAAGAGGTCCTCTGCCTTGTCTGCTTTTTCCTTTGCTTCTTCCTTCAGGTCTTTGAATGTTTCCTCAATCTTATCTCCAAGGACGGATGCTACTGCGCCCAGGCTATCGCCCAGATCCGTGAGAGATTCACCAAGGGTTTCACTGATAGCGCCTAGTAAGGATTCTTTAGGTTTTCCTTTGGCCTTCCGCGCTTTTTCTTCAGCAATGGCTTCGGCTGCTTTACCTAATGCTTCTGCATCGACCTGGTCTGCCTGTGCGTGAATGTTTTCCGCTATCTTCTGTTTAACACTTTCCTTTGCCTCTTTCAACTCTTCTTTCATGGCCTGTTGTTTTTTCTGTTCTTCAAGGAATTTCTTCTCGCGATTGATCCGGTCTTCAAGTTCAATCTTCGTCTTCAGCATTTCTGCAAGTTTTTCATTTTTGGAATTCACGCGCTCATCAATCATCTTGAGCTTGGCCATCCTGAGCTGGGCTTCCAGCTGACCATCCGTATTGGCGATACGATCATCCTGGAAATGCTTATCCTTATCATCTCTGCGTATTGATTTCTCCATTTTATCAATGGCAGAAAGCAAACCCTCATAGCGTCTGTTGATCCTGTCGAGAGCAGATGTGTCTTTGGTACTTTTTTCCCCAAACTTCTTCTCCTTTACCACTTTAAATGCATTGTCAATCCGTTTCCAGATTTTTGCTCTGTCGCCTCTTGACAGATCGGCATCCTTGAACTCCTGCTGCATCCGCTTGAGATCATTGAAGAGGGGCTGGAGTCCCAGGCCACCTTTAATTTTCTCTTCCACCTCATCAAGCTTTGCATTGAACTTATCGGCAAACCCCTTGGAAACACGATCCACCTCTGTATCGAGGTTTTTGCGCATATCTTTAAGTTGCGTGAAAATATCATTAGTCATCTCGCGCAACTGTTGGCCATGCTCCCGCATCAGGGTCTTATCGAAGATATTCTTCTGGATCTTTTCCCACGTTTCCTTCATCTCTTCCCAGAGTGGATTTTTATAGTTATCCGAACCCGTCAGTTTTTCCTTAATCTCCTTTAATTCATTTAGAAAGGATTGATACAGTTTATTTGACAAAACCACAAAATGCCATTCAGTCTGGGCTCTTTGAATAATGTCAGCACGATCTACTTTCAATTCGGGCGGCAGTAAACTATCCGAAGCGGTCAATGGCCTAGTGATATGGGTAAACCCTTCAGGAAAAGGCACTTCATGAGCTTCGCGCCATTCATTGAGCATCAGGTTATAAAATTCTTCTGTCGTTGATTCAAAGGGAAAGGTGAATATATCCACCACATTATCCTCAGCCCGGAGGGCAATGGCGATAAGCACTTTTTGGTCCTTATCATTACTTCCCCACATTACGATTCTCGTCTTCATTGCGTTTGAATTTAGTAGTAGTGCTTATAGTATCGTCTGATCATGTTGGACTGCTGTATAAACACCGTCCGGTACGTATTTAGTTTTCAGTTTGTGTCATTTGTTCAATGATGTAATGTTAGGGTTTATTGTGCTGAGTATGCGAGAAAACCCTGCTTTTCTGCTCTAATGATCTGTTTTTCGACGAGGTACTCGGCTATCTGGACGGCGTTTGTGGCCGCCCCTTTTCGAAGGTTATCTGCCACAATAAAGAGATTCCAGCACCGGTCCCGTGATTCATCTTTCCGTATTCTGCCCACCCAGACCGCATCACGCCCTTCTGCAAGGATGGGCATCGGATACTGGTTGGCTTTAGGATCATCATATAATTTCACACCTGGTGCATTGGCAAGGATGGATCTGATCTCGGCTATATCCGTATCTGCTTCCAGTTCTATATTGACAGATTCACTATGGCCTCCCAGCACCGGCACCCTGACAGCCGTAGCGGTCACGGGCATATTGGCTACACCCATAATCTTCCGGGTTTCGTGCACGAGCTTCATTTCCTCCTTGGTATAATCATTGTCGAGGAAAACATCACAATGCGGTAGACAGTTTGCGAAGATCGGGTGCGGATATACCATCGCTTCAGGAACCTGGCCGTTGGCCTCGTCCTTGTATTGCTTTACCGCTTTCATGCCGGTGCCTGTAACTGCCTGATAGGTAGAAACGATGATGCGTTGAATACCAAAACGGATATGTAAAGGATTGAGCGCCACAACCAATTGAATGGTACTGCAATTTGGGTTAGCAATAATTTTATCCTCAGCGGTCAGGATGTGTCCGTTGACCTCAGGCACGACGAGCGGAATTCCATCCTTCATCCGCCAAGCGGAAGAATTGTCTATGACGGTACAACCCGTTTCGGCAAATTTTGGAGCCCATTCCCTGGATACGCTGGCGCCAGCCGAAAACAAGGCTATATCCGGACGGGCAGCAATGGCTTCTTCCATTGAAACCACTGTATGTTCTTTTCCATTGAACATAACTTTGCGGCCGACAGAATTTTCGGAGGCAACAGGCAATAATGTAGTGACCGGAAAAGCCCTTTCTTCCAGTACTTTTAGCATAATCTGACCCACCAGACCGGTGGAGCCTACAACGGCTACTTTCATTAGATTTGGTATTAACTTCGGTTACAAAGGTAGTCAGTCTGTACATTATCAACATGGGTGGATTTTAGCATAGAGCATGCTTGGGCTGGTTCGATCTGCTTTCTCGTATCCATGTGTTACACTTCGACCTCCTATCTGTCATCCATGTTCTCCTGCTCAGTGCGGCGCAGCCCACCAACCGCCAGCTCAGCACATAACCAAGGAAAAGTGGAAAGTGGCCCTTGTTCCTCGCCGGCACTTCGCTATGCGAAGTGGGCGGAGAAGAAGAAGAAGAAGTCTTCGCAATGTGCCCTTCGACAAGCTCAGGGACCGCTGTCTACCCAAACAAGTTCAGGGACCGCTACCCACCCAAGCAAGCTCAGGAATCACTTTCCACCCAAGCAAGCTCAGGGACCGCTATCCACCCAAACAAGTTCAGGGACCGCTATTCACCTGACCAAGCTCAGGGACCACCTTCAGCCCTTCGACAAGCTCAGGGACCGCTGTCTACCCAAACAAGTTCAGGGACCACCTTCAGCCCTTCGACAAGCTCAGGGACCGCTGTCTACCCAAGCAAGCTCAGGGATCACTTTCGACCCAAAGAAATACTCATCAATGCAGTTATATGAAAGACACTTTAGAGTACCTTCGAAAAATGAAATTCGGATCACTGTTTATTATATTTTTAGGACTATACGGTATGCCAGTTTACAGTCAGTTTTCTGCTGATTTTTCAGACGGCAGCCTGGAAGTATGGCAGGGAGATAAGACAAACTTTATCATCAATCCCAACCTGCAGCTTCAACTCAATGCCCCTGGAGGTTCGACGAATTCCTGGATTTATACACCTGTGTCCTACATCGATAGCATGGTTTGGGAGGTGTATTTTAAGCTGGATTTTGGGCCTTCCACCAGTAATCAACTCCGAATATACCTTGGCGTCAACTCTTCCGATCTGGCCACAGCTTCCGGCTATTATCTTGAAATCGGCGCAACCGGTGACCAGGATCCAATAGAATTGAAGTACCTGAATAACGGCGTTGGCGAAAGCCTTGCATCTTCAGCGCCAGGCATTGCCGGAACAGAACCTGTTGAGTTTACCCTTCGCATCACCAGAAACGGAAGTGGCCTTTGGCAATGCTATTCGATAGGAGAAACGCTTCCGGAATTACTTTTTACGACCACGCATATATTGTTACCTCTTCCCGCCCTATCCCTATTTGGATTTAATTGCAAATACACCGATACCCGACGAGATAAATTCTTTTTTGATGACATCTCCATTCAACCCATCCTGCCTGATGTTACTGCCCCTACATGCATTGCCATAACCGTCAAGGATGCCAATTCTGTTGAACTCCTTTTCGATGAATCCCTAGATGCTGCTTCAGCACTTGTCGCCGGAAACTACATCCTGAATCCGGGCAACAGGTTACCTGATGTTGTAGAATATGAAGAGCCCAATATTATCCTGCATTGGAATACACCTTTTGTAAGTCTGCAGGCGTACACTTTAACCATAGAGCAAGTGAAGGATGTCGCGGGCAATGTGATGTTGCCCGATCAAAAGATATTTACTTATATCAGCATTGAAAATGCTCTTCCTTATGAATTACTTATCACCGAAATCATGGCTGACCCAACACCGGTCATCGCGCTTCCTGATGCTGAATACATCGAACTATATAATGCAAGCGACCATGTCTTTAATCTGTCTGATTACACCTTGGTGGTGGGATCGAGTGAACGATCATTTCCTGATGAATTAATATTGAGTCATGAATATGTGATCGTCTGTGATGAGGATACAGCCCCTCTCTTCAGTGGAATTGGCAGAACGATTGCGGTGAGCAATTTCCCATCGTTGACCAATGGTGGTGCAACCCTCATGATCAAAAATAGTGAAGATGTCATCCTGCATGATGTCACTTATTCTAGCACCTGGTATGTTGATCCTGGAAAAGCTGCTGGTGGATGGGCGCTGGAAATGATCAATCCCCTGCATATCTGTAGTGATATGACCAATTGGGCTGAAGCCAACAATCTGACCGGAGGAACGCCCGGCAAAACGAATTCGCAATGGTCGATGAGTGAAGACAACCAAGGCCCTGATTTTCAATCGCTCTTTATCCCTGCCGCCGATAAAATTATTTTGCGCTTCAATGAAAGACTGGATCCTTTATTGATGGAAAACCCTGCCGCCTATACTATCTTCCCGGCGGTGAGTATATCCATAGCCTCACTTCAGGACCCAATGACGATTGAGCTGACCCTTTCCGAATCCTTAGAACCAGGGATCGTATACCGGTTAATTCCATTTGATGCATTTGATTGCCTCGGTAACCTTGCGACGATAGGTGATACACTTTCCTTTGGCTTGACGGTTGCTCCTGAAAAAGGCGACATCATCATCAATGAGCTATTATTCAACCCAGTTTCCGGCGGCAGTAGGTATATTGAAATCCGCAACGTGAGCCAGAAATTTATCAACCTGAGTTCAATCGTTATCGGGCGAATATCCACTACCGGCAATGATCTCTACCCTACCGGAATTGACGAGACCATCGGACCTGACCAGCTTGCTGTCTTCAGCCCTGAGCCCTCTGACATCCTGTTCAGATACCAGGTCCCGCAACCCTCCAGACTATTTGAATCAACATTACCTAGCTGGGATGAGGATACAGATAATGTTGCAATCCTTTATGGCGGTGAAGTACTTGATTCGGTGACTTATTTTTCTTCCTGGCACCTGCCGGTGATCGCTGATCAGAATGGGGTCAGTCTCGAGCGGATTTCAGCTACCGCTCTTACTTCTTCGCCTTCTACCTGGCATAGCGCCTCCTCTGTCAGTGGAAATGGCACGCCGACCGGGACCAATTCTCAAAATGTGAATCTGGAACCTGCATCTGAAACGCCTTTTACGATCAACAATGGAAGGTTTTCGCCTAATGGTGATGGTTACAGGGATTTTTTGGCACTAAATTTTCTATCCGCTACAGGAGAAGATATCGCGTCTGTCTGGATCTATGACCTGGAGGGGCGTGAAATCAACCAATTGATCGCGAATGAATCACTGGGTACCTCAGGTTTAGTGCAATGGGATGGTAGAAACAATGACCAACAATTAGCAGAAATGGGCATTTACGTCATTTTTGTTCAACTTTGGGATGCGATGGGCAATGTCAAAGAATACCAGGAGACCTGTGCCCTCGTCAAGCGGTAGCAGATTGATAGTGGATGAAACAGAATACACATACGGGGACAACCAAACACCATGAAGCTTAACACGGCTATACAATATGGTGCTTCGTCATTACTGATCCTGGTGACCTTACTCTGTATTTTTACACCTGAACCAATGCTATTTAAGCAGTTTGCTGCTTACACGCTTTATATCATGCTCGGGCTGCTCGGGGCGGGAATGTTCTTTTTTATTTTCAACCAAAACCGGCTGATGATGGTGAGTCTTGTATGCTGCTGTGGGCTCAACCTCTACTTGAAGGAATCTTCCAATAATCAACTGCGGCTTGCTGCGGTTACGTCTGATCCGTCTCTGCGCATATCCCATATCAGTCTGGGCAATGCGGAGAGTGATTATGATTCGGTCATTGATTATCTGCTCGGGATTGAAGCGGATTTCCTGAGTTTCCAGGAACTGACTCCCGACTGGAACACGCATCTTATTGACCGGTTATCACCCACGTTTCATTACGTACAGACTTTAACAAGGCTGGATCAATATGGAATGGGATTCTTTTCAAAACTTCCATTTCAAAAAATGGATACTATTTATCACAATAATATACCTAACCTGGTTGGCACCATTGGACTCACCGAGAAAGGGAGTTGCCAGATCATCAGCTGCCATGTAGTACCTCCGGTCAATCAAGCTGCGTTTATGGCTATAGACAATCACTTTAAATCCATCACCGCGTACATGAATGGCCTGGAGGGATCTTCAGTTGTCTTAGGTGATTTCCATTTACCACCATGGTCTGCTGAGGTGCAAAACTTTAAAGTGAATGCGCATCTCCAGGATGGAAGAAGGGATATTCATCCCCGAAATATTGATGGTTCGCTGTCCTTGCCGCGCATTCCTGTAGAGCATATTTTGTATACGGATAAATTTGAATGCACCTCATTTTCTGAAATAGGAAATGCCATCGTAGGGCGCATCGGCATCACCGGAACCTATCAACTACAGCCTGTACATGAGGAATTGGCTCAATAGTGTAGGGCATGCTATACAAGGGATTGGATTCCTTATCAAAACGGAGCGGAATTTCCGAATTGAAATTGCTTTTGCAGGCATCGCTATATTCCTGGGTATCTGGCTCCACATTTCAATGATCGAATTTTGCATCGTGTTATTGTGTATCGGTGCCGTGCTGAGTGCTGAAGCTTTTAATAGCGCTGTAGAGCGTATGGCAGACTTTCAAAGCCTGGAGATTCATCCTGACATAAAAAGCATCAAGGATATCGCCGCGGGAGGCGTGTTGCTGGTTGCTTTTATAACCTTCGTGATCGGCCTGATGATCTTTGCTCCGCGGTTGATGGAGCTGCTGGCGAAAACTTAAGTTGAAGAACAGATTTAGTAAGGATGGTAATGTATTGCAGGGTGCTACAAACTTTCCAATGCAAATGGGGAAAATTCTTTTAATAAAAAATAATTCCGGAAGATCTGTTCTGGTTATTTTTCCAGACGGTTTCATCTGCTGAATTTGTGGACACATTCATGTTATAATCCCCGATGGAATATCCGAGTACATTCTGAAGTATACGCCATGTTGTGCGGTCCTGAGAGTTGATGGCTGCAATAAACACCAGTTGATCGCCATTGGCGGCGTGCATAGCCCAGATACCCGGTTCAATCTCCTTTTGTCCGTACCTGAAAACGGGCTCATACGAGTTGTCTACTGTAAAATCCCAGTCGATAATGATACCACCGCATAGCATATCGGCACCTGCGGGAGAAAGTACGCCGAGATGATTACGATGTTGGACTAAGATGAAATAATCGAGCATGGGATCAAATGAGGGTGAAGCACATGCCTCAGGAAACGTCACCTCACCATCTGTGTGAACCCATCCGGCACAAGTCCAGATATTGGCGCCCGGGGTGATCGAATCTTCTCTCACGGTCACGAGGACCCAGTCTATCACATCAGGCGGATAAGGCATGACACCCATTGGCGCGCCCGGTGAGGACGGATCTCCGAAATTTAATCCTGTATTGCCATTATAATTCCATGGAGCCATATTGTAAGGCTGGCCAAAAGGTGTGAAGGCAGCACCTAGTTGAATAGAGATACTCGGTGATAATAATTTATCCTGGCCGGGTAACACGTGATGATAGTTTAACTCCGGGAACATTGAATCACCGGTCATCTGGTATGGGCCTTCCAGGAAAACTCTCAAGGTGATTGGGAAACACTCGACCGTATAGGTGTATGTCCATATATACTGGACACCGGGGCAATTAGTATAGGTGTACGTAAAGGTAATCGTTCCATTACAACCGCCGGCATACGTTCCACCCACTACCGGAGCAGGTGCAGGAATGATATTGCCACATGCATCCACAATCGTGGGCAGGGTGAGTGGTGCAAGACCATCAAGTCCACAGGTGATCATGGAATCATTTGAAACAGGGCCACCGGACTCTGTCGGTGAAGTTTGATCTACGGTGAACACATAATCCCACGGCATCGTATTGCCTTCGCAATCTGTATATGTCCAGGTGTAGGTGACTGAACCTTCACAACTGAAAACAGGAGGATCATAAACGGGAAGCGATGGTCCTGATGGCATCAAAGGATTGCCGCAATTGTCATTGACAAGCGGGGGCATCACCAGATTGACATCTATGTTGTTGACACAAGAAACAGTCGTGCCTCCATCCGAAGAAACCGTAAACGGAAGATATTCAATGAAATAAAAGTAATTCCAGTTATGCGTCCTACCAGCACAGTCTGTATACACAAAAATGTAGGTTCTGAAGCCTTCACAGGAAATCGGGTCGGGATTCTCCAGTACTGCCATCAGGATAGCAGGTATTTGGTTTCCACAAAAATCAAAGACATCAGGTGCTTCGGGTTCAACAGCCAGATTGATACAGGGTATAGTAGTGGCCATATCTGCCGGCCATACCTGCAGAGGTTTTGAAATGTTGGTGGGAGTATAGGTTGGAAACTCGTCTACAAAACCACCTCCCGTGAGATCAATACTTACAGTGAGGTCTGTAATCGGATCTTCGGAAATGAGGATAGATTCGCCCGGCGCAAGACTAAAACATACCTGATGCAAAATCACAGGCATACCATTTGTCACGGCTAAAACACCATCTTGACCAGAGCTGTTGAACAAAATGGAATCATGGAGCATACATTCGTCGATGAGGTTACTAAAATCCATCATGACACATGAAGTATTGGAAACGACAGGAACCGCCCCACCCAGGCATTCCATAAAAAAACCGGTGGTGTAGGAAGTGACATCTCCAGTGACACCCGGTGTGTATTCGAGTCCATAGCAAATGATATCATTACAGCAGTCTGTATTACTGAGGCATGATCCGTTACTTTGATTTTCAGGAAGTAAAATCCAACTCATAAAAGGAGGTGGTGGAAACGATAAGGCCGGCGGCTGAACTGCTTCAGCGGCGGACGTAGTAGTTACCATACCCTCAAACGGCGTCAGCATACAACAGCAGATAAGCGCCAGCCATATGATTGAGAAAGGCCTTGTGGAAGCAAATACTTCAGGTCTCTTCTGCCAACCTCGCATTCGATGTGAACTTGACATTGGTTGGTCTTCTACAATATTTGCTTTCAAATTGTCCTTCATTATTCATCAATTACGCAGTGCTATAAAAGCAGCTGTGTTTTCCTGGTCGCTCCAGCCGGACTATCCGCACAAGTCCATGAACCTTTGTGGTACCACCATGTGTGGCATTGCCCTGCTGGTGTTGATTCCACCGATGAACCTTGTCTGTTGTGTATGGAGGAGACCATGCTAAACACTGCTTACAGTTCAAAAAACATCGGGGAGTGAAATAATTCATCTCCCCGATTCATTAAAGATGTTGAGTAGATAAATGTCTATTACCGCTCTGTCAAAAAATCAATTCATGCTGGTCTCCCTTCATAGACCATGAAACTTAACGAATCACCACAATCTTTTCCAGGTGTGTGTCCGTATCGGAAGTTACGATCAGGGTATACGTACCTGGTTCTATCTGATTCAGTAAAACCTCCTGCGTACTTTGTCCCGGATCAAAATCCTTGCGCAATCGTTCCACACCAGTGATATCGAGCAGGATGATTTTACCGGTAAGTTTCGCATGGGCTATTTGCACATAAAGCCTGTCCTTTGCCGGATTAGGTGTTGCCGAAACCGCAAAAGGATAGAGGTCGAATGTCACTTTCCGTACAGGCGAGTACGAGACTTTTCCATTGGCATCTGTGAGGCGTAAACGGTAAAAATTGTCGCCAAAACTTGCTTGCTTGTCAAAAAACTGGTAGCTATTGAGTCGGTTGATATACTCACTGGCTTTCTGTTCGCCGATAGACACAAAACTTTCTGCGTCGCTGGAGCGCTCGACCTGAAAACCGGAGGAAGCAAGACCCGGCGTAGTAGACCAGTCAAGTTGTGCGACCAGGTGACCAGCAGCGGTTCCCTGAAAATCGAGGAAGGCTGTGAGGACTGCATCATCATACCTTTTCCGGTGGAAGACGGCCTTTTCGAAAGAAGGATACTCTGTTGCAAAAGTTCCACCTTCGACATCGACACTGGTACTTAGATCGGTTATAGGATCCTCTTCAATAGTTACTGATTCTCCGATCGGAATGGTCAGGCATACTTGATGGAGCATAACCGCCACCCCTGCCTGAATCTTGTTATTGATCGAGGTTCCTGTATTGCCTGAACTGCTCATCAGCACCTGCCCTACCGAACTGCATCCATTGAACAGTCTGATATTGGAGGACATAGAACAGGACTGGTTATCGGAAATCGCTGATCCCAGTGAGGTGCAGGAAACAAAGAATCCTGCGGTATAGCTGGTGAGTACGCCTGTCACATCCGGCACATACTCCAGTACATAACATTGAGATTGTGTGGCTTTTTCATCGTTGAAAGAGCACTTCCCAAATTTAGCGGGGCCATTGACAGGTGTCCAGCGCATGGTCTGCGCCTGAAGTCCTGCTGTGATGCACAGGACAAACATCCAGCACACATTATATTTAATCGTTTTCATATGCAGTAAGGTTTTCATAGATTAATAGAAGATAACACCGGATGTTTTATTCTGATTGTTTTTCCAGGCAGTTTCGTCAGGTGGTGTCACAACAGCACTCATGTTGTAATCACCCACTGAGTACCCTAGCACGCCCTGCAGCAATCGCCAGGTAGTTCTGTCAGGGGAACTAATCGCAGAGATAGAAGTGATCTGTTCACCATTTGCTGCATGCATCGCCCATACACCCGGCTCAACCATTTTCTGTCCAAACCTGAATGTAGGCTGGTACGAATTGCTCATCGTAAAATCCCAGTCGATGACATATCCGCTACATGGCTCGAGTGCAGGAGCAGGTGAAAGTATACCAAGGTGATTTCTGTGCTGTACCATCACATAGTAATTATCCGCTCCGTTGAGGGACAGGGTACCACATGATTCAGGGAATGTGACGTCTCCATCCTGATGTACCCATCCTGCGCATGTCCAATGATTGTTGACCGGAAGCAGGCCATTCTTTCGAACAGTTACCAATACCCAATCTACTACATCCAGAGGGTACGGGATGACAACCATGGGTGCGAATGGGGCAGATGGATCGCCATAGTTGAGGCCGAGGTTACCAAAATGGTTCCATGGTGCGGCGGTGTAGGGCTGGCCAAACGGCGTAAACGGAGCAGCGAGTTGTATCGCCAAATCCGGAGATAGCAATTTGTCTTGTCCAGGCAGCAGGTGATTGTCATTGAGATCGTTATCCATTAGATTCGTGCCCGTGTTATACGGCCCTTCCAGGAACACTTTCAATGTCAATGGATCACAATCGACGGTGTAGGTATAGGTCCAAACGTATGTAAGGCCAGCACAACTTGTATAGGTATAGGTAAAGGTAATTGTACCTATACATCCACCGACCCAGGTACCAGCTTGTACCGGTGCTGAAGGTGTCAGAACATTACCACAAATATCCTGGACTACAGGCATTGCCGGTGCACCTGGTAAATCAGGAGCGACAGCATCTAATGGGCAACCAACAGTAGAACTTGTTGGCACTGGTCCGCCGACTTCGGCAGGTGGAGTTGTCTGATCGATAGTATAACTGTACGTCCATGAAAATGGAAGTCCTGAACAGTCCGTATAATTGTATGTGTACGTATAGGTTCCTTCACAGCCCGCATAGGTTCCTCCAATAGTTGGTGATCCTGTCGGAGAAAGAACATTTCCACATACATCCTGTACAACCGGAAGTGTCATCGGAGCTGCTGCTGAGGATGTACACTCAACCGTACCTCCGTTTTGCGATACAGGTCCTCCTACCTCTCCAGGTGCTGTAGTATGATCGATTGTGTAACTGTACGTCCATGAAAATGGAAGTCCTGAACAATCCGCATAATTGTATGTGTATGTATAGGTTCCTTCACAGCCCGCATAGGTTCCTCCAATAGTCGGTGGGCCTGTTGGGGATAGCGACGTACCACATTGATCTTGCACTACTGGTAGTACTATCGGGGCTGTAGCTGATACTACACATTCAACTATGCCACCATTCTGAGATACTGGTCCACCAACCTCAGCAGGCGCTATTGTATGATCAATCGTATACGTATACGACCAAGGCTGTGCATATCCAGAGCAATCTGTATAAGTAAAGTTGTACGTCCTCGTGCCTTCACATACTATAGGATCAGGCATATTGACAGTGGTCGTCAATGTCGCTGGGACATTATTTCCGCAATAATCCAGTACCACCGGAGGTGTCGGTACAGTAGCCAACGCAGGGCATGACACTGTAGAAGACCCATTGACTGGAATGATCGGCAATGGCTTAGTAAAGTTCGTAGTTGTATAGCTTGGGAACTCCGTGAACTGACCACCGCCTGTAAGGTCAACACTGGCCGAGAGGTTGGTGACGGCATCTTCTTTGACTCCGATAATGTCACCCGGTGCAAGGTTGAAACAAACCTTATGCAGGATGACAGGTACATTAACCACAACAGGTACCGAAATGCCATTGTTACCAGAACTATTGAAGAGGATAGAATCGATCGTTGCACATGCGTTGATTTCAAAACTATTGTCAGTCATTACGCATGATTTATTGGAAGCGACCGGTGTCATACCCGTTGGGAAGTTACCTGTGCAATTAGCCACAAAACCAGTAGTGTATGTGGTGAGATTGCCACTTACGCCTGGGGTGTACTCCAATCCATAGCAGATAATGTTCGTACAGCAATTGCTAGCAGCTGGGCAAGATCCATGGGCAGCATTGTCAGGTACCCATTGCATAGAAGAAGGACCCACGTTGATCACGTTGACTACTATACTACCTACAGATACACAGCCAAAGCTATTGGTAACTGTTACTGCAATGGTATTAGATCCGGCCATACCGGCAGTGTATAGCATACTTGATGTACCCTGACCGCCGGTAATCGTTCCATTGGATACCGTCCATACATACGTCGCACCACCTCCTGCATCAGGTATGGTAGCCGGATTGTTTGGCGTACCTGATACGACGATAGGTGCAGTGGTAATCGTAGCTGAGGGTGAAGGATTGACACTTACTGATGAGCTTGTAGTGCTACAGCCTGCTGTGGTCGTGAAGGTGAAGGTCACCATGCCTGGAGCAACGCCAGTGACAACACCTGCATCGGTGATTGTAGCAATCAAGTTATTACTGCTGGTCCAAGTGCCTATACCCATACCGCCCATTGGTAACCATTGTATCGTGCTTCCTACACATACTGCAGGAGGACCGGATAAGACTGGTAATGGATTGACTATCACACCCACTGAAGCCATACTTGTACAGCCTCCTGGATAAGTGACTGTCACAGTATAGGTGTCAGCGAGGGTAACTATAATCGATGATGTTGTTGCTCCAGTTGACCAGAGGTATGTTGCATTCGGTGCCGTGGCATCAAGTGTCACAGAAGCTCCTGCACAAATAATACCATCATCATCATTTAACCCACTGCTTTCATCTATTGCAATAGAAGCCACAGGAGATGGTACCGCAATACCAGCAGGTGGGGCATCATCTAACCAGGGACAATAAAGAACACCTGCACTGACAGGAACACCAGTTCCAAATCCAACAGTACTAGGGCCTGAGTCATCCAGATCACCCCAGTAATTAAGCGTAGCATTAACAATATTGGATGGATTGGAATTGGTTACGCCTCCACCAGGATTGCTACTAAGATTATTATTGTGTGCTTCTACATCACTGTCATCTGCACCGTCAAATCCTACTACGATGGCAGCCGTATTTCCGCTTAAATTATTATCATTGATATCCGCCTCTGTTCCAAGACCAAAATAGGTAGTCACTACAAGAGCGGCAGAGGTAGATCCATCTGAAGAAGCCACCCCAAGGTTGCCGGTAATGATATTATCTGTTACAGTTACCTGAGCGCCGGCAGAGATATCCAATGCATAATCCAACCAGTCACCTGCTCCTTTACCTGTATAGGTATTGCCATCAAATGTGGAACCATCAACTCCTGCTCCAAAATATAATACCCCTACTCTACCGATATTGTTGAAGGTGCTGTTGGTGATATTAACATTGCTGCCTGGTGCTGCACCAAACGCTGCTACAGCAACCCCATTGTAAGCAGGACCGCTCTCCTGGTAAAGTATGTTCTTAAAACATACCTGATCTAAGTCTCCAAATCCTTTGTCTCGGATGGCCTGGTAGACTAAATAACCAGCCCCATCCAGTGATACCTTCTGCATACTTAATTTGAAGCCTGGCAGCACAAGCCACCATCCCCTGGCATCACCGACTGAACCCGTGTTCATCGTAGGATGGAAGACAACATCATCACAGTCCGCTCCCATCCCAACTATTGTCAGGTTTTTATTAATTACAATCTGCCCAACTTCATAATAATTGCCTGGCTGAACTTCGATCACATCATTGGAGGATGCAGCACTGATAGCATCCTGCAAAGAACAATACCCTAACATGGACATCGTATTATAGAATGGCGATGCTGATAGCACACCAGGACCCATTAAAGCAGGAGGGACATTATTGTACCATGGACAATACTCCACATTCAGGGTCACATTTGCACCACTTCCAGGGCCAACCGGGCCAGGACCTGATGCTGATTCCCAATAGTTGAGCGTTGCATCTATTAAGTTGCCTGATAAATTCTGCACCCCAAATAAACTTCCAGCCAGAGAGTTGTTTGGTGATGCTGTCACAACACCGGCAGTAGCTGTAGCCTGAATGTCTGTGCCGTTATCCGGATCTACTCCTCCGTCAAAGTTGTTAGTATTTACATTTCCTGTTCCTGCATTCGTAAACCGCACCCCGATTCCATTATCATAGATATGATTGTTGGTGATCGTGGCGGAGCCTCCGTCGACGTCGATACCAATAGCAAAGCCATTGATCGAAGCATCATTGCCCTGAACCGTAGCTGAAGCTTGTGGTCCTGTAACAAGAATACCCGTCAGTAACTGTCCGGTACCGTTGATTTCACAATCGGTATCCACTGTAAGCTGGATGGTTGCGCCATTTGAATTCAATGGATTGTCTTTGACATGCACACCCGCAATGGTTGAGCCCGTAACCGTAACACCAGACATCTTAACTGCACTGGAGTTAGCATTGGAGTTATAGCCATCATAATTGCTGGCTACAACACCATAGGTACAATTGGTGATCAGTCCACCGTTGACGTTGATAGCCGGAGTTGAGGTACAATTCCAGAAATCAACACCAGCATAGGCACCATTAATGTTGTTGCCTGTTACATTCGCACCAACAGCATCTCCGATAGCACTAAGGGAGAGACCTATCATGGTCGGATCCGAAGTCGGATTTGAAATGGTATTGCCTGCGATGGTAAATGAGCCTGCACTGCCATAGGCCAGGTTATGGAATATACCTCTGCGCGATGCTTCGATCGTATTGTTGCTGATGGAACTTGTACTTCCCGTATTGGCATTATAGAAATTGCCGGTTTGTACCCCAGCCCTAACGCGCGTCATCACATTGTTTTCTATGGCCGCATAAAAGTTATTGTAGATCAGTACACCGATACCATAAGGTGCTTGTGCGATATTATCGATTTTATTACCGGTGATGTAATTGTTTGAAGTAGATGCACCACTATTGTAGTAGTTGTACATATCGATACCGGCATAGGTCACGTTGCGCAGGATGTTATTGCTGATCGTGAGATTGCCTGTCCCTTCATAACCGGCGATACACTCGATGGCATCAATATTGGCTCCATTAATATTGACCGCGCTTGTCAGATTAGGGTTATCTCCATCGATTGTAAAACCATCGATGACACTTCCTGATGCAGCAGCATCGAGGTACATGATATTCACAGCCGTGAGGCTGGTTGGATCAGGATCTGAAGTTGCGGGTACGATGATGGATTCGGCAATACGCATACCCGTATTCGGATTGATGCCATAGTTGTTGCCGCGAAGATCAACATCCTGGTTGAGGTAGATATTTTCGATATAGGTACCAGGTCCTACAACAATGACATCTCCTGCATCTGTATCAGGATCATTGATGGCTGCCTGGATCGTGCAGAAAGTTTCAGGTGTATTAGTGTTGGTCACCAGATTGCCTGATGGGCATCCGCATAAACCTGAAGGCTGGAAGCCGACCGAGGGATTACCATCACCACCTGACAAAAGGATACTTGACAAAATGGTACTTCCTGTTCCGGCTTCTGCAAACGTCGCGAGTATTACTGGGAGCGAAGTACTTCCGTGCCAGTTGCAGAGCATATTGACATCATCATTGGTGCGACGGATCACTGCTTTGTGAGCAAATAAATAAGACAGATCATTACCTTCCACCGTGACGTTGCTTGGCGTGTTGTTGATCTTTCCAAATTCACCGAAACGGATCCCGTTTTGAGGACCACTGATCCTGTTATTGGTGATGTTAACTCCAATCAACGTAGCCGGATTCGTATTATAAGAATTTGCATCATCTCTTGCTTTAATGGCGATAGCGGCAGGGTTTTGAGGATCCGTCGAGGTTCCTGTATATCCGGAATTGGTGATATCGCAGTTTTGAATGGTGATGTTGGCATAATCATCATACTTGAGATTGATATCAATACCATTGTTGAAACCATAAGCGGCATCTGTACCATTGTTAGCCATAGTCAGATTTTGCAATGTAGCATTACTCAGTTTCTCAAAATACAAGCCTTTTTGTGTGTTGTTGCTGATGGTGCTGTTTTGAATAATGATGTTATCAAAAGCAACAGGAACAGCTGCCTGAAAGACAGTTATGCCTTGCAATGCGTTTCCTGTGATGGTGCAATTGTCAATTAACATTCCACTTACTGCATCTGCTGTTCCTACGCGGATCCCAACCGTACCGGCCAGGAGGCTCAATCGCTGTATATCCGTCTGTGTGATATCAACACTGCTATTACTACCAGTGATCCTGATGCCATATTGACAATAATCGATCAGCGACATATCATTGATCGTTGGATTGACCACACCATTTAGCTGAACTGCTGTCTGATAGTTGGTCACATACATATTCTGTATGGTCACATTGGCTGCGGAAATCGTGAAGCCCACACCTGAACAAGCCACTGAAGGTGTTAATACGGTATTGGTGGCGGGATTGCTTCCGTTTCCTGCCCCGGTGAGGGTCAGTTCTTTCGTGACGTTTACGTTCTCGTTATATGCACCACTGCATATGGTTATCACATCACCATTGCTAGCTGCATCTATTGCTGCTTGAATAGTAGCGTAGTATGTATCCGGATTATCTGTGGTATTTGTCACAGGTAGATATTGGATACTTACAGGACCAACTGTGGCAGTTGAGAGATTGGCATCCGTCACTGTTACGTTGTATGTACCAGCCGCCAAACCAGTTATACTGTATGGAGAGCTGGCAAGTCCAGGTTGTGAACCGCTGGATGTGCCCGACCAGGAAACGATATAATTCGCTACCCCACCACTCCAGATTACATTGATCGAACCGCTAGGGTCACCACAATGTATATCGGTTGGGGTCGCGGAGGCAATGACAACCGGTGAGCCATTGCATAATCCGGTTGGTGTAAATCCAGGCCCTGCATCACTATCCCCTGCAGTGGAAATCCAGTTTGTATAAGTAACCAGCCCGTTCATCAGGGCAGCAATTGTACTTGCATTTCCGGTGCCGTACCAATTACATGTACCAGCTACCGTATTAGCCGTAAGATTGTTAATGGCATACAGTGCTGGTATCAACGAATTGTTATTGACCAGAACGCCCGATGCACTGTGGCTATTCCACGGTTGGATTTTAACGGCATCCGTGACGCCGCTGACATCATTGTTGAGAATGTCAGCAACGGTTGATAATCCCAGTATTCTGACTCCAAATTCACCTGTAAAACCTAAAGCAGGAGTAATCTTATTCTTATTGATCAAAATCCTGACATCACCTGCTATACCCGGTGCTGGCGAATTGTTCCAGGTGCTGATACCGCGCCTGCCGGTCTTTAAATTTACAATCTCATTGGAAGTGACCCGAACATCCGTAAAGCCTCCTGTAGTACCAAGAGCAGTAAAATCTCCCACAACGGAAATACCAACACCTCTTGTCCCGGAAGTAAACACAGTACCTCCTCCCATATCTATCGTATTGTTTTCTATTAATTGTTTAGCCGTGATATTGGAGGTACCATAATTCATCATGAATAAGGCATCCTTGCTTGCGGTATCATCCGGACCACGGTGGATGGTATTGTTGGTGATTTCAGTTTCACCCAGCCACTTTTCTACAAGCATGGGGTTATCTCCTCCACCGTAAACCGTATTATTGTCAAATACCAATTTGGAGGTGCTTCCATAACCGGCGATTACTCCGTAATTTTCAAAGGCAGTGCCTGCAGCGGACTGGTATGCCCATATCTCATTATTAGTTATGGTACACGTCCCGCCTGAAACGTTAGTAATCTTTACTCCGTTCGAATGAACAGAAGAAGCCGGACTTGTTTTTAATGTAAATCCGGTGACCAGGACATTTCCGACTACGTCATGTATCGTTACATTATTGCCTAAATTCGGATCTGTCGAATGATCATCGATGGTCACGCCTATACCTTGGCCGATGACACTGATCGGTATGGAAATATCCATAGATGCAAATGTTCCCGGTCCTACGTTAACGGTCCAGTTTGCAGATGATGCATCGATACCGCGTTGAATCTTAGCTGTGGATGTTTCCGGGGCAAAGAAGCTACTGGTTGTAACATATACATTAGTCGGATTCCAAACGAACAAACCTCTGTTGGGTGCATCGATCGCATGTCTGACCAGGTTTTCTTTGGCAAAGTTGTCAGTGATGACCACATCACCAGCCGTTTTAAATATTTGGGCACTGATGTCAATATTTGTTCCAACCAGAATATTCGGAGCGTCCAGGGAAATCGATTGCTGCGTCTGGCCTTTGAAGGTAGATGCTCCTGTAAACGTGATAGCCGGATTGGAAATATTGCTAAAATATGTCGACAATGAAATTCCATATTCGCCTCCGTCAAAGACGTTGCCTGCGCCGAATTCAACTTGCGGTTCCGTTCCGCCTGAGTATCCAACAACGGCCACACCGACTGAATTAGTGGTCATTGTATTTCCTGAAATGATCGCTTGTGTACCCGGGTCATCCCATACCGCGATAGCAGCTGAGCCTGATCCGTCTGATAAAGCAACCCCTGTACAATTTTGTATCGTATTGCCGGAGATCACGACATCATCACCATATTCGGAGAGGATGAAGTAATCGAGCCAGTTACCTGTGCCTTTTCCGGTATAGGTATTTCCGCTATAGGTACCTGTGCAGTTGTCGGCAAGAATACCATTACGACCTATTTGTGCGAAGGTGGAATTCGTTACATTGACATTGCCTGTGCTTTCAATGTGGATGGCTGTTCCTTTATAATCGGTGCTTTCATTGTATTTGATGCCGGTGATAATGCAATCATTCACGAGTCCGTTTCCTTCCTGTTTGATACCGGTATAAATTAATTTACCTGTACCGTCGAGGGTGAATTTGCTCAGATTTAATGTTTTGCCTGGATTAACGAGGATCCATGAACCGCCGTATGCAGTATTGGCATCCGGTTTGACAAACGTTGTTGTCTTGTCAGCGCCGGTGATGGTGAGGTTCTTGCTGATGACGATCTGACCTGTTTCGGTGTATGTACCAGCATCAACTGTGATAATAGCTCCGTCCAGTGTGAGCGGATCATTAATAGCGGCCTGGATCGTACAATAATTCAATCCTGTATTTGTATTATGTACAGGACCGAGGTTGTCACCCATCACGGTTGCGCTTGCGGTTGTAGTACATCCGTTTACGTCAGAGACTGTCACTGTGTACGTACCATTGACAAGTCCGGTAGCCGGATTTGTAGTTTGGCCATTGCTCCATAGATAAGTGACTACGCCAACACTCATTGTGACATTGGCAAGCACAGATCCATTGTCATTCAATGGACATGAGGATGGTGTCGGTGTGGCAGTAGCCATGACGGTGCATGCGCAACCTACTGAAGGCTGGAATCCATCAAATGGATTTCCCCCCATATCTACACCGTTTGTCTGAAAAGGTATGTAAGTGACTGTATTTGGATTAGTCTCTACAATCGTTGCCGCAGGATTTAATGATCCATACCAGTTACAGGTAGCATCAACCACAGTCGCATCTTCATTCACAATGGTGACTGCACTTGTCAGGCTATTGTTGTGGGCCTGGATGCCAGAGTTGGCACCAAAATCAAGATTGACCATGATATCAGCCTGTACAGTACCCGTGATAATATTATTGTGAATAGAAATGGTATTGTTTCCACCTGCTATTTTGAAACCGCGCTTGCCATTTGTAATGTAGTTATTAGCAAATTCACCACCTGTGACCTTGGCCACATATACACAGGAAGAGCCCGGATGATTGTCATGCAGATAGTTATACTTGAATGTGAGATTTGAATGACTTGCACTTCCATCAAAAAGAACAGCTGCATTACTGGTCTGTCCTTTGAATTCATTATGAAGGACAGAAAGCGAATTGGATGTAAAGCTGAGCAGTCCTACCTGACCACTCGGACCTGAGCGATTATTGCTATCAAATAAATTGTATTCTACTGTACATGGACCAGTGTTAGATGGATACACCCCTTTCTCATTATTGTAGAGGATGTTATTCTTGATCAGACTTCCGGTTGAATTCGTAAAGATGCCTGATTCAAAACCAACACCACCACAATTCTGAACTTTAAATCCATCAATGGTGACATTTGTTGTAGTGATTGCAAAACCTGTACGTGTCCCATTATTACCATCTACGATTGATTCAGCACCACGAAACCCGTTACCTGCGATGCCTGCATTAGCACCTTGTATGTTTACACTCTTGTATACAGTGACGGCTTCATTATAAAAACCTGCATCCACAATGATAGTGTTATCATTCACCGTAAGCGGATCATCGATAGCATCCTGAATAGAGCAGAAGACTGCATTGGTAGTCATATTGGTCACTAAGCCACCTCCGACACCTACATCCCGGGTATTGGTCGTATTGCCCGAGATAGTGTTACCAGTTATAGTATTACCACATGTCATTTGTGCGTTACCCCGGCCGAAATAGGTATCCACCAAATTGGCCGGGTCGCCATCTGCAGGAGGCAAAGGTGTATGACCGGCCTGCTGTTGAAGCCCTACGTCATTTCCAGTTATATTATTACCTGTTACGGTGTGGTTGATCCCCTCAATCACGATACCAAAGCCCTCACTGTTGCTTGGCTGGGTATATCCGGACACTGTGTTATTGGACACATAAACACCTTCAGGCACCTCGACATTACCAGGCTGCACGCCTCTGCGGAAAACCGCGATACCCGATATATCTCTCGCATCACCAATAGCTAAAGTTCTGGTGACGGTATTATTATTGACCACAACACTTCCTGCTCCACTAGCCGCTCCTGATCCATCCGGGTTTTTAATTTCAATTCCAAAACGCCCGTTGTTGGTTACCGTGTTCAGTTGAATCAGGTTTGCTCCTGGCGCTTGCATCCCCACTATTCCGATTCCATTGTCTCCATTATCATGCACAAAATTTCCAGTCATGGTCACGCCCGTTGCCGTACCATCCTGTAATTCGATACCGCAACAATTGTTGCCATATACTTCGCAATTTGTGATCGTGATATTTGATTTGAGGCCATTCCAGATGACGATACCTCTTGCCGCTACCGTATGGCCATGGGCATCAACATTATTGAGAAGGACATTGTCTATTGGACCGTTTGCATAAAAACCGCTTCCACCGACATTATCTGCCAGGTCAACATCCTGCACCGTCAGGTTATTATTCCCACCGATTGCATAGATGCCTCCATTTACATTTCCGTTTGCACCCGCATAATCTCTTACGGTTAAATCTTTGATGGTTACATTCGTCACACCCGTATTGAGGGTGATGCCATTTCCATTCCCTGCCAAGCCGGTACCATCCAATACGGATGAACCGATTCCTGTTCCATCAAGTGTTAGTGATTTATCAAGCGTAACTCTTTCGCTGAAAGTACCTGTCTCCAAGAAAATGGTTTTACCAGGCACTTCATACGTCACTGCAGTCTGGATCAGCATCGGTGGTGTGGCATCACCAGCAGGATCATCATCTACGTAGAAGTTCTCAGTGACCACATCGGCCACATAGATCAATGAGTTTGAATAATTATATGGAGGCTCGAATAACGCATCCACAACAGCATACGCTGTAGCCTTGTCAGGCCAGTATGAACGATCGAGAGCGCCTATACCAACAGCCCAGTCGATTGAAGTGCCGCTGATACCTGTAAGCGGATCTGCAGCATTGGCCTTTTGTGAATATACCTTGGTTGTCTCCGCAATACTGATGGTGCCGCCAAGTGTAAATCCGGATACGCCAGCAGGCAGACAATAGGTGCCTGAAGTAAATATGCCAATACCCGCATTGAATCCACTCATGAATGAATTGCCGCTGGTGGTGATGCCTGTGATGGTAGTGTTATCGCAATTGGTGATATTGACACCATTGCCTCCATTGCTGGTTGAAGTTATATTGTTGAGTGTGCAATTGTCGGACCCGTAAATCGAGACCCCTGAATTTCCGGAACTATTGATAGTAACATTTGTCATCAATAGAAAATCCGCGCCGCAGTCAGTCTGGATTCCGTAAGTGCCTGCATCCTGAAGGGTGAGATCCTGGATACTGATACCTATTGCGGCCGGGTTGATACCATACGTTGGCGATGTGGAATTGATCGTAAAGCCATTTCCATCAATGGACAGTGTCTTATTGATGATGATGAGGCCTTCCGTGATATTGGCAAGTAGCTCGAGGCCTTCGTTAGGACTGGCGGCATCAATGGCTGCCTGGAGAGTACAATAATTTAAAGAGGTGTTGACATTCCGTACCAAGCAATTAGCTGCACCTAATAACTCAACATTGACCATATCGGTACTAACATCAAAACCTCCCGTCCCAACAGTTGAAGTTGCGTTATAAGCAAACAATCTAAATGTGATGGGAGAGACCAGATTGACCATTCCTGGTATCACCATTGAATTGACCGCAAAGGACCCTGAGATGATTCCAGAAACAGTTGCAATGTCAGCAGTAAATCCATCTGCGGAGGAACGCAAGGTTACATCAGAAGGACCAGTTGCTGACCGATCCCAGATAAAATTTAAAGTTGTTGGCGTAAACACATATCCTGAAGTTGGCGTGACGACAAACTCAATGTAATCATTGTCTGCCACAGCTTCTGCCAAGGTCGTGGGATTCGTATCTCCGCTATCAAACCAATCGTTGCCTCCTAAGCGATTTGAATTAGCAGCGGGAGTTACTCCAATACCCAAAGTCAGAGCAGCCGGTGTAATACCAGTAGCATTGGCAACACTAGGCTCGATTGTTTCGGTACCCAGATTCCCAAAAGTATTCCATTGAAGTAATTGCCCCCAACTCCTTTCCACGCCACCTATGAACACTAAAAAAACCACTAGAAGACGAATGGTTGATTTGGTAACAGCCATAGAGGTGAACTTTTCTCTTTCAAAAGAGAAAGTGAGTGTGCTCACTGCAGCAGAGGTGGCTGACTTTGATTTGGATTGGTTTTTCATACGAAAAATGAATTAAATGATCTGGTTGCGGTTGATCGGGTTAAGAGATAATACGTTTAATTAAGTGGTGCAATGAATGATTTTGTTATGATAGGTGCTATATGCCATTAGTTATATGCACGGATCTTTACAGAAGATCCTGCATCTTGTTCTCTTTCTCATTTTTTCTTCCGCTTTCCGGTATGGCGCAAAGCTTCGCCAGGCACCATACCGTCCATCGGAGTGCTATGCAATATTTTGATTTGTCGAATCTAAGTGGTGGTGTTGCTAATGGTGGTTTCTAGGTTTGCTTATTGGTTTATGAGTTTATTGGTTTGTGAGTTTATGGGTTTATGCGCTTATGGGTTTATGCGTTTATGGGTTTATGGGTTTATGGGTTTATGGGTTTATGCGTTTATGGGTTTATGCGTTTATGGGCTTATTAGATTATCGGCTTATTAGATTATCGGCTTATTAGATTATGGGTTTATTGGTTTATTGGTTTATGCGTTTATTGGTTTATTGGTTTATGCGTTTATTGATAGATGCTTCATATTATTCGATGATAACCAGTTTTTCAACGTGACGCTGATCACCGGAGGTCACTACCAGGCTATACACACCGGGATGAAAATTATCCGTTACGATTTCGATGGCGTTGGCTCCCGGTTGAAACGGTTCCGTATATACTATTCTTCCGGAGAGATCTACAAGGTGCATGTGTCCTGCGGAAACTGCCTCTTCGATAAAGACGGTTACAAACTCCCTTGCAGGATTAGGAATCACTTTCACCCCAAACCCGGATGCCGCAAAGGTGACACTCTGTAGTGGTGAAAAGGTAAATCGGCCGTCAAAATCAAGTTGACGAAGACGGTAGTAATTTTTACCGGCGGAGGCATGCTGATCTGTAAAAGCGTATGAATGGACGCTCCTAAGCTCCGTGTCTGCTTCTACCCTGCCGATGGTTTTAAACGTACGGCCCTGATCATTGGACCGCTGCACTTCAAAATGCGAAGTGTTGATCTCCTCTGCTGTGGACCAATCTAATTGCGTAATCTGGTCACCAGTTGCTTCTGCGCTAAAGCTCAGCCATGTCAGTGGGAGGATGGAGCATTCAATACTGCTATCGACAACGTAAGGTGTGTAATACGTGATCGTATCATCCCCAAAGCCACCGCCTGTAAGATCTACACTGACGGTCAGCCCGAGGGTATAATCTCTGGTGAGGATCATCACCTCTGTAGAGGGAATCGAAAAACATACCTGATGGATGATTACGGGTACGCCCATGATCACATCGAGCGCGCCCGAATTACCTGAACTGTTCAATAAAATCGAATCCACCTGTGGGCAGAAATTAAGCGCCTGGCTCATATCTGTCATGACACAGGATTCATTGAAGACTACAGGATTGGCACCTTCATTGCAATCCATGAAAAACCCGGTGGTATAACTTGTCACATTGCCGGAAAACAATGGGGTGTATTCAAGTCCATAGCAAATCATATCATTTTCACAATCGCTCTGACTTGTACAGGTAAATGGATTTGATCCGTTTTGATCATTGTTTTGTAGCAATACCCATCGCATGGTGGACGGATCCTGGCAGGCATTGACGGTGATAGTCGTCATATCGCTGTCCGTGCAGGAATTGATGTCCGTGTAGGTATAAGTCAGTGTCTGGGTGCCGAAGCTTGGATCGAACATATTGCCAGTGACACCGGCTCCGGTCCAGGTACCGCCTGCTGGTGATCCATTGAGCGTAATATCGGCATCATCAATGCAAGCGGGGCCATAGGAGCCTGCTACCGCGATGGGTGCAGTATTCACGGTAATGTCAATGGTACAATTGGCTGAACAGAGGTTGACATCTGTGTAGGTATACGTTATCACATTCACACCGGGGCTGGCCAGGGCCGGATTAAACATTCCACCGGACACACCAGTTCCGGAATAGATCCCTCCTGTTGGTGTTGCACCCGTGAGTGTATAAGCAGGTTGATTACTGCACAAAGTGGTGTCATTGGGACAACTTACCACTGGCAGCGCATGGATGGTCACACTGATCGGATAGATCACACTTTCGCAAGTTGTGGTGGTGTTGATCAGCGTGAGATCGGCCATATATAGCGCAGGGTTTGCGCCTCCGGGAACGGTGAGCACAATTGGGCTGGCGGGTAAGGATGTTGGAGGAACATCTACAAAACCCTGTGCTTCTGCGGCGGGGTTCCAGTTGATTTTATATTGATTTGCGCCACCAACAAGACTTGAATAAGAAAGGCTAGCTGATAAAGCTCCTTCACAAACGAAAGGATTAGAGCCCATCGTTACTGATGGCTTTTCAAACACTGAAACTGTTACGTTGTCAAAGAAGGCAGTCCTATCAGCAGCTGTGGAGCCCTGCCAGTATGCTGCCATCATATTAAGAGATGATCCAGTGTAGTTGTTATCTACAATTGTTCCTTGTGAAACTAAAGTACCGGTAAGAGGATCTGCAAACGATGAACTACCATCATTTCTAAGAAATAGCTCCCAGAGGCCACCTTGACAAGGATTATATGTTACCTTAATGCTTACATATTGATTTCCAAAATCAGTAAGACCGGTAGTATTTGAAATTATGATGTCAGTCAAATCAGAATTCAAATTGAAACCTCCTGTATATCTTACAAGTCTGATTGGATCTGTGGTACCACTTTGTCCTAACACCACTGCATAACCATTTCCCGTGCTATTACTCGTTGCAGTTTCTCCTGCCAGAATAAATGCAACACCATAATTTCCTGAATTAAAACCACTAGGATCAGTTTGAATTTGGCGCATATTGAAGGTCCAGGTTACGATGCCACCATTATTCAATACAGGCTGATATGGATCAGGAAAATCCGAGGCAGGACTGGTAATTAATGTATACCCTAACACATTTGCAATAACTCCAATATCATTTGTGATTTCTAATTGTTCAGGGCTGCTATTTCTTCTTCCACCCCAATCGTCACCAGAGCGATAAACATCCCATGCGCTACCACCAATGTTACCACTCGTAGTCCAAGCAGGATCAGTGGGATCACTGAAATCATCACTAAACACAACAATCTGCCCAAAGGATACCTCCAGAGTCAGAAAGAGTAAAGAAAGTAAAAGAAGTCTTCTAATTGGTTTCACGCGGGTCAGGTCTTTTGAAAAATGCTATTCTAAAATCTTGTTTGTCATCATCTCGGCTATGTCAATTATAAGATGGCCACTTCGTCCACAAGAAGGGTACCATATCTATAAAAAGGGGTGTGACCTGTATGGGGGGATATGTTTGAGCACAAATAGCTTTCATCATCAGCAATAGTTTTATATGGTTCAACCAAAAAAAAATGATCAATCCATTAGCAAAACAATAGCAAAATACATCACACTATATCAGGCAACTGGCTAAGCAGTCTCGCTTGTACTATCGCCTCCCGGAAGAAAACCAAACAGATAAAAATAAATTACAAAGTGGTACGAAAGTCTACTAAATGAATGCCTAAACATCAGGCAAGGGGTCTTCACCGAAAAGGGTTTACTAAAACGCTGGCATCTTTTTAGCTGGTTCAATCACTTGATATCGACAGGATTCTCTTGTGTATATGGGTGTTTCTATGGGCCGAAAGTATACTTTATATTCGGCCTGCAACTTTTTTTTGACTTATTTTTAAACGTTCCAAATAAAGAATCCTTCCAAAACTTTAAGCATCAGGAGGGCAAGATAGTGCGCCTCAAAAACTATCCAGATCATCCCAGATCAATAGATTGTAAATTCTCGCGATTTGTAATTTGCTATTGGTCAAACGAATAGTTCAAGATTATGGTTTGACATCCTTTTCCTCCGTTTTTTTAAAAGAGTATCCAGGTCTCCGTTCGTAAGTTTTGCGATGGAGGTCATTTAAGAAATAATGAATTGTGCCCTATAACGAACGTTATATGCAATAATTAAATGAAGAGGTGCAACCCTTACCTATTTCGACTGCCTTCAAAAAGCGGCGCTCCCCCTACCCCTGTTTTACACCTCGCTCTATCAACCGCCTGGAAATCCAGGGGGCTAGACACGAACCTATCTATAAATTGGCCTTTACGCGCGGCGGTTCTCCCGGGATTCGGAACGAAACGGAGAGTCACCGGGGGGATAAGCACAAAAGGCCGTTTAGGAATTCCTTTTGGTCTGCCAGGCAGGAGGAAGAAAAGGCAGGGAGGTGACCTACGTCGTCTCCCTGCTTCACTAATACATAATTTGTATTGTTCCCATAGCTTCAAAACTTCCCGTTGGACTGAGCGTCATGGCTTTAGGTGTACCATTCTCAAAATTATTCTGTAGCAATATGTTCAGCAATTTCAGATTACCTTTCACGTAAATGGCTCCACCGTTGGTTGCAGATGTACTATTTTTCATAGCCAGGTAGGCTATGGTTAATGTATTTCCCTGCAGCAGTTGGAAAATCCTGGAAGTGTTATTTCCGGAAATCATCAGATTGAACAAGCCAATACCGGTGATCGTAAGGTTTTTATCGATTACGATCTCGCCGCTGGTCAATACAATCGGATTGCCTGAGAGGGACGGCGCAAACGTAATGGTTGAACCCGCAGGAGCGCAGGCTATCACTTCACGCAACGATCCGGGACCGCTGTCATTGCTATTGGTTACAATAAGTGAATACACATAAATGGTCTGTACCTGATTAGGAGCTGCATTGCCGCAAGCATCTACAAGGTGCCAGGTCCTGTAGATGATATAGGTGCATGCACAAGAACCATTGACCACATTGTCCGTAAACGTAGCATTGAGCGTGCTGGTGCAAATATCACTCTCATTCGTCACATCTCCTGTCACTCCAACACCGGCATTGTACTGACAAAGTTCATTGGTATAGATAACGATATCTGCCGGGCGCGTAAAGGATGGAGCGGTATAATCCCCTCCGGAAATCACCATCTGCTGTGCATTCAGCACATTATTGCACTCATCTTTAACACTGAAGGTGTAAATAATAGCCCAGGAGCAATCATTACCTATCACCTGTGTATTCGTGAGGGTAACAATGACCGATCCACCGCAATTGTCCGTGTAGCCCGCACCGGCCACAGTGGAGTTGAAAGGATAGGTGGCAACAGCAGTTGACTTGCAGGCATTGTTATTGAGAGATGCATGCGGAGGTGTCCCCGTCGGTGGTGTCTGGTCTCCACCCGAATGGGTTAAGGTTTGGTTGAGGAACGCATTCCCGCAGATGTCTACTACTTTATACGTATAGATCAGCACCCATCCACAATTGTCCCCGATTAAAATTGTATCTGTAGGGATGGCGGTCACCAGGCCACCACAGTTATCCGTATAATACGTTGCGATGTTTAGTGCGTTAAAAGGCACGGTTGTTTCTACCATCGACAGGCAGACATTATTACTAAAGGTTCCTGCAGGTGCTGTGCCCACCGGAGGAGTTGTGTCAACAATATTGATAATAGCAACAGTGGTACTGGAATTTCCACACACGTCCGCGATTACATACGTTCTTGTCACGACTATCGGGCATGTGCCTGCAGAGATCTGGCTGCTGGTAACGGTCAATGACAGATCAGTGGTGCAGGCATCTGAAATAGATAAGCCTAATGCTTCGAGCGCTGCTACGGTGGTAACCGCAGCAGGCGCATTGGCTGATGAGCATCCTTGTACGCTCGATAGGGGGATCGTTCCGGTGATTGATGGCGGTGTATCATCTACAACCGTAATGACCTGCGTTGCTGTTGAGCTATTTGAACATGCATCATTTGCTGTCCAGGTTCTGGTCACTATATACTCTCCTACACACACTCCGGGTGTGGTCTCATTCATGAAGGTGAGACTGAAAGAACTTCCACAATTATCCTGAGCTGTTGCCTGTGTAAATATTGGTACTGCAGGACAGTGGATCACCGATGGTGCAGGAAGTGCTGCAATCACAGGAGCGGTGATATCCTGTACATTAATCGTTTGTTGTGCCGTAGATACATTACCGCAGGCATCTGTGGCAGTCCACGTTCGGGTCACACTATACTCGCCGACGCAATCGCCGGAGGTAGTCACCTCATTAAATACCAGGCTAAAGGCACTGCCGCAATTATCTGTTGCTGAAGCAGTTTGAAATGATGGTGTAGCAGGACAATTGATGGTTGTAGTTCCAGGCAAAGCGGCGATGACAGGTGCGGTGATATCCTGTACATTGATCGTCTGCGATGCGGTAGCACTATTACCACAATCATCAGTGGCCGTCCAGGTTCTGGTCACACTGTACTCGCCGGCACAGGCTCCGAAAGTCGTCACGTCATTAAAGACAAGACTAAAGGCACTGCCGCAGGCATCTGTTGCTGATGCCATTTCAAAGGAAGGTGTAGCAGGGCAATTGATGGTTGCAGGTGCCGGAAGTGGATTGATGATGGGTGCGGTGATATCCTGTACATTGATCGTCTGCGATGCTGTGGCAATATTTCCGCAATCATCTGACGCGGTCCAGGTTCTGGTCACACTATATTCCCCGGCGCAATCACCATTGGTGGTCACATCCGCAAACTCCAAACTGAAAGCACTGCCACAGATATCAGTTGCAGATGCTGATGCAAAGGAAGGTATGGCAGGACAATTGATAGTGGTGCTAGCAGGTAATGGATCGATAACCGGTGCTGTGATATCCTGTACGTTGATCGTCTGAAATGCGTTTGATACGTTACCACAATCATCTGTTGCCGTCCAGGTCCTTGTCACACTGTATGCTCCGGCACAATCTCCGAAAGTGGTCACATCATTAAAGACAAGGCTAAAGGCACTGCCGCAGGCATCTGTTGCTGAGGCCGTGGCAAATGAAGGTATCGCAGGACAATCTATGGTGGTGGTCGCAGGTAGTGGTGCGATAACTGGTGCGGTGATATCCTGCACGTTGATCGTCTGGAATGCGGTTGATACATTGCCGCAGTCATCTGTTGCCGTCCAGGTCCTTGTCACGCTATACTCGCCGGCGCAATCACCGGAAGTAGTCACCTCATTAAATACCAGGCTAAAGGCACTGCCGCAGGCATCTGTGGCTGTAGCCGCAGCAAAGGATGGTGTTGATGGACAATTGATGGTTGTAGTTCCAGGCAAAGCTGCGATGACAGGTGCGGTGATATCCTGTACGTTGATCGTTTGGAATGCGGTTGATACGTTACCACAATCATCAGTTGCCGTCCAGGTTCTGGTCACACTGTACTCACCCGCACACGCTCCGAAAGTCGTCACGTCATTAAAGACAAGACTAAAGGCACTACCGCAGGCATCTGTTGCTGATGCCATTTCAAAGGAAGGTGTAGTAGGGCAATTGATGGTTACAGGTGCCGGAAGCGGATTGATGATGGGTGCGGTGATATCCTGTACATTGATCATCTGAGATGCTGTGGCAATATTTCCGCAATCATCTGTCGCGGTCCAGGTTCTGGTCATAGTATATTCCCCGGCGCAATCACCATTGGTGGTCACATCTGCAAACTCCAAACTGAAAGCACTGCCACATATATCAGTTGCCGATGCTGTTGCAAAGGAAGGTATGGCGGGACAATTGATAGTGGTGCTAGCCGGTAATGGATTTATAATAGGAGCTGTGATATCCTGTACGTTGATCGTCTGAAATGCGGTTGATACGTTACCACAATCATCCGTGGCCGTCCAGGTCCTTGTCACACTGTATGCTCCGGCACAATCTCCGAAAGTGGTCACATCATTAAAGACAAGGCTAAAGGCACTGCCGCAGGCATCTGTTGCTGAGGCCGTGGCAAAGGATGGTGTTGATGGACAATTGATCGTAGAAGGAACCGGCAACGCGCCTATCACAGGTGCATCTGTATCAATGACATGGATGGTTTGTTCGGCGGTTGATACATTTCCGCAGTCATCTGTTGCAGTCCATGTTCGGGTAACGTCGTACTCTCCTGCACAATCGCCAGTTGTAGTTACCTCCGTGTAGGTCAGTGTGAATAGACTTCCACAGGCATCTGTAGCCATTGCTTGTGTGAAAGCAGGTGTTGCAGGACAATTGATCGTCGTTGGCGCAGGTAATGGGACAATGACCGGTGCGCTGACATCAATCACATTGATGGTCTGCGATGACGTGGAAGAATTACCACATTGATCCGTGGCAGTCCACGTCCTTGTTACACTATATTCTCCTGCACATGCTCCCTGAGTTGTCTGATCGGTAGAAACCAAGGTAAACGAACTTCCACAAAGATCTGAAGCGGTAGCGCTTGCAAAAACAGGTACAGCCGGACATATAATAGTTGAAGGAGCGGGCAATGCCGCAATCAAAGGCGCTGTTGTATCCTGCACGGTGATCACCTGGGCCGCCGTTGACACATTATCACAATCATCTGTTGCGGTCCAGGTTCTGATCGTGGTGTAATACCCGGCACATGCACCCGGACTTGTACTGTCTTCATAGAGAAGTGTGAATACACTTGCACATTCATCGGAAGCTGTCGCCAACGTAAATACAGGCAATCCCGGACAATTGATTGTATCCGGCATAGGTAATGCTGCGATCACTGGTGCACTGATATCCTGTACATGAATGGATTGAGCTGAGGTAGAAATATTTCCACAGGCATCCGTAGCTGTCCAGGTTCGTGTCGTAGTATATTCTCCGTTGCAGGCACCTGATACGACAGCATCATTAAAATTCAATGTAAAGGAACTTCCGCATGCATCGGTTGCTGTAGCCATTGCGAAAACCGGGGTTGCCGGACATTCAATAGTATCTTGCGGAGGTAAAGGCGCAATAACGGGTGCGGTGATATCGATCACATTGATCAACTGTGATGCGGTGGAAGCATTCCCACAATTATCGGTAGCAGTCCACATTCGGGTGACACTGTATTCCCCTGCGCAATCGCCGGAAATAGTAACATCAGCAAAGAGGAGGGTGAATTGACTTCCACATGCATCTGTCACTGAAGCTATAGCGAATAAAGGTGTTGCAGGACATACGATCGTTGAAGGTGCGGGAAGTGATGCGATCACAGGCGCATTGGTGTCGACAACATGAATAGTCTGTGATTTTGTTGATGAATTACCACACACATCGAGCGCTGTCCAGGTTCTCGTCACACTATACTCACCTGCACAATCCCCGGGAATGGTTTGATTTGTAAATGTCAAAGAAAACTGACTCCCACATGCATCTGAGGCAGTAGCCACGGCGAATGAAGGTGTAGCAGGACAATTGATCGTCGTTGGCGCAGGAATCGCGGATATCACCGGTGCGGTGATATCCTGTACAGTCACGGACTGACTTGCTGTAGCAGAATTACCACATAAGTCTGTCGCGGTCCATATCCTCGTAATGGTATATTCTGCAGGGCAATCTCCAGGTATAGTTGAATCATTTGATGATAATATAAACGGATAACCACACCCATCGGATGCGGCTACAGAAAACTGAGGAAGGGAAGGACAACTGATGGTAACCGTTGGCGGTATTGCAAAAATCATAGGTGGTGTAACATCCTGAACTGTTATCGTCTGAGTAGCGGTAGAAACATTACCACATACATCTATAGCTGTCCAGGTTCTGGTAACACTATATTCACCAAGACAATCGCCTGGATTGTTTTGCTCCGTAAATGTCAAACTAAAAGCACTGCCACAAGCATCCGTTGCAGTTGCTGTAACAAAAGAAGGCACAGCAGGACAGTTAATGGTTGCGGGTACGGGTAATGCCGAAATTGCTGGACCCGTTACATCCTGTACATTAATGGTTTGAGTAGCTGTAGAGCTGTTTCCACAACCATCTGTTGCTGTCCAGGTCCTGGTGACACTGTATGAACCGGCACAGGTTCCTGGTGTTGTCTGATTGGTATGCGTCAGGGTAAAGGTGCTTCCACATGCATCGGTTACTATGGCTGGCACAAAGTTCGGAACAGCGGGACAATTGATCGTTGAAGGGGCAGGGAGCGCCTGGAAAACCGGAGCTGTGACATCCTGCACATTAATAGTCTGTGTCGCTGTCGAACTGTTGCCGCATTCATCAGTTGCCGTCCAAGTTCTGGTCACTGAATAAGAGCCTGCACAAGCGCCTTGAGTCGTCACGTCCACAAAAGTAAATGCAGGGGCAGCACTGCAGGCATCCGTTGCTACGGGTGTTGCAAATGCAGGAACTTGAGGACAATTAATAGTGACTAGTGCTGGCAGGGCATTTATGACAGGTGCGATGTTGTCTATCCTTGTATTATACGTTATTAAGCCTGCATTGCCACAACCATCTGCAGCTGTGACGGTAATCACAGCATTGCAGCTTCCGGCAGTACTGGTTGTGTAGGTGATGGTACCAAGACAATCATCGGTTACAGTTGTTGCAGCAAGTGCCGCAGCTTCAGCAGCAGCTGTCGTCGGGTAACAATCATCAATGGTTCCCGGAATCAGGACAGGGACAGCATTGTCAATGCGGGTAGTATATGTAGTCATAGATTGATTACCACATTCATCAGTGGCAGTAACTGTCACAACAGCACTGCAGGTACCTGCCGTACTAGCGCCAAAAGTTATGGTGCCAAGGCAATCATCTGTTGCGGTGGTTGCCAAAAGTGCGGCTGCCTCAGCATCTGCTGATGTCTCGTAACAAGGAGCAATAGATGTCGTGGTCATGACCGGAGCAGCGTTATCGATTCTTGTATTGTAGGTCGTGAAAGACTGATTTCCACAAGGATCGGTCGCCGTCACTGTGATTTCAGCGCTGCATATACCAATTGTAGTGGCCGCAAATTGCACAAGACCGGTGCAATTATCTGTTGCTGAAGTTGCTTCCAACGATGCTGCTGCTGCTGCTGCGGCAGATGGATAACATGCTGCTATACTCCCGGTATTAATAACCGGTGCGGTGTTATCGAAGATCGTGATGATCTGTGTATAAACACCTGAGATATTGCCACACGCGTCTGTCACTGTCCAGGTATTTGTGTAGGTGCCTTCTTCAGGGCAAATCATACCCGACACAAAGGCTCCTGCAACTTCTACGATATTGCTCACATCTGCATCACAATTATCTGTCGCAACCGGGATCGCAGCCTGTGCTAAGGCTATGCCCGCTGCATCGCTGCATTCCAGTGTGGCATTTAATGCTCCTGGAACTGTTGTCCATATCGGAGCGGTATTGTCTGTGATCGTGATCACTTGCGTGTAAACCGCGGATACATTACCACAGGCATCTGTCACCGTCCACGTATTCGTATACGTTCCCTCTTGAGGGCAAGTCATGCCCGGAACAAATGCTCCGGCTACTTCAATGATATTAGTCACATCGCCATCACAATTATCAGTAGCTACAGGTATCGCAGCCTGGGCTAAGGCTATGCCCGCTGCATCACTGCATTCCAGTGTGGCATTTAATGCTCCTGGAACTGTTGTCCATATCGGAGCGGTATTGTCTGTGATCGTGATCAC